>WUUC01218521.1_pt1 | contig 14896 bp, 31 predicted proteins | sample 6278441 | NCBI WGS metagenome assembly WUUC01 (sample SAMN13675441, study PRJNA597444) | soil metagenome | isolation source: soil | place: USA: Washington | collected 2017-10
GAGTGGCTGAAGAGACTGAAGAATCATCCGGGGGGGGGCATCGCTTTAATCTTCGCGCGCACGGACACGAAGTACTTCCGAGACCACGTCTGGACGGCGGACGCGCTGCTGTTCTTAGACAAGAGAATCACCTTCTGGCACGTCTCGGGTGAGCCGGGCGAGCGCAACAGCGGGGCACCTTCTGTGCTGGTGGCCTATGGACAGAAGGCTGTGGAGAGACTGAGAAGCTGTGGCCTGTCGGGTCAGTACATCGACCTGGGGGCTAACAGGGTGAAGGTATCGGAGCATCGCGGGTACTCATCCCGCGGACTGTTCGACCAAGCGGCGTGATGTGCCACTACACAACGACAGAGGGGCGGAGAGACGAGATGACGATTTACGAACTCATCGTTTTAGTGCTGACGCTCTACGCCTTCTTAGGCGGGCTCTGCACCCTCGGCGCAATGTTGAGCCGCGCGAGCTGGAGACTGGCCGCCTTCTGCTTCTTCTGCTGGCCCGTCATCGCGTGGCACGGGCTGAAACTTCTGATAGCGAGGACAAGGTAGCTGATGCCGAAAAGGATTCAACGCAAGAGGGTCGCGGGCTGGCGAATGCCGGAGGGCGTCGTCTACGTCGGGCGTCCGACCGATTGGGGCAACCCCTACGTGGCCGGTTACAGCCTTGTGCCGACCAACTATCAGGGCGACTTGTTGAACGCTACTTCGTCGGACGGCGCTATCTACGTGACGGAAGAAAACTGCCTCTTGCTTTTCGAGATGTGGGCGACACAGGAGGCGCGTCAGTTTCCCTTGTGGCTCGAAAATCTGCGCGGCAAAGACCTCGCCTGCTGGTGCAAAGAAAATGCGCCGTGTCACGCGGACATTTTGTTGGGGCTCGCTAATGGTTGAAACGAGATTCCGACTCGGCGCAGATGCGGCGCACGTTCTATCGCCCGCACGCGGCTTTGAGGGAGGCCGCCGCCGGGTTGGAAACAAACTTGGCGGCTAAGGGGTCAACGACGCTGAAGGAGGGGGGCCCGAGGCGTCGCCCTTAGCCGCCGAGACTGAGGCTTATGAAGTACATACCCGAGCAGGACTGGCGAGACAAGATAGCGGCTATCAACCGGCTGGCCTCGAACTTCCGCCCGAAGGCCGTGGCGCAACGGTACGAGCCCGCGCCGCTGACGGATGAGGTGCGCGAGCACGTCGAGAGCGTGACGAGGTTCGAGCGCGGGCCGCGCGGCATCCTCAAACAGAACTGGCGCAGGCCGCGACACGCGAGGGCTTGATGATAACCAAGTCACAAGCCTGTGCTGCACTACTACTAACTCTGGCGTGCATCACCGGATTATTTCTTCTGGTGGCTGCGGCGGGGCGGTGAAGGGGAGAGAAGATGCCAAACTTTCACGACATTTATTCATTCGGCGAACAGAGCAAGCAGATTGAAAAGCTCGTCTCCGAGCTGCTTGAAGCCAATGACGATTTACGGTCGGCGGGCAAGGCTTGGGCAGTAGCGGAGAACGATTACCGGCGCGCGAAGGCCGTGGCCTTCCTCAATTTGAAGGAAGGCACGATACCCGAAAAGCAGGCGCGCGTCGATCAGGTGTGCGAGCGCGAAAGGCTCGGCGCACACATTGCGGAGGCCGAACGGGAGGCTTGTATCGAGCGCGTGAAATCACTTCGCGCCGCGGTGTCGGCCTACCAGACGCTTGCGCGAGCAAACGAGGTCGAGGCACAGCTCTCGGCCGCCCCACAGCCCAGGTGGTGAACCGTGAAGGATACACCCTGGAATACCTTAACTCGACATGCCGAAAGACATGCACTAGCACCAGAGAGGAACAAGCACATGCCTAAAATCGGAGACACCTACGAAAGCAACTCGTCATTCCTAAAGGTTGAAGACCTGCAAGGCCGAAAGGTCAACGTCACCATCGAACGCGCGCCGGTTGAGAAGGTCGGCGAGGATAACAAAATCGTTCTCTATTTCGAGGGGAAGGATAAGAAGTTCCCCTTGAACATCACCAATGCGCGGATGCTGGAGATGCTGACCGGCTCCGATGATTCGGACAACTGGGTCGGTACAGCCATTACGCTTAAGCCTGACATCACGACGTATCAGGGCAAGCCCACGAAATGCATCCGCATCGACTCGGAACTGCCGCAACAGACCACGCGCCGGGCCGCGTCGTCCGTGCCTCCGCGTGCCGGTAACGCACCCGCCGACCCGTGGGCGGATGAGGCGGCATTCTAATTTCGAGCTGGCGGGCGACACCCGAAGGCATCGCCCGCCAGCTCATTTTTCACTAACCGGAAGACGGTTGTGCTATGATTGGAATTGCGAAGGAGACGTGTGAAGCTGTTTTTGTTTTAGGCAAAAACGGCCGCAGCACATTTGTAGATTTAACCGTCTACCGGTTAACAGAAACGCCCGCATCGGTGGGCGCAGCTTCATACGTCTCCTTCGCAAGAGCGTGTGCGCGGCGTCCTATCGGTGCGGGTCTTTGTGTTTATGGCCCGCGCGAAAGGTGGTGCGGGCATTGAAACTTCCTTCCTTTCAATTCTATCCCGGCGACTGGATGAAAGACCCCAACCTGCGGCGCTGCTCAAGAGCTGCGCGCGGGATGTGGGTAGACATCCTGTGTTTGATGTTTGAATGCGAGGATCGGGGCGTGCTTTCGACTGGCGGCGAGCCGTGGAGTGATGAGGACATCGCTGCGGCCGTCGGTGGCGACATTGCTGAAGGTCTCTCGTGCATCTCCGAACTGTTACGGAAGGGGGTGGCTCACCGGAATCAATCTGGGGCCATCTTCTCTCGGCGTATGGCGCGGGATGAGCAAATCAGACAGGAACGCACAAAAGCCGGAAAGCAAGGCGGAAGCAAAACTCAAGCAAAGCTCAAGCAAAGCTCCAAGCAAAACAGAACCCCTTCTTCTTCATCTTCAGATTCCGTTTCTAAAGAAACGGGCGCTCGCGCCCCGAACATCTTCGACGTAGGCGTGCCACTCCTCACGCACGGCGGGGTGATGACCGACAAAAACGCGCGCAGCTTACTCGCCAAACTTTCACAAGACTTCGGGAATACGAAAGTTGCGGCAGCTATCGCGGTGACTTCGATGCAGCCACGCGCCAATCCACACGAATACCTCGTCGGCGTACTCAAACACGATGGGCCGCCCGCTAGAACTCAAGCAGAACTAAACCGTGGCGGGGGAGGGCCGGTGCTATGAAACTCGATTTCGGCAAGTACGCCGACACGGACATCGCCGACGTTCCGCGTGGCTATCTTGAATGGCTGCGCGACCGGAACAAGACGATTCTCAGCATGATCACGGTGGAGCTACAGCGCCGCGACGAACGCGGGGATGCTGCCGATGACGAGCTTGGGTTGTTGACCCGCCCACCGCTGCCATTCACCGGCCAGTGTGAGGGGAGCGTGACGGTTATTTGCGACGGCGGATGCGTGCCTGTGAATCCTGGTGGTTACGGCTTGTGGGCTTTCCTCGCCTACGCGGGCGACGTGTCGGGCGCTCGTGGTAAGTCGCGGCCCGCGCCGCTCGACAGCCGCCGCGGGTGCTTCGGCAAAGGTGACGGGGTGACTAACAATGTCGCCGAGTATCACGGGATGATTGAATCGTTGCGCTGGATTCAGCGTCATGCAAAGACGGCTGACGTGGAACTCCGCTGCGATTCACAGCTCGTCGTAAAACAAATCAACGGCGAGTATGGCTGCTCGGCAGACCACCTGCGTCCGTTGTACGACAGGATGCGCGGGTTGAAATCGGGTCTGCGCAACGTGCGGGTGAGATGGGTTCCGCGCGAGGAAACGTATGTCGCCGATGCGCTCGTTCAGGTTGCTTACCAAGAAGCGAAAAGGAGTGAGGCCGCATGACGATACTTGACCACGCGCTTGCATATGCCAAACGAGGCTTAAAAGTTTTCCCGCTTCACACGCCGGACGCTGAAGGGCGTTGCTCCTGTCACAAGGATTGCGGCCGAGATAACGGCAAGCATCCGCGCACTCTCAACGGCCTGAAAGATGCGACCGATAACGCAGAGCAAAGGCGATGACAATAAAGGCTATTGAAACACGCTATAACGGCTATCGCTTCCGCTCTAGGTTGGAAGCGCGATGGGCGGTGTTCTTTGATGCTTTGGGTATTGCTTATGAGTATGAAAAAGAAGGATTTGATTTAGGGGACGGGCTTTGGTATCTCCCAGATTTTTGGCTTTCGGAGTATGGCTATTGGTTTGAAGTAAAAGGTAAGAAGCCAGAACAACGAGAACGATATGTCGCCGCGCGCCTCGCTGTTCAAACTAAAGGAAGGGCCATCATTCGTTGGGGCGAGTGCTGGTATTCCCGAGAGTATAACGGGGAGATGTTTACATATACGGACTCTCCGCATAACGCGATTATGTTGGATGAGTGCGGCGATGAATTACTGACCATCTTCACGGGGATTAAATTGCCCCATTGTGACTTTTCCCCAGACTTCAATATTCGAGAGTGCCCAACGTGCGGGGGTATAGACCTCACTCACACTATAAGCGATTGGGCTGGACGATGTAAGCACTCCATCTCGTCGGCGCAATGGGATTCGAGTTGTTCTACTCCGCGTTTGATGGAGGCGTATACAGCCGCTCGGCAAGCAAGATTTGAATTTGGAGAACAGGGACAACTGACCGCCCCTTCGCGGGTGTCGGCCCGCGCTGCCGTTGCTGCCCAGCGGGCGCGTGAATGGGCAAACGAGGCTGAACAAAACGCGCGTAAAGGGAAACTTCTTAGGGAATGGAAAGAGGCGGCTGAGCGGTTTGAAAGAATGAAGAAAGAGTTTGAGGCGGGAGAAAATTAAAAGTGATTTTGTGCTATATTGGTACCAATAAAGATGCTCGCGCGGTGCTGCAAACACCCGCGAGCGTGGCCGATTCCGTCACCGGGTTAAAGGAGAACGAAACCAGCATGGCGAAAGGTAGCACACGTCTACCCGCATTTACACCTGCGACTTGCCACCCCGAAAAACCAAACAAAGGAAAAGGGCTTTGTAAGAATTGTTATGAGCGCGAGCGCCTAAAAAACGAGACGCCCGAACAATCTGAGCGCCGCCGTGCGAACGTGACGAAACGGCGTCAGAAGAATCTTGCGTTGTACGCTCAGAAGCGGCGGGAGCATTACTGGAAAGACCCTGAAAAGAATAAGCAAGCGACTAGAAGGTATTACCGGAAACACACAGACCGTGTTAAGGCGGTGCAAAAAGAGTGGGCGCTAAAGAATCCAGACAAAGTAAAGGCTCAGCAACTCCGTAAGTTTGGAATTACGCTTGAAGACTATCAGCGATTGTTTGAAAAGCAGGGTGGCGTGTGTGCCATTTGTAAGCAGCCTGAAACAGAGGCGCGTCGGACTCTTGCCGTTGACCATTGCCACAACTCAAACATAGTGCGCGGCCTGCTTTGCGGGAAGTGCAATAAAGGCATCGGACTTTTGCGCGACGATGTTGAAATTTTAAAGAGCGCCATTGAATACCTGACGCGGGAGGGCGGCGATGTCTAACATGGTAGAGCACGCCCTAGCGTATGCGGCGCGCGGGTTTAAAGTTTTCCCTCTGCATGCTCCTGACGACATCGGGCAGTGCTCTTGTCATAAGGCAGATTGTGACAGCATCGGGAAGCATCCTCGGACTATGGACGGGCTTAAGTCGGCCACCGCTGACCCGGCCACGATAACGAAGTGGTGGGAGATGTGGCCAGACGCAAATATCGGCCTACTCACCGGCCGCGAGTCGGGCGTCTTCGTCGTAGATGTTGACCCGCGACATGGCGGAAGCGATACGCTGAAAGCTTTACTCGAAAAGCACGGCCAGCTCACAGAGAAGGTCTACGCGACGACGGGCGGCGGCGGTTGGCACATCTTTTTTAAGCACCCCGGCGTTTACGTCAAGTCGCGCGCGAACGGCTTAGGGCAAGGCGTGGACGTGAAGGGAGAGGGCGGCTACGTGGTGGCCGCGCCGAGTCTTCACGCTTCGGGCAATCGCTACCTGTGGTTTGCCGAAAAGCAGTTTGACACCCCGATGCCGGATGCTCCGCGTTGGCTCCTCTCGCTTCTCTCGACGCCTGAACCTCAACCCGCTTTCGTCAAAGAGGGTGAGCAGATTGCCGATGGCGGGCGTAACCAGACTCTAACTTCGATGGCCGGGGCGATGCGTCGCCGCGGGATGAGTGAAGAGGCAATGTACGCCGCGCTTCTGGTTGAGAATCAGACTCGGTGCAGCCCGCCGCTCGACGAGGCGGAAGTCCGCAAGATAGCTCACAGCGTCGGACGCTACGCCCCTGAAGACCCTGCATGTGTCTTTCCCGAAAAGACTACGATGGACGGCGAACGCCCCGAGGGCATCTTTTTCGTTCCCGAGTTCGCCGACAAGGTGCGGAAGCTTTACCGGGCCGGGATGCCGGGTGGTCTCTCAACCGGCATTGCCTCACTTGATTATCACTACACGGTTAAGACCGGACAGTTCACCGTAGTAACCGGCATCCCCACACACGGGAAGACCGCCGTGCTCGACTGTGTGCTGCACAACCTCGCTGAACTTCACGGCTGGAAGGTCGCCGTCACTTCGATAGAGAACCAGCCTTTAGAGCGCCACGCCGCGCAGCTCCTATCTCTTTACATGGGCAAGCCCTTCGGCAAGGGCGACGTACAGCGTATGTCTGAAGCCGAGATGAACGAAGGGCTTGAATGGCTCGCCGAGCATTTTGTGTTCGTTATCCCTGAAGACGGGCGGCGCACGGTCTCAGGCATCCTCGACTGCATCGACTGGATCGACGACACCGACTTCAAAGTGCAGGGCATCGTCATCGACCCGTGGAATGAACTGGAGCATCGACGGCCCGCGAACATGACGGAGACTGAGTTTGTGAGTCAGTCGCTCACACGGCTGCGTGGCTATGCCCGTCAGAAGGAGAAGCACCTGTGGCTCGTGGCGCACCCGACGAAGTTGCAGAAGGACGTGAGGACGAACAGTTACCCCGTGCCGACGCTCTACGACATCTCGGGCTCGGCCCACTTCCGAAACAAATGCGACGTGGGGTTGTCGGTGTGGCGCGACGTGCTGAACGAGGGGAGCGCGACGGAGGTACACGTGCAAAAGGTTCGCTTCCGCGAGTGCGGGAAGCCGGGCAAGGTCGAGCTGTACTTCGATGTGACGAACGGCAGGTTTACCGACACGCGCCCCGTGTACTTCGCCGAGGCCGTAGAAGAGGAGGCCGAAAAGTGGTAGCCACGATCCTCAGAAACAGAATCTTGCAGGGCTGGCAGCGCATCGCCGACGAGCATCCCGAGATTGATTTTGGCGTCAGCACGCCCGCGGTTAATGAAGCGTGGGACAGATTGAACGGGCAATGCGTCTCTTACGGTGAAGGTCGCAACACGCTTGCGGACGTACACCGCGCGTTCAAGCACTGGGAAGGTGAATTAGTGGCGGCGAATCAGACCACGGCAAAAATGTTCGGCTGAAAAGGTGCGCGAAAGAAATTGTTATCAGCCCCGACTCCCCCTTTCGGGGGGACGCGGGGGGAACAGAAGATTTTAGGGAGATGAGGGCGAGATAGCACGGTCGCGGAAAACAGGTATCCCCGCGTCCCGCGCAAGGAAGTTGAGAGATTATGAGCGAACAACAAATAGAACCGCCGATACCTTTGACCGCGCCGGATGGTCGCTTGTTCGGATACGCCTGTCCGCGTTGCCTCTACTATCGGCTGGGTGTTTCGGGCGGAACGTTTGAGTGGCGCGTCGAAGAATCAGAGCGCATGGCAGCGCGTTGCTGCACCTGTCTAACGTGCGGCACGGTTTTGGGTAAGCCCTACGAAAGCCAGTGCGGCACTTGCCGGGCGGCAGCGAGGCGTGCTTTTGAGGAAAGACTTGAGGCCGAACGTCCCGAGCGTGAGGCGAGAGAAGCCCGACAGGCTACCGCTTTAGAGCAGGCCAAAGACCGCAACGCCGCGCTCGCGCTTCAAAGGCTGATGTCTGATGTCAGCGAGGAATACTACTGCGCGGGGTGGCTAACGGGGTTGGAGTTTGAACTGTGGCCGATGCTCAACGGCGGCTCGCGCAGGTTCGGTATGGGCGAAGTCGGCGAGGATGAAGTCGCGCAGTTGAAAGCCCTATCCGAGCAAGCGGGCGGCTGGTGGCGATGGGACGATGAAGACGGCCAAACCTTCACCACGTTAGACGAGTGGCAAGCCGTCCTCGCAAGTAAGCCCCACTCAAGCGCGGGACGCGGGGATACCGCCGCCGCATGACGAAGCTATCCGGCTCGGCATCTCCCCAAGTCATTCCGTGCGCCCCCGGCACTGAATGGGGCGAGAGCGGGTGAGGTTTGGAATGAAAGTGCGAGTGACATTCTTCTGGCGGGATTTCTGGGTCGGCTTCTATCTGAGCGACGAGGAGCCGAAGTTGGTGGTCTGCATCGTTCCAATGTTTCCCGTCATTATCGAGTGGGGAGGTGGGAGTCGTGGCTGATGAGTTAAGCGACGAGCTATTGATGGAGATCGAGAGGAGGGGCGAGCGCCTGCTGACCGCAGACGCCTCCGCGTACGATTACGTCAACGCCCGGCGTGACATAGCTCAATTGGTGAAGGGGATTAGACGTCTGCGCGCCGAGCGCGCGGAACATCAGCCGAATAATGCGGCCACAACTAAACTCTCTGTAGGTTAAAGGGCGCAGAGGGGCGGGCTTCCCCGGCTTGAGGTGAGCAGATGAGACGAGCGGCAAGAGTTGACGACAATCACGCCGAAATAGTTGAGGCGCTCCGACGCGCGGGCGCGAGCGTACAGAGTCTCGCACCGGTCGGTAAAGGTTGCCCCGATCTACTCGTCGGGCATCGGGGCAAGAATACGCTCTTAGAGGTGAAGGACGGCTCAAAGCCGCCGTCAAAGCGGAAGCTCACGCCGGATGAGCATATATGGCACGCCCACTGGAACGGGCAAGTAGTGACGGTCGAAAGCGTCGAGCAGGCATTGAAGGCTGTGGGACTGAAGAGGTGAGCGATGAGGAGACGCCAGAAATTAACTCTGCCGCAACCGCCCCCGCCCGTAACCGCCGAGCAGTTACAGGCGAAGTGGAACGCCGAGGCGCTGGCCTTGCCGAAGGAGACGCGCCAGAAGTTCCTTGACCTGATGTGGCAGGGCAAAACCGTTGGTGAGGCGCAGCGCGAATGCGGCATCGAGGAATTGATGGTCGCTTCCGCGCTCGTCTGCCTGAACGTTGAGGAGCGCAGGTTTCTACGTCGTGAGTCCGCGTGACCCTGCGCCCCGCGGAGACAGGAACTGAGATGGCAAATGAGGTAAGGAGTCACGCGGTACGCAACGTCATACTGCCGCTTCACTGTCCGAACTGCGACAACGGCCACAGGACGTGGGAAGCCATGCAAGCCTGCGCAGAGAGGTGGCGACGTTGGCATGCGCAGGCTTGGCGTCCGGCTCTTATCTGCCCGAGGTGCAGGCGCGCGATTAAAGGCACGGTTGGCGGGCTCTGCCCTTCGTGCGAATACGATTTCATCAACCGGAATCTTGTGCCGTGAGTCCGTCGGGCAGGACGCCGAGGGAGTGGGGAGGTGAAGGATGCTGACCATCGAAATTATCAATGACGGCACGGGCGATACTCTCGTCGGGAACTACCGCTACCGCGCACTCGTCAACGGCAAGGAAATAGCCAGCGGCGAGGTTAAAGGCCACTACCGCCCTTCGGGCTGGGCGGCACTCGTCTGGCAGGTGGGCGCGTCAGGCGAGCAGGAGAACCGCCGTCGCGAGGATGCGGAGATGGTTAAGCTCTGTCAATTGATGGAGGGCAAAGCCGATGACTGACTCCACGCCGACCCCCTCCGCCGTCACCCCCGAAGAAGTGGCGCGTAGCGTCGTAGACGATACTGCGGCGACCGCATCCCTATCCGACAAGGAGCGGCGAGCACTCACGGCGCGGGTAGCTGACGCCCTTGCTGCCGCCGAACGGCGCGGGGCGGCAGAGGAGAGGGAAGCGTGCGCGCAGGTCGCACAAGATGCGTGGGCGTTGATGGCATCGTTCGGGATGCAGCAGACCGCACATTACGAGGCCGCGTGTATAGCCGCCGCTAAGGCCATACGTGCCCGCCGCCCTCCTGAAAGGATGAGTAGATGAGCGCAAGCGACACCTGCACCCGTCGAGTGTCTGGCAGATTCGTATGACAGGGTGCAAGAAATAGCGGCGGGGGTGCAAAAGATTTAACGCGCTGACAGACGGGGCAGTAGGGTTTATTCTGTGCGCCCGTCGGGGAGATATAGAAGGGTGAGCGCCGAACTGTTCACGGAGCCGGACAGGAACAAGACCGAGTTGACACACGCCGTCACCGAGGCCATGGTGCGCTATCTCGACGGCTTAGGCTTCAAGCCCGTGGAGACAGAAGTGCCGATTTGCGAGGGCTGGATTGCCGACGCGGCGGGCGTCATCGTTCCGACCTATACCGAAGCCGTAGGCATGAAGCTCATCAACGCTCATCCCCGATGTGACTACTACCGGCTCTCTCGTGACGCTGCATACAAAGAGCGGTATGAGGCGGAGTACGCCCGTGTAGATGCCGCTTACGAAGCCCTGCCGTCTCCTATGACTGTCTTAGTCGAGGTCAAGACGAGTCGAGGCGATTTCAGGGGCGATAGGAAATGGGCGGCCGTGCCTCCCGTCAACCTGTGCTACCTCGCAATCCCGCGCGGCCTGGTCGCGCCCGCCGAGTATCCGAAAGGCTGGCACGTTGTAGAAGTGAGCGACGAGGGCGAGCCGCGTATAGCGGCGCGGAGCTTACTGTTCACCGTCCCCGTAGAGCAGCAGATGCAGACCGTGCTCGCGCTGGCTGTGAGACGCGACCATCACACGCGGCACGCACGGCTCCGCGAGTTCAACCGTCAGGAACGGGTAAGGCTGAACGGCGAGCAATCTTTAACACGCGTCAAGACGGCCATGCGCGCTGTGACGAGGATTGTTAAGGGTGAAGGCGAATCGGTCGAGCAAGTCCTGCTCTTTAACAGCATCAAGAACCTGCCCGCGCACGTCATCGAAGAATTGCGCGGCATGTGGGGTTCAGTGAAATGACAGGCGAGCAGCAGAAATCATCTGTCCAAAATCTGCCCGATGGTGCTAAACTGTCGAGCGAGCAGCGCATTACCATGCTCGCTCGGAAGCTCGAACGCTTCCGAGAGTCGCACGACAAGAAAGACCGTGCGGCCCGCGAGTGGATAGAAGAGATGGAGCGCGAGCTTGAAGAGTTGAAATCTAGTTTGGTGAGCTGAGACAAGCATTAGGACTTGTACCGCCCGCCTCTGTTCTGAAGGTAACACTTCGGGACGGGGCGGGCTTTCGCTTTTTCTGGCTCACAACATTCTGGTCGATACCTCGGCCAGAGCAGGCGGCGGGGTCGTTGCTCCCAAGCCATAAGCTGTGGCCTTCGCCGCCTCGCAACCTTTGAAGACGATGGACAACAACATCCTCATTCAAGCCGTGGCCGCCGCGATGGTCGTCAAAATCCTCGTGGACGCCGTGAAGATGACGCCGCTCCAGACGGTCGGCTGGAAGGTCGTACTGCTCGCCTTCGTCTTCGGCCAGCTCTGCGCGGCAGCATTCAAGATGACGACCGACGCCGGGCTCGCGCTGACGCAGAAAGACCTCTCCGGGTGCTTCCTCGTCGGCGTGCTGGCCTTTGGGAGCGCGATAGGGGTGACGGAGTTGCAGAAGAAGGCTGAAGAACGAAAGGAAGGATACTGATGGCATTCGACTGGAAAAAGCTGGTAGGGGTCGGCGTCACGGCGGGCAAAATCCTGCTGCCCGGCGGGGCACTCAAGGACAACGTGCTCGACAACGTGAACGCGATCATCGACTCCGACAACGTGCCGAATGAGGAGGCAACCAAAATCACCGCCGCCGCGCTCGACGCCCTCGCCACGGAGGTCAAGAAACTGCGCACGGATGTTGACGCGCTGAAAAAGAAGGTGAAGTAGGTGGCGTGCGGGTATCTCAGCCGCGCAGAACTGGCCGCCATGCTCGGCTTCCGCGTCGTCTTCTGCCCGCCCCGGCCTACCCGGTGGCAAAGGCTCAAGAGACTGTTCGTTTGAGGTGAACGGGATGGCTGGACTCAATACGACCGCGACGCGCGCCACGTACAACCCGAAGATACTGCGCGACCTGCTGGCCGAACAAAAGAGGCTGGCGGGCACTTACTGGCGCGTCTTCTGGCGCTCCTGTGAGACCCCACTATGCAGCCGACAGGATTCCTGCCAGTGCGAACTTTGTAGGGGCTGATTCCCGTCCGCCCGACGGGCGGGCGCTGTTACCTGATGAGGGGGAGGGGAGATGGGCGAGCATAAGTGTCCGTGCTGTCAGACGGTGACGCTGATAAGTACCGCGAGCGTTGGCGGAGAGCCCGCCGCGTGGCTGTGTCTGCGCTGCGGCTTCAAAGCTCGTCTGCGGCAGCCTACCGTCCCGACGTTCACGGTGCCCGTGCCGACGGCCCCGGTAGTCTACGCCTACTGGCTAAGGTCGGCGTACATCAACCACTGAGTTTTTGAGGTCAGCGGAGATTCCGCGGGCCTTGAATGGAGCGGGCGGAACGTGTTTGAGCACGCCCCGCCCCACTGCGACGAGTAAGCCGTGGATTAGACAACCAGACTCGCCACAGCCGGTACAGGGTACACGAGGCCGTGACGAGAAGAAACCTTTTAGCGAGCCTCGCGCTCGCCCTTTGGAGGCTAACGATGAAAGACAGAGACGATGAGCAGAAAGAAACTCCGGCTCCCGACGCGCACCCCGGCACGCGCGAAGGCGGCCACTCCAATGCCCGAGACGACGACTTCGCGGGAGACGCGGCAGAGAGTGACACGCAGGGCGGCACTGGGTCGCAACAGCCTCCCCCGCCTGAGCCCGGCAACTTACCCGAGCCGCCGAGGTAGCCCGTGGGACTGAGCGTCATAGATGTCGAGAGGATGGCAGGGGCCGCGCCTTTGGAAGCGGAGAGCGGTCTGCCTCCCCTTGTCTCGATTGGTGAGGGTGAAGAGGTTCACTTCGTCGGCCGCTGGGATGAGCACTACACGCCCGGCTGCATCGTGCGCTGGCTCATCTGGGCCGTGTGGCGCTTCTCGAAAGGCAAGGTCATCCCGCAGCCCTGGGAGGGCATCGGCGTCTGTTCGACGAAGGAGAAGGCGGACGCGGCCTGTCTCGACGAGACGTACTACACGCACCCCTTCGCGCTCGACCGGATGCTGCCGCGTGAGCCCGTCAGGGTCGCGGGACTCAGCTTCCCACGTCGCGCCCTACACAGGTTATTCCGTCCCGCGGCGCACGACCCTGTTGACCCCTATCACCTCATCAGAGGGTCGGAGCTGGCGCGACTGAAGGCGCAGGACGACAGACTGGGCAAGTTGGCAGAGCGGGTGCGTTCCGCGCTCTAGGAGAGTTCATGGCCGAAGCGGTCACCTCACATGCCCTTTCCTGCGCGGCGCAAGACGTTGACCGGCGGCGCGAGCAAATGGAGGAGTTTGAGTTGCTGATAGAGAAGCTAATCGAGCAGAGCGGTCGGCGGGAGAGCGAGTTGCGTCAGGTGACGGCCGAGCGCGACCGCTTGAAGGAAGAGAACGAGAGGCTACGGGGTGAATGAGCGACCGAACGCAAAATCTCATGTTGGTACACACTGCCTCGGACGGCGTGATAGCCCTGTCGTGTTTCGTCATCGCCGCCTGCTTCCTCGTCTTCGCCCTACGCAACCGCGGCGCACGACTCTCCCGCGTCTTTGCAGTCTTCGCCGTCCTGTTCGCCTGTGGGGGAGCGATGCACGTCTGCGAGGTCGGCGGGTGGCTCACCGTGGGGGCTGTCTTCAAGGCGCTCACCGCCCTTTCCTGCGCCGCATCGGCCTTCCTCGCGGTCAAGTGCCTGCCCGCGGCTCGCACGATGTTCGCGCGCATCAGTGTCATCGAGCAGCGGACGGCCGAGCGGCTGTCGCGCCTTCGCGCAGACCCGCGCTACGACACGGCGGAAGACCGGGAGTGGCTGGGGACGCTCGCGGAGATAAAAGACCTCGCTCGGCTGGCGCGCGAGGCGAGAAGGCCGGAGGAAGTTTGATGTGGAAGCTTGGCAGAAACTCGCCCTCACGCTGCTGGGTTCCGGGGCTCTCTTCACGTTCCTCGGCGTCATTGCCACGCTCTACTTCACGCGGGGACGGACTACGGCCGAGGCGGGGAAGCTCACCTCGGAAGCGCACAAGACGAACGCCGACGCCGCGCACATCGACGCCGAGAGCGTGCAGCTCTACGTCGGGGAGCTGCGGCAGTCCATCGTGCAGTGGAAGTCCGCGATGGCCGACTGGGCCGAATGCGTCAAACAGAAGACGGAGGCCGAGGCCCGAGCCAGCGCCGCCGAGTCCCGGCTGCGGGAAGAGTCCACTGAGCGCGAGCGGATAGAGAAGTACGCCGAAGGCTTGCGGCTCCAGAAGGTCGCGGCAGACGTCGAGATTACGAAACTAAATGGGGAGCTTGCAGAGGTGAGGAGAATGTAATGCGCTTTCTACTGGTCGAAGATTACACAGACCTCCGTAAGGGGCTCCGCGTCGCACTGGAGAGGGAAGGCCACGCGGTTGTCGAAGCGGCCGACGGGCGGGAGGCGATGGACGTTTTTGACCGCGAGGCCGCCGCGGGCCGCACATTCGACGTGGCCGTGGTGGACTATAACCTCCCGCACTTTAAAGGTGACGCTGTGGCCGATCACATCACGAGGACGGCGCACGACCGCGGGGTGCCTGTTCCCGACTACGTCGCGTTGACGGGCTCGCAGGACTCGCAGATGGTGGGGCGTCTCCAGACCGCAGGTGTGTACGAACTCATCATTAAGGGCGGTGACTTCGGCCGACTCCTGGACAGA
>WUUC01092126.1_pt1 | contig 14885 bp, 14 predicted proteins | sample 6278441 | NCBI WGS metagenome assembly WUUC01 (sample SAMN13675441, study PRJNA597444) | soil metagenome | isolation source: soil | place: USA: Washington | collected 2017-10
ACCGCGAAGTCGCTGTTCAGCTGCCTGATGTCTAGGCCGTCGCCGTGCCGTGAGTGTCCATCTCGAGGCCCGCTCGGTCGCTTCGGGCGGCCCCGCGCGCCCGGTACGAAACCCGCTTCCCGCGAATGAGCGGGAACGCGCCACCTCCGAGCGCAGCCAGCGCGGCGTCTCGCAGCGTGCTATTCTACTCCCATGGGAGTAGAATACGCGGAGGCCAATAAACGAGCTCAGCGGCCTCGCAATCGGTGCGGTAGAGCAAATCGAGCTAGGAGCTACGGATCGATGAATAAAGCAAGGTGCGCCATCGCGTTCGGTCTCGCATTCATTTCGCTGCTCGGCGTCACCGCTTGCGGTGGAGACGACGAGGGCGCCGCCGATTCCACAGGCAAGGCGAAAATCAGCGGCACTTTGACTGTCTGGGATCCGAGTTATGCAGAGTTTGCCCTTATTAAGAAGGGGATCGATCGGCTCAATGCCGAGTTCGAGCAACGCTATCCCGATGTCAAGCTGGACTACGTCCCCCAGTCGTTCGCCAACTACGACCAGCTGCTGCAGGCGGCTTTCACCGGTCGCAAGACCCCGGATGTGATGCAGCTGACGCCCGGGCCACAGGGCGTCCTGCGTTGGACGAAGGGCCTCGACACGCTTAACGAGCGCATCTCCGATGAGCAGCTTGATGCCGTAAGCGACTGGAGGTCGGCCACTGATGGTCTTGCCGATGAGGGTGACATCTATGGAATCCCCGTCGGCGTAGACGCCATAGTCTTCTACTACAACAAAAAGCTGTTCGCGAAGGCTGGACTGCCGACGGACTTCCAACCGCAGACATGGGAAGAGGTCAAGGCGGCTGGGGAGAAGCTCGAGGCGGCCGGCATCCAGGCATTCACCGGTGGCAACAAGGAGGGCTATGAGAACCTGTGGTGGTTCTCGGTTGCCTGGGAAACCATCAATACGCCGGAGGAGGCCCTGGCTTTGGGGAAGGGAGAGGTTCCCTTTACCGACCCGATGGTGGCGGATGCTCTCGCACCGCACCTCATGATGCAGGAGGCGGGTCTCTTCGAAGACGACCGTTTCTCGACGCCGTCGTTCGGTGAGGGACTTCTGCGCTTTGGCGAGGGTAAAGCCGGAATGTCCATGGGGTTCACCGAGGTCATCGCGTCCTATGTTGACTACATCCCCAAACTCGGTGAAAAGAACATCGGGGTCTTCTTTCCGCCCGGTGCCGACTACCACGGAGTCGTACCATTCTGGGTATGGTCGATTCCCACTGCGGCAGAGGACAAGGATGCGGCGTGGGCGTACATCGAGTTCATGACCAGCGCCGAGTCCATCGAGACGCTGTACGAGACGGCAGGGATGCTGCCGAATCGCTCTGACGTCGAGACCGCGGCCGACGCACCGGTTCAGGAGCGCCAAATCCTCGAGGAACTCGATTCGAGCGAGGCCTTTCCCCAGGTGCATCAAGTGTTTCCCGGGGATGTGTCCTATGGCCCGTTCTTGACGGACCTCAACGAGGCGTTGCAGGGCCGGAAGTCGGTGGAGGAGGCCCAGCAGGCGATGCAGGACACGTTCGAGAAGGCCGCAAATCCGCTAACGGATTAGCGAGCAGCCGCTGCTTAGTCCCTTGCGTGGTAGTGACGTCGCCGGCGGCCCCGGGTCTCCTGGACGCGGGGCCGCCCGGACGCGTTTGTCGTTGCGCCGCGGGTGGCGTATCGCGGGGACGCCGTTCCTGCTGCTACTGCCAGCGTTGGTAATCCTGGTCGGGCTGTTGGTCATACCGATCGCCGACGCGATCCGTCTGTCGTTTACGAGTTGGGATGGCTTCTCATCGCCGCGCTGGATCGGCCTCGACAACTTCGAAGGTCTCCTGCACGACGAGCGCTTCAAGAGCTCGCTGTCGCACACTCTGCTGATCCTGGCGGCGATCCCGATCTGGGTCCTGGTGCCCTATGGAATCGCGTGGCGTTTGTATGCTGGTATTCCGGGGTGGCGGTTCTTCCGCCTGGCGTTCTTCATCCCGGTGGCGTTGTCACCTGCGGTGATCGGTGTCTACTACGGGATCGTGCTTGGGCTGCACGGGCCCTTAAATGAGTTACTTCGCCAGGTGGGGTTGGGGGGCTTCGCTCGCGAGTGGTTAAACGATCCGTCGATCGCTATGCCAATCGTGATCGCGATCTTGATTTGGTGGACGTTTGGTATGGGGGTCCTGATATTTCTTGCTGGCCTGACGAGCCTCGATCGCGAGCTGATCGACGCGGCCCACGTGGACGGCGCCAATGGCTGGCAGGTCCAACGGCATGTGGTGTTCTGGCAGCTGCTGCCAGTGGTGGAGTTCTGGGCGATACTCACGGTGATCATCTCATTTACCGCAGTCTTCCCTTTGATTTATTCCTTAACGCGCGGCGGACCTGGTAACGCGACATATACCGTCGACTACACCCTATATGTGGAAGCGTTTGGCAATGGACACCTCGGGTACGCAAGCGCGATCGGTGTGACGCTGCTGGTGGTCATGGCGATCGTCGGCACGGCCCTAATCCTGATCCTCCGCAAGACGCCGAGGCGGGCGTGAACGCTACAGCGGCACGTCCCACTGCCTTGCCGGGCACGTCGTCTGCCAGATGGGCGATCCGCAGCGTCAAGATCGCGGGTGTTTGGCTGATCTTCTCGACGCTCGCGGTGTCGACGCTCTATCCGCTGATCTTCGTCACCTTGACGTCGTTTCGGACCAGCGAGGACTACCTGCGCAATCCGGCGGGCATTCCCAAGGAATGGACACTTGAGCACATCACCGATGCGTTCGTCCGGGCGCATATTGGCCAGTTCGCGCTCAATTCCCTGATTGTGGTGACTGCCGCCGTGATCCTGCTGACGGTTATCAGTTGCCTGGCGGCCTATGCGCTCACGCACTTCGACTTCCCGTTGCGGAGCACGATTCTGGTTGCCGTCGTCGTGTTGATGGCGCTGCCCTTTGCCATTCTGATGATCCCGATGTTCAAGGTCGTGCTCGATATTGGATTGCTCAACAAGCGGCTCGGCCTTATCCTCGTGTACACCGCGCTCAACTTACCGTTCAGTACCTATCTCTTGTCGTCATATATGCGCGGCGTCCCGCGCGAGCTGCTCCACGCGGCACGGATCGACGGCGCCGGCGCGCTCCGCACATTGTGGTCGGTCGTTCTGCCGCTCGTCCGACCGGGCCTCCTCGCCATCATCACCCTTAACTTCCTCTTTCTTTGGAACGAGGTGCTCTTCTCACTCCTGATCCTGCAGGAGGAGAGCACCCGCACGATCATGGTCGGGATCGCGCAGTTCCAAGGCCGTGGGACGGCGGACGTCGGCACCGTCTCAGCCGGGCTTCTGCTGTCGATGCTTCCACCGCTTCTCATCTTCGTCCTCTTCCAACGGAGCCTCGCACGTGGCCTGACGAGCGGAGCCGTCAAGTAAGACCCGCCACGGCGATTGCGACGCCTTCAACTCGACTGGGTTGAGACAGGGAGTCTCGTCCCAACGCTCCGTCAGGCGATCAGGTAGCCGTCGTCAACCGGCAGCGTGTGGCCGGTGACAAGCTCGGAAGCATCACTCGCCAGGAACACCGCTGCGCCGACGACTTGGTGCGGCTTCGGCAGTCCCTCGCGGAGGAAGCGCGACTCTATGAAGTCGCTGGTGACGCTGGAGCGGCGTGCACCGTGCCTGGTCAGCGGCGTGTCGAACAACGTCGGAGCGATGCCGTTCACTCGTACCCTCCCGATCCACTCCAACGCCAGCCCGCGCGTCAGCTGGACGACGCCGCCCTTTGACGCCAGGTACGCCGAAGCATGGGGGTAGGCGACGAAGCCGCCGATCGAGGCAATGTTGATGATGCTGCCCTTCCCGCGGTCGAGCATCTTACGGCCGAACGCCTGGCATGGCAGGTAGGTCCCCTTCAGATTCAGGGCGAGCACGCGATCGAGCTCCTCTTCCGGGAACTCCTCCGCGGGGCTTCGAAAGGCGGTGCCGGCGCTGTTGACGAGTATGTCGACCCGACCTGTCCTGTCAAGGATCGCCGCGACCGTCTCTTCCACGGAGCTCGAGTCCGTAACGTCGCATTGCAGGGCGAAGGCCTCGCCCTCACTTCCGATCTCAGCGGCCACCTCCGCCGCTCTCTCGGCATCGATGTCGAGAACCGCAACCAGCGCGCCGGCCTGGGCGAGGCCGGCGCTGATCGCGGCGCCCAGCCCGCCGCCGCCGCCGCTGATCGCGGCGACGCGTCCGTTGAGGCGAAATGCCGAGGCGACGAAGTTCTCGGGAAGGATCTGTGACATAGCTCTCCTCAGAAGGACTTGACGGCGAGGAAACCGCCGTCCACGGTGATCGCGGAGCCACTCACGTAGCTCGATGCGTCCCCGGCGAGGAAGACTGCCGCGGCGGCGACCTCCTCGGGGCGGCCGATGCGGCCCAACGAGTTGGCGGAGCGGACACGCTCGAGGAAGGCGTCGCGTTCATCGACGTTCATCGGTCCGAGGTCGCGATGGAGCATCGGCGTGTCGATCGTGCCCGGCACGAGCGCGTTGACCCGGATGCCGTGCCGGCCGACCTCGACTGACAGCGTCCGCGCGGCCGCCACCAACGCGGCCTTCGCTCCGGCGTAGGGCACGCATCCTGGCAGCCCCTGGTAGCCCTGAACGCTTGAGACGAAGACGATGCTGCCGCCACCACGCGCCTTCATAGCCGGGATCGCGGCCTGAGCGCAGAGCAGCGGGCCCTTGAAGTTGACCCCGAGGATGGCGTCGAGCTCATCTTCTCGCAGTTCGGCGAGGTCACGGTAGATGCTGATGGCGGCGTTCGCGTGCATTACGTCGAGGCCGCCAAACGTCTCGACTGCTGTCGCGACCATCGCCTCGACGTCGGCCTTGGCGCTCACGTCGCCAACGTGGGTCGCCACGCGCGCTCCCGTCTCTTCGATCAGTGTGGCCGTCTCCTGCAGGCCGGCGGCCTCGATGTCGTTTGCCACGATGTCGGCGCCGGCCCAGCCGAACGCACGAGCAGCCGCTCGGCCCAGCCCTGAGCCCGCTCCGGTCACGATCGCCACCTTGCCGTCGAGTGGCTTCTGTGTGCTCATGTGTCGAGCTCCTTGCGGCGCATCATCGGCGGCTAGAGCTCCGCAATCAGCACCCGGCACGGATGCTTGCGGCCATCGGCGAAAGACCAACAGGTGATCGCTTGATCCTCGGGCTGCGGGAGCGCGATCGTCCTGGTCTCGCCCGGGAGCAGGTCGAACCAGTTGTCGTGTGGGACCGCACCGCCCGCCGTCGAAACGTGAACCTGGAAGGCGTAGCTCTCCGCTCGCAGCTCGATGGCGTCGTCGCTGCGGTTGGCACTCACCCGCGGAGGCGGGAGCTGGAGCCGGCTGTACTCAAATCCCACAAGCGTGGCGCGGGCACGACTGACCACCTCGTTGCCGACCTGCAGGTGGGCGTATGCGACGAACCGCTCTGGCGACATGCGGACCTCGGACGGAAGGTCGAGCCGTGAGGCGAGTTGCGCGGCAGTGGCCCGTGCGAAGACCTGAGCGGTATGTGACATCTTCCGCGAGTCGACCAGGTCGACGAAGCCGAGTTCCAGCGTTCCCTCCTGGTCCAGGGGGAGGTCGTTCACGACCCAGACGGCGAACGAGTCGCCTTCCTGTTGCAGTGAGACCTGAAGCGGCTCGAACGCACGCCGGGCGTGGAAGTACGCTGCGCGCGGACGCTCGTAGTAGTCGACCAACGACCAGCTCGTGGAGGTTCCCCAGCAGTCGAGGTAGCCCCACGAGATCGCGCCGCTCGTTCGGAACATCCGCCTGCGCCAGTGCCGTACCGCAGCCCCCAGCGCCTCGGCCTGGAAGAGCTGCCCCAGCGCGACATAGTCGTCGAGGCCGATCGCGTCGACTGGCGCCCAGTACCGCTCGATTGCCGTTTCGGTGACGCCGTCCTCAAAGTAGTTGTCGTGGAACTCCCAGCTCGCTGAGCCCGGCTGGAGCTCGTCCTCCGGAATGAAGCGCTGCAACGAGGACAGCTCGCTGGGGCCGAGGTAGCCGAACTCGGCGACGAACTTGCTTGCGTCCAGTTCGATGTCGCTGAAGTTGACCCGGTCGGCGGATTGGCGGAGAAGTTGATACTCCCACACGTGTCGGCTGCCGGCCGCATCCGAGTTCGGATCATCGTTGCCTGCCCACGGCGTGCTCGGCAGGTATGGACGATCCGGATCGAGGCGCGCGCAGACAGCCGGGAGGATTTCGTAGTAGAGCCGTTCGCCGTAGAACCGGGGGGCAGGCGTGAGCCCGAATGGGTTCGCCGGGTCGGCCGCTTGCGCATGCATCCACTCGGTCTCGTTGCTGCCGCACCAGATTGCGAGCGATGCGTGGTTACGAAGCCGGCGGATCGCGCTTTCGGCCTCTCCGCGAACGGCCTCGCAGAAGCCGTCGTCGTCGTCGGGGTAGTAGGCGCACGTAAACGGGAAGTCCTGCCAGACGAGGATGCCGTGCCGGTCGCAGAGCTCGTAAAAGAGGTCGGACTCGTAGGTCCCGCAGCCATTGACCCTGAGCATGTTCATGTTCGCGGCGGCGGCGAGCTCGATCAGGTGCCGGAGCTTGGCGTCGTCCACGCACCCGAAGAGCAGCTCCGGCGGTTGCCAACCCGAGCCCTTACAGAACAGTGGCACGCCATTGACGACGAACGTGAACGATTCACCGTCCTCCCCGAGGTCGCTCTTTTCCAGCTCGACCGTCCGCAACCCGTAGCGGAAGCCGCGCTCGTCGCAGCCGGATGGTTTGCTCACGGCCACACGGCAGTCGTAGAGCGCCGGCTCGCCTAGCGGCGCGGGCCACCACAGCTCGGGATTGACGATTTCCACGGAGGCCGAGACCTGCTGGGTGCCGGAACGCGCGGCGATCGGCACAGTCGCGACGTGCGTACCGGACCCTCCGGTAAGCGCCAGCTCGAAGACGCCTTCCTCGGGGTCGACGAAACACTCGATCTCGCACGTAGCCTCGACGGTTGCCGTTCCGTCGTCGGCGAAGAGGGTCCGCAGCTGAACGTCTCGCAGCGCCACCGCGTCGTACCCGCGAAGCTCGACAGGGCGCCAGATCCCACATGTGAGCAGACGGCGGACCCAATCCCATCTCCACACGTACTGCGGCTTCCGAACCCACATCCGGGGATCGAGATCTTCCAGCCCTTGGTCAGCCAGGCCGGAGTAGCGATCGTACTCGCGGGTGGCGGCCGGTCTGGTGCCATCGTCCAGCCTGACCACCAACCGGTTCCCGCCCCGACGAAGCGCGGCGCTGACGTCGATCGTCCATGCGATGTGCGCGTTGCTGTGGTGGCCGAGATGGACGCCGTTGAGCCAGGCGTCGGCGTCGGTGTCAATGCCATGGAAGCAAAGCTCCATGCGCTGACTGGGGTCGTCGACCTCGAACTCGCGGCTGAGCCACCAGTCCTTGCCCTCGCGCGACGCGAACGCTCGCGCGTTTTCGCCGTAGTTGAAGTCGGACTCGAGGCCCGCTCGAACCAGGTCACGCTGCAGGTGACCTGGCACGATCGCCGTAAGCTCGGCGTCGAAGCCCTCGCTCTCCCAACCCTCGGCCTCTCCCAATCCGGGATCGCACATTCGCGCCGCCCACTCGCCGTCAAGGCTCACTCTCTTCTTGGCCTCTGTGGCGTTCGAACAGATCCGCTCCGCCTCAAGCATCAATCTCGACTCCAACCGGTCGGGACGCCGAGCGCGCGTCGCTCGACGATTCAACATTCGACTACCGTAGTAGTATACAATCTGGGGGATGGTGATAGCCCTCCCGCCAAGCCGCGAGCCCATGAGTGGACTCGCGGCTGATCACAGATCTCCCGGTCACGACCGTGATCGGTGGGGGCAGCTCCTCCTCCCTCTCGGCCGGCGGGAAACCCCACCCGGGGCTTCTCGCCGGCCGGCTGCTCACCGTGGGGCGCCTGTGGTGCCCCAAGCGTGTGGAACTCCCCGTGCGATCTGAGTGTGTCGAGCAACGCGCCGACGTCGCTACCGGAAGGTCATTGCGCCTTCGGCGCCCGCGTCGGGCGATTGTTGTCCTCGCCGGCTCTGGGCGAGCCAATGGCCGCTCCGTCGAGGCACTGGCAGAGTCGCTTGACCAGCTTGGGGTCGAGACGATCCATGTCGGCCGAGAGGACGACGCCTCCCGGATTGCGACGCTCGTCGCGCGCGAGCGAGCAGACACCGTGGAGCTGTGCCTCACCGGCACTGGAGGCGTAGCGCTGCTCCGTAACTTGCTACGAGCGCTAAACGAGATCGGTCGCCGAGAGGTGACCATCGTCGTGCACCGGGTCGTGTAGCGCCGATGGGCCGCCTCCACGGTAACCGGCAGTCTCGCCGCTCCAGCGTAGGCCGACGCGGATTTCGCACACGTCTCGTCCGATCATGATCCTTGGAGCGCAAAGGGAGGTCAAGACCGACGAGTACGCGGCTCAGGGTGCGCGTGCTGCGCGAGACGCGGCGTCGGTGGTCGAGGAGGCCGACGCGGCCGATTCCTACACCGAGCTCAAGGACGTGTTCTACGCGACCGGAGTCTGACCAGTGCCCGGCGTCCCGCCCTTTGCGAATCACCTTCCGGTTCGCATCCGCTTCGGCGACACCGCCGCACTGCAACTCGGGGAAGTCGTCGCCGCACACCGCGCACAGCGCGCCATCGTCATTCTCGACGAGGGCCTCGAAGAGCGCAGCCGGCAGCTCGCGCTTGCCCTGCGAGATCTGGAGGAGGTTGCGATCGCAGTTCGGCACGTCAAGCCGGCCGGGGAGCCCGACAACGAGGCCGTGGACGCGGCTGCAGAGGCCATTCGGCAGGCGCGGGCGGAGGTCGTCGTCGCGATCGGAGGCGGTTCGGTCATCGACACCGCGAAGGCCGCTCGCCTCTGCGCTCAGCTCGAAACGCCATTCTCGAGTTGGCTTGCCGGCGAGCGCTTCTTCCCAACACCCTCGATCCCGCTCGTGGCGCTCCCAACCACCGCCGGGACGGGCTCCGAGGTCTCCGGCGGGGCGGTTATTACCGACCGGCGATCCTCGCACAAGGCCGGAATCGCCCATCCCACGCTGCGCCCCGATGACGCCTTAGTCGATCCGACGCTAACTCTGACGGTCCCCCCCGCGATGACCGCCTATACCGGAATCGACGCCCTCGCGCAGGCCATCGCCGGCATGGTCGCCACCACTCGGACCCCGGTCGGCGACGCGCTGGCCTTGGAGGCCCTCCGCCTGGGCGGAAGGTCATTGGTGGCGGCCTTCCGCGACGGGTCGAACACCGCCGCCCGCTCCGAGATGGCCTGCGCCAGCCTGTTGGCCGGCCTGACGATGAACGTTTCGGATTGCGCCGCGGAGCATTCGCTGGCCCAAGCAATCGGCGGACGCTTCCAGGTCGCGCATGGCTTGACCGTCGGCCTCGTCCTTGCGGAGACGCTTGACCGGGAGCGTAAGCACGTGCCCGGGCAACTCGAGCGTCTCGCCGACGCCCTCGGGGTTCCGAACGACGGCACCAGCAGTGGGGCGCGCGCCGTAGCCGGGGTCCGCCGACTGTTGCGAGACCTCGATTTCCCGGTGCTTCGCTCGCTCGGTGTGAGCACTGCAGACCTCGACGACCTCACCGACCTGGCGGTAGGAGACTTTTTCCTGACTCGGTCGCCACATCAGTGGTCGCGCGCGGAGGTCCGCGAAGTCTTTGCGTCGGCCCTCGCGCTCAGCAAGCGCTAGAGCCGCACCCGCCCGTCGCAGGTGCCCATTCTCAGGTCAGTCGGGCTCGCGCTCGCCGTCTGGCTGAGCACGAGAAGTTATGGTATAAGACCATACCTCAGTTATGATGATCTTTACCACGGTACGCAGCTCGAACGGGTTGACGCCGCTCGGCCCAAGCACCTCGTATGCCATCGCGCAGGGGCGCTAGCGCGTGTATAGGCATGTTCCCGACACGACCGAGCGGCCATGACGGCGCAGTCACAGGCGAACGGCCGAGCGGCCGGGCCCGTCGCAGAGACCAGGGAAGTCGTCATGCGCTTCGACGGCGTGACCGCGCTCGACGGTGTCTCGCTTAGGATCGAGCCTCGAGAGGTCGTCGGCTTGATAGGGCCCAACGGCAGCGGCAAGACGACCCTGATCAACATTCTCAGCGGGACATTGCCCGCGAGTGAGGGTGTTGTCGTCGTGATGGGGACGCACCTCGCCGGGCACAGGGCCCATGAGGTTGCGCATCTGGGCGTCGGTCGCACGTTCCAGCAGATCCGGGTTTTCCCGGAGATGAGCGTGTACCAGAACGTCGAAGTCGGGGCGCTGGCGCACGGCATCTCGCCGTCGCCCGAAGCCATCCACGGGGTGCTCGAGCGCGTCGGCCTGCGCGGCTACGAGCGTCGCGACGCGGGCACCCTGGCCTACGGCTCACAGCGAAGGCTGGAGATCGCGCGAGCGGTCGCCGGCCGTCCTCGGCTGTTGCTCCTCGACGAGCCGGCGGCGGGTCTGAACGACGCAGAGACGGACGAGCTCCTCGGCACGATCCAGGGCATCCGGCGCCAGGAGGGCTGCGCCGTCCTAGTCGTAGATCACGACCTGCGACTCATCTTGCGCCTCTGCGATCGGATCCACGTCCTGGCCGAGGGACGGACGATCGCGGACGGCGCGCCCGGGGAGGTCAGGGAAAACCCGGCCGTGATCAGGGCTTATCTGGGTGACGAGAGCGCAGGGGAAGACGGGCAGGCATATGCAAACCCGAGGAGACAGTGAGGAGCATGAGCGAGATCATCAGGAGAAGGCCCGAATCGAGCTGCGTGCGCACTTGGCCGCTGCTGCTGGGGATAGTCGGTGCCGTACTCGCCGCCGGCATCGTACTGGCGGCGTGCGGCAACGACGACCAGAGTTCGGGCTCAGGTGCAGGTGCCGACGCCAAGACGCTGCGGATTGGTTTCTCCGGGACTGGGTCCGGCCCATGGGCCGCGTATGACGCCCCGATTCTCGCGGGAATGGAGTTCGCCGCCGACGAGATCAACAAGAGCGGAGATCTCCAGGTCGAGATCGATTTCCGTGACAACGGCCAGGACCAGGCTGTAGCCGCTACGGACGTTCAGGCGATGCTGGACGAGGGCATCACCACGTTCGTTCTAACGGCTGCTCCGCCGGCTGTTGCAGAAGGCCTGCAGGTGAGCGACGCGGGAGGCGTGTCTGCGCTCGGCGCGGGAACGCTCCCCTCCGACCTTCAGGAGATCGGCGATCGGGCCTTCCTGTTCGCCTTCGGCGACAATGTGCAGTCGGCGGCGATCGCTCAGTACGCGTGTAATCAGGGTTACCGGCGCGTCTTCTCGCTGAGCTCGTCGGAGTATCCGTATACCTTGAAGAACCCTGAGTACTTCGAAGATGCCTTCGCGCACTTCTGTGACGGAAGGGTCGTCGAGACGGCGGAGTTCAAGCTCGAGGCCAACGACTACAGCACGCAAGTGTCGAAGGTCAAGAGCGCGGCCGGAGAGATCGACGCCGTTTTTTCGCCCATGTTTGTTCCCGACTCGGGGGTGTTCCTCAAGCAGCTGCGAGGTGCCGGAGTGGATACGCCGTACCTGGGTCTCGACGGCAACGACACGCCGCTCTACGCGAAGGGCGGGGGATCAGCCGTCGGCGGCAGCGTCTACTCGACGCACGCGTTCGCGCAGGACGGGAACGCCGCCGCGAAGTTCAACGCGAAGTTCGAGGCGGCGACGGGCGAGCCCCCAGAGTCCGTGTTCGAGGCGCTCGGGCGCGACACGGTCTACATCTACGCCGATGCGATCAAGCGCGCGGGCTCGACCGATCCGGACGCGGTGATAGAGGCCCTCGAGCAAACCAAGGACCTCGAGCTCGTCACGGGCGGACGGATGACGATGAACCCCGAGACGCACATTCCTGAGAAGGAGGTCGCGATCGTACGCCTTGACGGGACCACGCCAAGGCTCGTGGAGTCGTTCGTACCTGAGTACATCCCAAGTCCCTGAGGCGGCCCGGCGCCGCGCCCGTCGAGCCCAGTCGGCGGGTGCGTGCGCCCTGCTGGCGGTGCCCCGCACATTGCCTGAAGGAAGTGTTGACCAATGTTGGAAATACGGGACCTCTGTGTCGCCTATGGCCCAATCGAGGCGGTGCGGGACATCACTATCGACGTCGAGCGCGGGCAGATCGTGGCGATCCTCGGCGCGAACGGCGCCGGCAAGAGCTCACTGCTTGGGGCGATCGCCGGCCTGGTGCCGGTCGCCCGGGGCAGCGTGACCCACGATGGTGACGAGATCGTCGGGCTGGCCGCCGAGCGGGTCGCGCGGCGCGGGATTGCCCTCGTGCCCGAGGGCCGGCGGATCTTCCCCGAACTGACTGTCTCGGAGAACCTATGGATGGGTGCTGCGGCCGTCCGCAGCCGGGCCGAGCGCGAGCGCCGCCGAAACGCGGTCGTGGAACGGTTTCCAGTGCTGGCCGCTCGGGCGCAGTCGCCCGCGGGTCAGCTTTCCGGTGGGCAGCAGCAGATGCTGGCGATCGGGCGCGCGCTGATGAGCGCGCCGCCCGTGCTGCTGCTGGACGAGCCGTCGCTCGGACTGGCACCGATCATCGTGAAGGAGATCTTTGAACTGATAGGAGACCTTCGGGACGACGACGTCACCGTGTTGATCGTCGAGCAGAACGCGCACAAGGCGCTGGCACTGGCCGATCAAGCCTACGTCCTGAGGGGCGGCCGGGCCGTGATGTCCGGTACCGCGGAGCAGGTCGCGCAGTCAATGGATCTCCGGTCCGCCTACCTCGGCTACGACGAGACGGAGGCGGCACGCTGATGAGCATCGGACTTACTGGCGCCGAGATCGCCCAGGACCTCGCGAGCATCCTGAGCCTGGGTGCGACCTATGCGCTGCTGGCCCTGGGCCTCGCGATCGTTTTCTCGATACTCGGCATGATCAATTTCGCCCACGGCGAGCTCGTGACCATCGCCGCGTACGTGTTTTACCTGCTGGCGATCCCCTTCGTGCTGCAGGTCCCGGCCGCGCTGATCGCCGGTGCGGGCGCCGCCGTGTTGATGGAGCGCCTGGCGTTTAGGCCGCTCCGGAGCGCCCCGTTCATCACGACGCTCTTCGCGACCTTCGCGCTAAGCGTGATCATCCAAAACCTGTTCCTCACCGTCGTGTCTCCTCGCCAGCGCGCGGTGGCGTTCCCCGAGTTCTTTGACGGGACATTCACCGTCGCGGGTGTCGTGCTGTCCAACCTCCAGGTGATGACGTTCGTCACCTGCGCGGTCGCGGTGGTCGTATTGACCGTGTTCCTCAAGCGGACCACCGTGGGCCTGAGCATGCGAGCCGCGGCTCAGGACTTCGACGTGACGAGGCTGATGGGCGTCAACGCCAACCGCGTGATCGCGGGAGCCTTTGCGGTCTCGGGCCTGCTCGCCGCGATCGCCGCGATCTTCATCGCAGCTCGCCGCGGGACAGTGGACCCGCAGATGGGCTTTCCCCCGCTGCTGAAAGCATTTATCGCAACTGTTATCGGAGGGATGGGCTCCCTATCCGGAGCCGTCCTCGGCGGGTTCGTGCTCGCCACGATCGAGGTCGTCCTGGACGTGACGCTTCCCGAGGGCGCGCTCACCTACCGGGATGCGATCGCCCTTCTCGTGGTGATCGCGATTCTGTACTTCCGGCCGACCGGGTTCCTCGGCCGGCAGGAGGTGACCGCTTGAAGGCGCTCCGAACCAGCGCTCGGGGCTCTTCGTACCTAGTGCTGCCGCTCGTCGGCCTGAGCTTCTACGCGGCGTTCGCAGCGTCCCCGAGCGAGCAGCGCGTCATCGTCAACATGCTGATCGCCGTCGTACTCGTGATCGGCATCCAGATCTTCTCTGGGAACTCGGGAGTTCTAACCTTCGGACACGTCGCGTTCCTGGGCATAGGAGCGTACGTTGCCGCGCTGGCGACGATGTCCCCCGAGCGGAAGGAGACGATCGACGGCATGCCGTCGCTCCTCGTCGACTTCTCCATCGGGATGTGGCCGACGCTCGCACTCGCGGGCGTCGTCACGGCGGCGCTTGCGCTGCCGGTGGGCATCGTGTTGACTCGCATGCCGCCCTTCGCGCTGGCGATGTCCACGATCGGCGTACTGGTCATATTCATCGTCTGCATCGAGGGCGCGACGACGATCACCAAGGGCCCGACGGGCCTGAGCGGCATCCCGATCAACACGACGATTCCGCTGGCAATGGCCGTCGCGGCGGCGATGATCTTCCTGGCGAGATGGTTCCGGGAATCGTCCACCGGCATCCGCCTGCGCGGCAGTCGAGAGGATCAGACCGCTGCTGAGGTGCTCGGAATCCACGTCGAACACATGCGGCTGCGGGCGTGGCTCTTGTCAGCGACAGTGATGGGTGTCGGCGGCGCCGTGTGGGCCCAGTACAGCCTCGCGTTCGGTCCCGGCCAGTTGTTCTTCGACCGCACCTTCGCGCTCCTAGCCCCACTGGTCCTCGGAGGGCTCGCGACCGTATCGGGAGCCGTTGTCGGCACGGTGATCTACGCGGTCATCGTCGAGGTGCTGAAGCCCGTACAAGACGGATTCGAGTTCGGCTTCGTCACCGTCGGGGCGGTTCCTGGGTTGACGCCGATCGTCCTCGCTCTGCTGCTGTTCCTGGTGATGAGGTTCCGTCCCGACGGGCTTGTGGGGACGCATGAGGTTGACGAGATCGTGGCCCGCGCGATCGAGAAGCGCGGCTCCACCGACGAGGCCCCAAGTTGGGAGCCGCCGCGAGCGAGCGATCGAGACTCGGAGGACCCGGTTGGTGGCATCAGGTCGGATGAGCCGGTGTAGCCCCGCGGAGGGTCGCTCCAGTACCACAGCGACCTTCGTTCCCGTCCTCATCG
>WUUC01149400.1_pt1 | contig 14885 bp, 13 predicted proteins | sample 6278441 | NCBI WGS metagenome assembly WUUC01 (sample SAMN13675441, study PRJNA597444) | soil metagenome | isolation source: soil | place: USA: Washington | collected 2017-10
GGGCTCGATGCGCTCATCCGCGAGGCGGCTGCGCTTCTGGTCGGAGAGCAGGGATCGGAGGAGGACTACCGGAACGAGGTCGAGGAGCTTCGCGACATCCTCTGCTTCGACCAGGACTACGTCGCCTTGTTCGCGAGCGAGCGGGCCGACTGGTTCGCGATTGCTGCGCGGGCCCGCGAGGAGCACGGGATCGACATTCTCGCTACGGACTTCTTCCTCGATCGCCTGCTGCACGCCGACAGCGAGCCGCATCCCTACTGCACACCACCCGAGCCCGAGACGCCGATGTCGGGTACGTAGCTGATCGTCTCGCGACCCTCGTCGAGCGGCTTCCTGCCACCAACAGGGCTGTCGACGCGCGACGCCCTCTGGCCGACGTGAGGTTACGCGGCCATTGGTCCAGCTTCGCGAGCTTCGCGACGGCTGACCCGCGTGCAGTCGGTTTGCGGCAGACAGAACCCGCTCGATTCGGGTCTTGAACTCCGATGCACGGAGGGCTCGACCTAACGAACGTATGCCGCGCTGACACCAAGTCCACCGGAGTACCGCCTTGACGCATCCAGCCAAAACAATCGATAATCGCGAGAATGGCCTTCAAACGTCTGCCCGCCTCGACCAAGCGCGATCGCATCTCAGACCTTATCCGGCGCGCGATCATCCGTGGCGACCTGCGGCCAGGAGAGCGCATCGTCGAATCCCGCATCGCCCGCGAGCTCGGCGTCAGCCAGGCGCCAGTTCGCGAAGCGCTCGCGTCGCTTCGAAGAGAGGGCCTCGTAGTGCAAATCGAGCACCGCGGCGCATTCGTTGCGAGTCTGAATGACGAGGAGTTTGCCGAAGTCCTGACCGTTCGTGCAGTGCTCGAGGGCTATTGCGCACGACTCGTAGCTCCTCGCCTCGAGCCAGCTGATCGCGACGCCCTCGCAGACCTGTTGGCCGAGATGCGTGCTGCCGCGGGCGAGCACGACCTAGCTCGGCTGACGGATGCCGATCTGCGATTCCACCAAACGCTCTACCGACTGAGCAATCACCACCTCCTTGGCGAGGTACTGCTGAGCCTGCGGCAGCGGATGCAGCTCGCGCTCGTCTTCGCCGACGCGGCGTACTCGCCGGACCTCTCGGATGTGGCCGAGTCTCATGTACCGCTTCTTACGGCCCTGGTGGAAGGCGATCCCTACGCGGCCGACGAAGCTGCGCGCGAGCACGTTCTCGCAGGCTTCCGCTCGTGGGCCCTCGATGAGCCGTCGCACTCGGCCAAGCTGGCTGAGCTGGGTGTCGACCTGATGCGCGAGGATAGTGCAGCGAGCAGTCGTTGAACTCCGAAACGTCTCGAAGACGTTCTCATCCGTAAACGCCGTCGAGGAGGTTTCGCTCGAGGTCCTCGAGGGTGAGTTCCTCTCGCTTCTCGGGCCAAGCGGGTCGGGGAAAACGACGACCCTCCGGCTGATCGCTGGTTTCGAGCAGCCCTCGGAAGGCATGATCCTGATCCGGGGCAGGAATGTCGTAGGAGTGCTCCCCCGGCATCGGAACATCGCGATGGTGTTCCAGAACTACGCCCTCTTTCCGCACATGACCGTGTTCGAGAACGTCGCCTTCGGGCTGCGCGTGCGGCGACTCGGCAAGGAGGAGATCGCACGCCGCGTCCGCGAGCACCTCGAACTCGTGCAGCTTCCGGGATACGAGGGCCGTTTCCCGAAGGAACTGTCGGGCGGCGAACAGCAGCGGGTCGCGCTTGCGCGTGCGCTCGTGACCGAGCCGAACGTCCTTCTGCTAGACGAGCCGTTGGGAGCACTCGACCGGAAGCTGCGCGAGGAACTCCAGTTCGAGCTCAAGGAGGTCCTCAGCCGCGTCGGCATTACCGCCGTCTATGTGACCCACGACCAGGACGAGGCTCTCGTCATGAGCGACCGTGTCGCTGTCATGCACAAGGGCCGAATCGAGCAGCTCGACGCGCCGGAGGGACTGTACGAGCGTCCGAGGACACGGTTCGTCGCCGCCTTCGTCGGGACGTCGAACCTCTTCGAGGGGACAGTCGTGCGCCGGGGGTCGCAGGCGGTTCTTCAGGCGGCCGAGCTCGCGCTCGAACTCGGCGGCGAATCCGGAAACGCGGCGGGACGGGCGACCCTCGCCGTCCGGCCCGAGAAGGTGCGAATCGGGCGTGAGGAACTGGGAGGCGAAACGAATGCTTTCCGGGGCCGTATCGCCGGCGCGCGCTACCTGGGGGCGTCGACGCAGTATCGCGTCCAGCTGGAGCGCGGCCCAGCCGTGCTCGCGAACGTCCTCAACGCGACCGCGGGCGAGACGTTGGGGCACGGAGACGAGGTGATCGTCGTCCTTCCGCCCGAGAGCATCCGGGTCCTCGTCGAGGGCTCCTCTCGCTCCGAGGCCCCCGCGCCAGAGGCGCTCCTCGCGTGAGCGCCGGGTACCCGGTTGCTGAGGGAGCGGTGCCTGCTCTGAGGGAGAAACGGCTACCGGGCCGCCTACTGACCGCTCTCGTCGTCGGCCCACCTCTCCTCTACTTGCTCTTTCTCTACGTGGTCCCGATGTTCGGGATGCTCGCCTTCAGCTTCGGCAGCTCCGACGGGGTCGAGACGCGACTCACGTGGGAACTCGACCAGTATGAGCGGCTCTTCGGGAGCCCAGCGATCATGGAGCTCCTTCTCAAGTCGCTCCGCATGGCAGCGATCGTCACGCTCGCCTGCCTCATGATCGGCTTCCCGATCGCCTACATCCTCGCTCGCGTCGTGCCGAAGCGGTACCAGTACGTTCTTCTTTTGCTTCTTATCATCCCCTCCTGGACGAGCTTCATCGTCCGCACCTACAGCTGGATCCTCGTACTCGGCAACGAAGGCCTCGTCAATGCGACGCTGCAGCGGGCCCGTCTCGTCGACGAACCCGTTCAGCTCGCTTTCAACGAGTTCGCCGTTATCGTCGCGCTCGTCTACATCAGCCTTCCCTGGCTGGTCCTGCCCGTGTACGCGGCGCTGGAGAAGATCGACCCCGCCCTCCTCGAGGCTGGGGGGAGCCTGGGCGCGAGCCGATTCCAGCTCTTCCGCCGCGTCATCTTCCCCCTCAGCCTGCCGGGGGTCGTGGCGGGTCTCCTACTCGTGTTCATCCCCGCGATTAGCACGTTCGCTGTCCCCGTCATCCTCGGTGGGACGGGCGGGATCATGTACGCGAGCCTCATCAACGACTACTTCCTCAACTTCGACTGGCCGTTCGGAGCCGCGCTCGCGACGACGATGCTCATACTGACACTCGCAGCCGTCGCGCTCGCCGCCCGGATGATCCGCCTGCAGACGGTATGGACGCGGTAGCCGGCGAGCTCAAGGGGGCTCGGCGCGGCATGCCCTTCCGGTGGTCGTCGGCGAAGGCGCTGGCCGTCGTTTATCTGCTCGCTGTGTACGTCTACCTCTTCCTGCCCAGCGTCCTCGTCGGGCTCATGTCCTTCCACCCCCAGCGGGTCACGTCCTTCCCGCTCAAGGGCCTGACGGTGCGGTGGTGGAAGGAGCTGTTCGCCGACGAGGTCGTCTGGGCGGCGGCGAGGAGCACCCTGACGATCGCCGTCGTCACGACGCTCGTGACGACGCTGCTAGCGATCCTGACTGCCTACGCCCTCGTTCGCTTCCGGTTCCGACTCAAGGCGGTCTTCATCGGAATCCTCATCGGGGTGATGCTGATTCCGTACCTCGTCGTCGGGATCGCCCTCCTCTCCTTCTGGGCGATTCTCGGCGTCGAGCGCGGCGTGCTCGTCGTCGTGCTCGCGCACGTCGCGCTCGCGCTCCCGTACGCCGCCCTCGTGATCGCAGCGCGGCTCCAGGGATTCGACGTTCGCCTCGAGGAGGCGGCCGAGATCCTCGGGGCCGGGAGGCTGACCGTCTTCCGGCGCGTAACGCTTCCGCTACTCATGCCGGGAATCGTCGCGGCCGCGGCGCTCACCTTCACGATCAGCGTCGACGAGTTCAACGTGGCCTACTTCCTGATCGGAACCGACACGACGCTCCCCATCTACATCTTCTCGAGCCTCCGCTTCGGAGTGACCCCGGAGCTGAACGCGATCTCAACCCTCATCCTGGTCGTCTCCATGGGCTTCAGCGTGTTCGCGCTGCGCCGAGTCTGATGGCGATCGAGCCGTCGGCTCCCGGGCTTGGGCGCCAGAATCTCGAGATCGTCGACGTCCGGGCCGCGGTCGCGATGAGCCCATTCCGCTGGGTGCTCGTCCAAGTACGGACGTCCTCGGGCCTCACCGGAATCGGCGAGACCTGGTACACGCCGGGCGTGCTCGAGACGCTCGCGGACATCAGGCAGCACCTCGTCGGCGAGGACGGCGCCAACGTCGAGATGCTCGTGGCGAAGCTCCTGTACGGCCGACAGGCCCAGGCGAGCGGGATGGATTGGGAAGAGTGCATCAGCCGCTACGGGATAGCGCTCGGGGCCGTCGTCGAGGGGCCGACGACGATGGCGGTCAGAGGCGTCGAGATCGCGCTCTGGGATCTGCTCGGGAAGGCGCTCGACGTCCCCGTGTTTGCACTTCTCGGCGGACGTTTCCGCACCCGTATCCGAATGTACGCCGATCTCCACCTCCCCACGCAGGCGGGCGACGCGGTCGTGGCTTCCGTCCAGGCCGCCCGCGAAGCCGTCGACGCCGGCTTCGACGCGGTCAAGGTCGACCTCGACCTCCAGTTTCCCGAGCACCACCGGGATCCCTGGAACAAGGCGCTCTCGAACCGCGAGATCGAGCTCGGCTCGGAGCTCCTGCGCGAGGTGCGAGCCGAGGTGGGAAGCGAGATCGACGTGGCCGCCGACTGCCACTGGCAGTTCACGCCGGCGGACGCGATCCGTCTCGCCCGCGCCCTCGACGAGTTCGACCTCCTCTGGCTCGAAGACCCCATCCATCCCGGGAACCCGGAAGCGATGGCCGCGGTCGCGCGCGCCTCGCGGGTCCCGATCTGCACCGGCGAGTACGTGGCCACGGCCGAGCGGCTCCATCCCTACCTCTCGAATTTCAGCTGCTCGATCATCCACCCGGACGTGTGCTACGCGGGCCTGACGGACGTCCGCCGGATGAGCGCGCTGGCCGAGGTCTTCTCGGTTCCCTGCGCGCTCCACAACTCGGGCGGTCCGATCGCGACCGTCGCCTCCGCGCACATCGCCGCCGCGACGCGGATGTTCCTCGTCCTCGAGCACCACAACCTCGGCGTCCCGTGGTGGCGCGACCTCGTGAGCTGGGACGCGGTCGACATCGACGGAGGCTACCTCGAGCTTCGCGATGAGGGACGCGGTCTCGGCGTCGAGCTCGTGCCCGAGGCCTGCCGACGCTATGTCGAGGACGCCGACGCCCTCCTCTGACGGTATCGGCCGGCGAGCGCCCGACGTCGGCGACGACCGGGAGGCCATGGCGTTCACTGCCGAAGGGGTTCGCGCGTTCGCGACCGCGACGATCCGCGTCCTCGGGGCCCCGGAGCGGCATGCGCGCCTCGTCGCCGACGTGCTCGTCGGATCTGACCTCGCCGGTCACCCCTCCCACGGCGTCCGCCTGCTCCCGGCCTACGCCGACGACGTTCGCGCTGGACGGCTCGATCCGACAGCCGAGCCGCGCGTCGGGACCACCTCAGCGGGCGGGAGGATCATCGACGGCGGCTGGGGCTTCGGCGCACCGGCGATGGCGGCCGCCGTCGATGCGGCGTGCGCCGGTGCGGCCGACCTCGGCCTCGCGGCCTCTGCCGTCGTGCGCTCCAACCACGTCGGACGGCTCGGCGAGTGGGTCGAGCGGGCGCTCAGGAGGGATTTCGCGGCGCTCGTGGTCGCCACGTACTCGAGCGGGCCCTATGAAGTCGCCCCGTTCGGCGGGACATCGGCATCGTTGTCGACGAACCCCATCGCCTTCGGCTTCCCTCGCCAGGATGGCCCGCCAATGGTGGGCGATTTCGCGACCGCGGCGATCGCCTGGGGCAAGCTCGCGCTCGCGCAGACGCTCGGGCGGGAAGCGCCGCCGGAGATGCTCTTCGATGCATCCGGCGATCCGACGCAGAGCATCGACGCCTTCATGCGCGGCGGGGCGATGCGGACGTTCGGCGGCCACAAAGGATTCGCGCTCGCGGTCCTGGTCGAGCTTCTGGCGTCTGCGCTGTCGTCGGCGCCCGAGCGCGACGAGACGCGCGAGCTCGCGCAGTGCGCGTTCGTCCTCGCCTTGTCGCCCGCGCTGTTCGGGACCGACTGGGCTCAAGTCGCGGCGACGGGCGCACACATCGGCGCGCGGATCGCGTCCGCGCGGCAGTCAGACGAGGGCTGCCCGATCCTCCTCCCAGGCGAGCCCGAGGCTGCCGCGCGAACCGAGGGCGTCGTGCGTCTCTCACGTGCGGACTTGTCTCAACTCAGGCGCCTCGCGCGCGAACTCGGCGTGGAATCGCCTATTGCGACTTGACACTATTTCGCCGATTATCGATAGTCGTTCACATTGGTCGGCTTGGGAGGCGGGCACGACGAGCCTAGGGACGAGGATCGAGGAGATTCGCGCTTTGGTTCCGCCGCAGGGCGGGGGCCACTACTACCCGGACTCTGGCGACGGGCACTGGCTGACGTCGACCCCGATCGCCTCGCCGCTCTCGCGGCTCTCCGGGTACGAGACGCTCGGCGGGTGGCGCACGTCGCTCGGCGGCGTCGCGGTCGAGGTCCGTTGTGTCGACGGCATGGTCGGCGTTGGCGTTGCCCACGGCGGGCTCGCGGCCTGCTTCGTCGTCGAGCACGCGCTCGGCCCCTTGCTCGAGGGCGCCGACTCGGCCGATGTGGCAGGTGCCTGGGAAAAGCTGACCCTCGCAAGCTCGATGTACGGGCCGGGCGGGCTCGTGCAATCGGCGCTCAGCGGGATCGATCTCGCGCTCTGGGATCTCGCGGCGAAGCGCGAGGACGTGCCCGTCGCGCGGCTTATCTCAACGACGGCCGCCGACGAGGTCGAGACGTACGCTACGGGCCCACGACCCGATGTCTACGAGAGCGCGGGTTTCACCGGGGCGAAGGTCGATCTTCCGTGGGGCCTCGCCGCCGGTGCTGACGGCCTCGAGAAGAATGTCGAGTTCCTGAGCGACTGGCGTGCCCGACTCGCGCCCGACTTCTTCCTGGCGGTCGATTGCCTGATGGCGCTTGAGCCGGAGTACGTACACGGCCTCCTTGCCAGAACGGCGGAGCTACACCTTGCCTGGATCGAGGAGCCGCTTCTGCCTTGGGAGTTCGACGAGCTCAAACGGCTCCGCCACCGAGGATCTCTGGTCGCGAGCGGGGAGCACAACACCGGCACCGAGCTGCACGCGCTCGTCGCGAGAGGCGCGGTCGACATCGTCCAGCCGGAACTCACCTGGTGCGGCGGCATGACGGAAGCGCTACGGATCGCCGCCGCCGCGGCGGCCCGCGATCTCCCGGTTGTGCCGCATTGCGGCGGCATCTTCTCGTACCACTTCGCCGCCGCGCTTGAGACGGTTCGGCGGGCCGAGTTCCTCTTCCATAGCGCCGACGGCGTGACCCCAGTCGCGGCCTTTGACGACCTCCTCCTTGGAGAGCCACTGCCCCTGGGAGGTCGCGTCTCGGTTCCGACCGACGCAGGCTGGGGCGTCCGTTTGCGTCCGGACCTCACACGGCCTATTCCCCGAGTCGAGGAGGCGAGCGGGCGCGTCGGCAGGGCCGGAGAGCGACATGAATGAGGTCCCTGGAGACCTGAACCGGCTTCGCGAAGCGGCGGCCGGCTGCGACGTGGTCCTGCTCGCCTCGCCCGAGGCGGTCCTCCATTTCGCCGGCTTCGGCGCGAACGCCTACGTACGCGAGGGCTCGCCGCCCTGGTCGTGGTCTTCCACCGCCCTCCTCGTATCCACCGACACCGCGATCCTGGTCGTGGCCGACCATCTCGTGCGGGAGGCGGACCCGATCGGAGCGACCGGCATCGAGCCATACGATCCGCTCCTGCCGGGCGACTTCGAGCGCGTCGTCGCCGGCTCTCTTCCCAGCGCCTCGTTCGTCATCGGGATCGAGGCGCGGCATGTCTCTGCTGCGGTCGTGGCCGCGCTGGGGACGGCCGACATTCGACCGGTCGACTCGGTCGTCGCGCGGCTCTGTGCGGTCAAAGGGCAATGGGAGATCGAGCGGATCCGCGTCGCGTGCGCGATGGCGACGATCGGGCAGCGAGCGGTCGCCGAGGCGGCGCGGGTGGGAGTGAGCGAGCTCGAGCTCTTCCAGCGCGCCCGCGCGCAAATCGAGACGACGCTCGGCGGACGAGTGATTCTCGCGGGCGACTTGGTGTCGGGAGCACGCGCCGAAGCCGAGCAGGGCGGCGACCCGAGCACACGGGCTCTCGAGGCAGGCGACGTCGTTATCTGCGACCTCGCCCCCGCCGTCGATGGCTTCTTCGGCGATTCCTGCAGCTCACTCGTCCTCGGCGCCAACGAACACGCACTCAAGGCGGCGAAGGCGGCGTCGGATGCTCTCGATGCTGGTGCGGAACGCCTTTCCCACGGACGTCGTGCCCGTGATGTTGACGCGGCCGCTCGTCGTGTGCTCGCCCGCAACGGATTCACCTGCCCCCACCACATGGGCCATGGCCTCGGGCTCTCGCAGCTCGAGTACCCGCTCATCGCCCCGGACTCCGATGACACGCTCGAGGCTGGGCATGTCGTCGCGCTCGAGCCGGGAATCTACGCGGACGGGTTCGGCGTTCGCGTCGAGCACGTCTTCCTCGTCACCGAGGGCGGCCCCGAGCGATTGACCGAGCACACGCTTTCGATCAGCGCGTGAACGCCGAACTACCGCAGCCGGAGACTCCCTGCGTCGTGATCGATCGCACGGTCCTCGAGCGGAACCTTCGACGGTTCCAGTCGTACTGCGACGAACACGGGCTTCGCTTCCGCCCCCACGTGAAGACCCACAAGTCGCTCGAGATCGCCGAGCTTCAGCTCTCGCTCGGAGCGAGCGGTCTGACCTGCCAGAAGCTCTCCGAGGCCGAGACGTTCGCCAGGCTCGACGCTCCCGACCTGATGGTCGGCGCGAACGTCGTCGGGCGGAAAAAACTGGAGCGGCTCGCCGCTCTCGCCCGGCGGACGCGGGTCTCGGTCACCGTCGACAACGCGGGCGTCGGCGAAGGGGTCGCCGCAGCGGCGCAGTCCGCCGGAACGACGATCGGCGTCTGGGTCGACTGCGACACGGGGCTCGAGAGGACGGGCGTTCAGTCGCCCCGCGAGGCGCTCGAGCTCGGGAGCGTTCTCGGACGGCTTCCGAACCTTGAATTGGCAGGCCTCTTCGCATACCCGACACCCCCGGAGGGGAGTTGGTTCGAGGAGGCGGTCGCGGCCTGGACGCGAGACGGGCTGCCGGGCGGCTCCGTCAGCGTGGGCGGGACACCCGGAGCCTTCGAGACCCACCGCCGAGGGTACGCCACAGAGCTTCGGGCAGGAACGTACGTTTTCATGGATCTTTACTGCCTCCAAGACGGGACAGCGGACGTCGGCGACTGCGCGTTGACGGTGCACGCCACGTGCGTGTCGCGCCCGACGCCGTACCGCGCTGTGCTCGACGCCGGCTCGAAGGCACTCGGGCTCGATCGGGTCGACCTCGGCGCCGGCGAGGCGTACGGCCTCCTGAAGGGCCCGGCCCCACTCGTCGTCCGCGAGGTCTACGAGGAGCACGGCGTCGTGACCAGCGACGACCCCGACCTCCTACCAGCGATCGGCCACCGCGTAGAAGTCATCCCGACGCACTGCTGCTACGCGGTCAACCTCCATGATCGGGTCTGGGTCGCGTCCGACGGCGCGATCGAGGAAGCGTGGGACGTCGCGGCGCGTGGAGCAATGACGTGAACGTGCCCACGACGATCATTGACGGCGTGACGGTCGAGCGCGACGTCGAGATGCAGACGCGCGACGGCGCTGTGCTGCGAAGCGACGTCTACCGCCCCGCAACGCGCGGCGCCCACCCCATCCTCATGCTGAGGACGCCTTACGACAAAGGGTATGCCCATGACGCGACCTACCTCCATCCAGCCTGGTATGCGCGGCAGGGCTTCATCGTTGTCGTCCAGGACGTTCGCGGCCGGTACGCCTCCGAGGGGGAATTCGTGCCATTTGCGAACGAGGGCGAGGACGGCTACGACGCTGTCGAGTGGGCCGCTGCTCTAGAGGGATCGAACGGCCGTGTCGGCATGTACGGAGCGTCGTACCCGGGAGCGGTCCAGTTCCTCGCGGCTGTGGAGCGCCCGCCACACCTTTGTGCCATCGCGCCCGCGCTGGCCGCCACCGACTTCTACGAACACTTCATGTACGAAGGCGGCGCGCTCAACCTCGCCTTCGTCGCGCACTGGTGCGCCGTCCTCGCCGAGAACATGGCAACGCGGGCATCTCGCCCCGAGCTCGCAGAGCGGCTGCGCGAGATCATCTCTGCCCCAACGGAGTGGCTGGCCTCCCGCGCGCCACTCGAGCTCCCGCCGCTCGGGGAGATCGCACCTTTTTACACCGACTGGCTCCGGCACGCCCAAAGCGACGGCTATTGGGAGATCCTGAGCGCGTCCTCGCGGCTCGACCGCATCGCCGTTCCGGTGCTGCACATATCTGGCTGGTACGACACCTTCCTCGAAAACACCCTCTCCTCGTACCGGCGTCTCCAGGCCACCGACGCAGTCTCGCCGCAATGGCTCTTGATCGGTCCCTGGGCGCATTACCCGCTCGGGATCGAGGCGGGTGAGAGACGCTTCTCGGGCGACGCGCAAGGCACGGTCGCTATCGACCGCTACCAGCTCAGCTTCTTCAAGCGCTTCCTCGCCGACGAGTCCGACGCCTTCGCTCGTCCTTCCGTCCGCGTCTTCGTGCTGTTCGGCGGCCAGTGGTCAGAGGGAGAGGACTGGCCACCGCCGGGCGAGGAGTTCATCCTCTACCTGCGCAGCGGCGGGGCGGCGAACACCCTCGGCGGGGATGGTGTCCTCTCTGATGAGGCACCCGAGGGCGACGAGCAGTCCGACATCTTCCAGTACTACCCCGCCTTCCCGGTCCCGGCGGTCGGAGGCCATTCCTGCTGCGATCCCTCACTCCTTCCGATGGGCTGCGCGGATCAGACGAGCGTCGAGCAGATGGTGGAGGTGCTCGTCTACACGTCCGAGCCCTTCGCGCAGCCGGCGACGTTCGCAGGGCCGGTCGTCGCCGAACTCTTCGTCGCCACTGACGCCCCGTCCGCCGACTACACCGCGAAGCTCTGCCTCGTCGACGACGAGGGAGCCTGGAACGTCGCGGAGGGCATCCGTCGCCTGCGGCCAAACGACGTCGCCGGTGCGCGCGTGGACGAGAGCACCGTCCGGGTCACCGTCTCACTCCGATCAGTTGCGTTCGAAATCGGCGCCGGCCAGCGGCTGCGTCTCGAAGTAAGCGGCGGGACCTTCCCCACCTACGATCGCAACCCGCAGACGGGGGCAGAACCGGCGACGGCGCGAGTGGAGGACCTTCAGGGTGCTCTGCACGTCGTGTTCCACGACGCCAAACACCCGTCGGCGCTTCGTCTCCGCCGTCTTCCCTGAGTCGGTTAACCGACCAGCGGCGCGAGCTGGGGCACCGACGAGAGGACGGATCGGGCACGCTGCCGCTCGTCGTCGCTCGCGGAATCGAACGGCTCGGCGACGCGGGCATCGCAGAGCCCCATGGCCTCGAGGCAGACCTTCACGCCGCGGATGAAGGCAGAGTCACTGTAGGGATCCCAGCCGAGCTTCTCGAGCAGCTCGAGCACGAGGTTCTGCATAGCGAAGGCGCCCTCCGCATCTCCTTGGCGCGCGGCGGCGGCGAGGTCGACGATGAGTTGCGGCGCGAACGAGGCGACCGCGGAGACCACGCCGCTGGCGCCGGCGAGCAGGCTTGCGGCCGCGAGGTTGTCGTACCCCTGCAGGACGGGCAACTCGCCCTTCGTCGCAAGCAGAAGCGCCTGGGTATGGATCAAGTTCCCGCTCGAGTCCTTGACTCCCGCAATGGTTCCGCCGGTCGCGAGAGAAGCGGCCGTCTCGGGCTCGATGTTCACCGAGACGACGTACGGGTTGTTGTAGGCGACGAGCGGCTTGGGGATCTCGCGTGCGAGCACCCCGTAGAAGGCGGCGATCTCGTGCTGGCTGCAGGCGTAGTAGACGGGGGGCGTCGCGAAGGCGCCGTCGAACGCGAGGTCGGCCAGGGTCGCGTAGCGCTCCAGCGCGCGAGTTGTCCCCTCGGCGCTGATCCCGACGAGGACCGGGATCTGCCCCGCGAGCTCGTCAAGGGCCACCTCGACCGCGCGCCGCCGCACGCCCTCCGCGAGCATGACGCCCTCGCCTCCGCCGCCCAGCATCCAGAGACCGTCTACGTCGGCATCCACGAGGAACCGGACCACACGGCGGAGGCCCTCCTCGTCGAGCTCCTCCCGCCCGGCAAGCGGTGTCGAGACCGCCGGCCACACGCCGGAGAGATTCAGTGTCATGACGCAACCTCCATTCCCCCGCTCATTCGGGCCTCGTCGCGCTTCGAGCCGATCTCACCGTAAGCCGGCTCGCCCGCGAGGTGGCCTCCGTCGAGAAGCAGCGTTGAGCCGGTGGCGAACTTCAGCTCGGCGCTGCAGAGAAAGCGGACGGCGTTCGCAACCTCCTCCGGCTGGCAGAAGCGCCGGAGAGGCGTCCGCTCTTGGATCGCGGCGCTCGCTCCGGGGTCGTCGAGGACTTCGCGGTTGGACTCAGTGGCGACGAAGCCAGGCGCGACCGCGTTCACGAGGATTCCTAGGTCGGCTAGCTCGATGGCGAGGGAGCGCGTTAGCGCCGTCAAGGCTGCTTTCGAGACGTCGTAGCTGCTCCACCCGACCTCGCCTAGGAAGGCGTTCTTGCTCGAGACGTTCACGATTCGTGCGCGGGGAGAGCGCCGCAGCAGCGGCGTCGAAAGCCGCGCGAGGCGCGCGGGCGCGATGACGTTGACTTCAAGGACTTCGCGCCAGTGTTCGTCGGTGCTCTCGAGGAACCGCTCGTGGTGCCACGCTCCGGCGTTGTTCACCAAGACATCGAGACGCCCTAGCTCCGTCCCGATCCAGTCGATCTCCGCCCGACACTCGTCGGGGTCGCGGAGGTCGAAGGTCCGGACGTGATGGGTCACCGATCGCGCCGCAAGCTCGGATGACAAGGCGTCGAGTCTGTCGTGAGATCGATCGCAGGCGACGATCGCATACTCCTCGCCGAGTACCGCGCAGAGCGCGCGGCCGATCCCTCCGCTGGCTCCGGTAACGAGCGCAACCGGGCCGGTGGCACCGCCGGACGTCTCCAATCGGCTCACTTCAGGCGGCGAGCTTAACCTCACTCCACCAATCGTTGAGCTTCTTCGTTGTTTCGGTCGTGAAGGTGATGAACCTAAAGCGGCCGGTGTCGAACAGCTCTTGCATCTGCGACGCCTGCAGGAGCTCCTGCGTGCTCGTGTCGAGAAGGTCGAAGGCCTTGATGTTCGCCGGGGTATACGCGAACCTCCGGCCGAGCTCGGCGCCCATCTCTGGGCGGCTGACGAAGTCGATCCACGCGTACGCCGCGTTGGGATGTGGTGCATCGGCGACGATGCCCGGGCCATCGATCCAGCCGCGGATTCCCTCGGTCGGAACCACGGCCTCGACGCTCTCCTTCTCCTTGATGAGTGCGCGAACGGTTCCATCCCAGATGTTCGTGACTGCGACCTCCCCTCGGGCGAGCAGCTCCTGAACATCGGTTCCAGTCGACCAGAAGGTCTTCAGGTTCTTGACCAGCTCAACCCCCGTGTCACGCGAGCGCTCGAAGTTCTCGTCGGAGAAGTCTTCGGGATCGAGGCCCGCCTGGATCCAGATCGGGAAGTAGGACTCGACTGGCTCGTCGAGGTAGGCGACGTTCCCCTTGTAGGCAGGATCCCACAGCGCTGCCCAGGAATCGACACTCTCGGGCGCGAGCTTCGTCTCTCGTGCCAGAATCGTCCCGCCCCAGTAGAACGGGACGTTGAAGACCTCGCCGTTCCCTAGGCGCGTGACCGTGTCCCGCAGGTTGCTCGGGAGGCTGCTCCAGTGCTGGAGCCGTTCCGTGTCGAGGGCCTGGAAGACGCCGGCCTCAAGCGCGACCGTGTTGTTTGGCCCGTAGGAGATGATGTCGAACTGCCCCGGGCTTCTGCGCGCCTTCTGGACAGAATCGATGTCACTGTCCTGGAAGGTCATATTGACCTTGACGCCCGTCTCCCTTTCAAACGGCTTGACGGCGAACTCCCACTCCTGCGCCCAGGCGATGATGTTGACCTCGTCTTCGAGCTGGGGTGCGGCAGCTCCGGTCGTCGTCGGTGCCGCGCCCTCGCCCGCTCCCCCGTCTCCGCCGCACGCGGCCAGCAGCCCGCCCAGCGAGAGCGACAGACCTAGTGCGCCCGTCCGCTGCAGAAAATCCTGACGTGACAGGCCACGCGAATTAGCCGCTCGTACAGTCCTGCCCTCGTTTATAGCCGGCGCATCTATGGCTCTATCCCCGTCGGCGTTCATTCGATCCTCCTTCAGGTGCAAGCTCCCCATACGGGCCGCAAGCATGGGAGCGGTGTGTAGCCAGCGCGCGGCGGGAGGCGGCCTTCCGCAAAACTCGTGCCGCGAGCACGCTCGCGAGTATCGATAATCTACTAATCGATGTCAAGACCCTGGCATCGACAAGGCCGAGACATGCGGTCCGGCTCACTCCGATTGGAACACCGTTGGAACACATCGCTGGAGCGCCGTGGACTTCTGCGGACTTCTACGGACAAGCCGCTCCGGCGCGTCCCCCGCTTTTGCAGGGAAATCGCGGAATCGGCCTGTCAGACGCGCTTAACTCGTAATGAAGGGGTCCCCGGTTCGAGTCCGGGCGTCGGCTTTCAGTCCATTTGCAGGGTCTTTCGCCT
>WUUC01086674.1_pt1 | contig 14883 bp, 12 predicted proteins | sample 6278441 | NCBI WGS metagenome assembly WUUC01 (sample SAMN13675441, study PRJNA597444) | soil metagenome | isolation source: soil | place: USA: Washington | collected 2017-10
CGCGGATGAGGCCGAGCGTCCAGGTCAGCGTCGTGCCGAAGGTCTCGTCGTGGCCACGCACCTGCGGGGCGAGGTACTCGGCGTGGAGCTCGGGTCCCAGCAGGCGGCGCACCGGGCCGTCGGGGTCGGCGAAGTCGGCGAAGAGCTTGGCCAGGGTGCTCGCGGTGGCGTGCAGGTTGACCGCCCCGAACACCGACCGGCGCCACGCGGCGGAGTTCATCCGCGCCAGGTCCAGGATGCCGTCCGGGGTCTCCACCCACCGCCGCATCGGCAGCAGCCGCGGCACGTCCGGGCTCGCGTACTCCAGCTCGGCGACGCGGTGCAGCTCGTCCCGCGGGACCCCGAACCAGGCGTCGAGCCCGAGCGCGGGCCGCACCACGTCGTTGAACGTCTCCCCCAGCGACCTCCCGGTGGCGGCGCGCAGCACACCGTCGATGAGGTGGCCGTAGGTCAGCGAGTGCTCCGCCACCGACGCGCCCGGCTCGTACTCCGGCGCCGAGTCCGCGAGGCTATCCCGCAGCCCGGCGTCGTCCAGCAGGTCCAGTTCGGCGGCCGCGGCCGGGAACCGGGGCTGGCCCGCCTGCTGGGACAGCACCTGGCGCAGCGTCGTGCGCTCCTTGCCGTGCCGGCCGTAGGCCTTCCAGTGGCCTGCGATCGGCTCGTCCAGGGTCAGCGCGCCGTCCCGGACCGCGACCAGCGCCGCGAGCGCGGCGATCGGCTTCGACACCGAGTAGGGCTGCACCAGCGTGTCGTCGCGCCACGGGCGGCTCCGCGCCGCGTCGGCCCACCCGGCGCGGAGCCGGACGACCTCGCGGCCGTCCCGCCACACCGACACTCCGGCCCCGGTCTCGCGGCCGTCGTCCACGAACCCCTGGAACGTCTTCCGCACCGCGTCGAACCCGTCCGTGACGAATCCCTCGACCCCAGCCATGTCGTGCTCCCGTTCCGTGTGCCGATCACGGAACAGTACCCCCGTACGGTACCGCCCGGCTCGCACCGCACTGGTGGGCTCTGGTTAACGCTCGGCTAGCGCCCGTGCCGGACGGTGTGCGCGAACGGCCACACAGGGGCTGGCACCGAACCGGAACGAGGATCAGCATGAACAAGCTCAGGACCGTCACGGTCGTCGCGGCGGCCGCGGCGGGGATGGCGCTCATGACCGCAGCACCCGCGAACGCGGCAGGCAGTGGCGGCTACCGGGACTTCTGCAGCGACACGCAGCACGGCCTGGACGAGGGCTACACGGTGCTGTTCGTCCCGGCAGGCGGTTTCCCGTTCGACGGGACCAGCGGCAAGGACCTCATCATCGGGACGTCCGGCAACGACGACATCAACGCCAAGAACGGCCCGGACGTCGTCTGCGGCTTCAACGGTGACGACGAGATCGACGGCGGGCGCGACGACGACAGCATCTTCGCGATGGCGGGCCAGGACGACGCCGACGGCGAGAGCGGCGACGACTGGGTCGACGGCGGCCTCGGCGACGACGACGTGCGCGGCGGCGACGGCAGCGACCACCTGGTGGGTGGCGACGGTGTCGACAACTGCCAGGGCGGTCTCGGCTCGAACACCTTCGACGGCTGCTGAGCCACCCGTGGGGACGCCCTGTCGCGGCGTCCCCACGGGCCCACGGCCGTGTGGGTTCAGGTCAGGCGTCTGGCGAACTCCGCGTCCAGCGGGCTCATGTCCGCGCCCACCGGGTCCGACGGGAGCCACCACCGGAAGGCCAGTGCCTCGTCGTTCACGGTCAGCCGGGGTGGTGCCGGGAGGTCCAGGCGGTAGACGGCGAGGAGCTCCCGGCGATCCGGCTTCGTGAGGTCGAACTCCGCCACCGCCGCGAAGGCCAGGTCCACCGCGTGGATGCCGGTCTCCTCGCGCAGTTCCCGCACCGCCGCCTCGCGCGGGGTCTCCCCCGGCTCCCGCATCCCGCCGGGCAGCTCCCACTGCCGCCGCCGGCTGTCGAACATCACCAGGACGGCGTCCGCGACGGTGACGACGACCAGCGCCGCGGGCATGGCCTCCCTCCCGGCCACCAGGTCCTCCTCCGCGACGGGGCGGACGGCGAGCAGGGCGTTGCCCTCGGCATCACGGATCGGGAGCGGGGCCACACCCGATCCCACCACGGCACCGGGTCGGCGCGCGCCTCACGCGGCGGGTTCGGTCCGCCGCGCCACCGCCGCCGTGGTCCGGCGGCGGCGCCACCAGCGGACGGCCGCCGCGGCGGGGACCGCGAGCAGCAGGAACGGCAGCACGGCGCCGATCACCCGCAGCGTGCCGGCACCGGCGTCGAGGAACGCGCCCCAGCCGTCGGACAGGCCGGCGAGGAAGCCGCCCGGGTCCTCCTGCCGCGGCGCGGGTGCCACCCCGGTCGTGCTGATCCTGAGCGTCACCGTGGACATGGCCACCTGACCGGCCAGTGCCTGCCTGCGTTGCTCGAGCGACTCGAGGTCCGCCTCGCGGCTGGTCACCTCCTGCTCGATCAGCACGATCTCGTCGACCGTGGTCGCCCTGGCCAGCAGCGCGCGCACCCGGTCCACGCTGGCCCGCTGGGTGGCGACCCGGCTGTCCAGGTCGACCACCTGCTCGGTGACGTCCTCCGCGGACTGGGTCCGGGAGGTCACCTCCCCCAACGCGGACAGCTCGTCGAGCGCCCGGTCGAACCGGTCGGAGGGGATGTGCAGGGTGAGCGTCGCGAACTCCTCCCGGACCTCCTCCCTTCCCGCGTAGCCGCCTTGAGTCGCCCCGATGTCGCGTGCGCGGTCGACGGTGCCGCCGACGTCGGCGGCCGCCAGTTCGACGGTCGCGGTCCGCACCAGCGACCGGTCCACGCCCGGCTGGCTGACGTCCCGTTCCCCGACGGCGCCGGGTTTCTCCGCGGCGCCGGACTTCTCCCCCTGGCCGCCCGGCGCCGCGTCGCCCGTACTGCCCGAGTCCTCGGCTGCGTAGGGCATCGCGGCCGGGCTCTCCGCCGACGTGCCGGCGCTGTCCGAGCACGCCGCGGCGAGACCGCCCACGATCCCCACCAGCAGCGCGACGCCGACGAGTCTGCGTTTCATGTGTCCTCCCCGTGTTCTTCCGGTGCACCGAGGACGGAGGCGGGACCCGGACCCGTTGTCCGGCGGAGGTCACAAGTTGATCGTCGTCCCGTCGCCCTCGTCCCCTGGCAGGTCGGCGTGCAGCCGGGCGAGCTCCGCGCGTGTCTTCGCCGACTCCGCGGCACGCGACCGGGTGTCGAACTCGTCGGCGGCCAACCGCCCCTCGTGGAGGGCGGTGTCCAGGATCTCCGCCACACGCCGCCGGTCGGCGTGCGAGGCTCGGGGGTCGGGCACGGCGGCATCGTAGGCCCGCGGGGCTACCTGTCGCCCTTCGCGGGTGGTTCACTGAGTTGTCTAGACCATTGGATGTGAGGGAGTCCCGGTATGCCCGCACGACGACATCGCTTTCTCATCACACCGGTCGTGGCCGCCGCGGTGGCCGTGACCGCGGTGGGCACCGCCGACGCGGGTGGCCGGGAGGTGCCGCTCGCCGACCTGCGGGTCACCACCACCGAGGTGGCGGGCGGCCTCTCCCGCCCGACCGCGGTCGCGGGCCTGCCCGACGGCAGGGTCCTGGTCACGGAGAAACCGGGGCGGATCCGTGCGTACGACCCGAGGTCCGGCCTCGCACCGCGGCCGGTGCTCGACATCACCGGCCGCGTGGACGAGACGGACGCCGAGCGCGGTCTGCTCGGTCTGGCGCCCGCACCGGACTTCGCGCGCAGCAGGACGGTCTACGTCGTCTACACCCGCAGGCCCGACGCGGCGGTCACGCTGTCGCGGATCCGGCTCACCACGGGCGCCGAGCAGGTCCTGCTCACCCAGGAGCACGCGGAGTTCGGCAACCACAACGGCGGGCACGTCACGTTCGGCCCGGACGGCTACCTCTACCTGGGCATCGGCGACGGCGGCAGCGGCGGCGACCCGTTCGGCAGCGGGCAGAACCGGAACACCCTGCTGGGCAAGGTACTGCGCATCGACGTGAGCAGGGCCTGCGCGCCGCTCCCCTACTGCGTGCCGCCGGGCAACCCGTTCGCCGGCGTCGCGGGCGCGCGGCCGGAGATCTGGGCGTGGGGCCTGCGCAACCCGTGGAAGTTCGCGTTCGACAAGGTCGACCGGTCGCTGTGGATCGCCGACGTCGGGCAGGGCCGCTACGAGGAGGTCGACCACATCGGCCCGCGCGACGGCGGCGCGAACTTCGGCTGGTCGTGCATGGAGGGCCCGATCGTGTTCGACGAGACGCGCTGCGACCCGGCCGCCGAGTACGCGCCCCCGGTGTTCCACTACCGCTCGGGCCTCGAGGGCTGCGCGGTGATCGGCGGGCCGGTGTACCGCGGGCAGAGGTACGCCCACCTCGCGGCGGGCACGTACCTCGCGGCCGACTTCTGCGCCATGACCGCCTACGGCGTGCGCGCGGGCGGGGACGGCACCCACACCGCCGCCCCGATCGGCACGTTCCCGGAGTACGTCAACGCCTTCGGCACGGACCGCGACGGCGAGGTGTACCTGGTGACGGACCTGCCGGGCGCGCTCTACCGGGTGGGCTTCACGAGGGCCTGACCTCGGGGGTGTGGGTCACTTCTCCGTGCGCCTTCCGTTGCTTTCCCGGCGAACGGTCCAGCCGGGATTGCTGCGGACAGTCGCATTCAATTCTGTCGGTTCTCCGTATCATCGACGCAATTGATCGAGTACCGGAGGGGTGGCCCATGCCTGGTAGGTCCACCTTGGACAGTCCGGTCGAGTGGTCGCGGTTGTTCGTGCCGGTCGGTGTTTTCCTCGGCGCGTTCGGCGTGCTGAACTTCGCCGAGCTGCCGTTCGGCTGGAAGGACCGGCAGGAGCAGATCGGCCGGTACCTGGACGCCACCGTGGGTCTCGGGGCCGACTGGGTCATGCCGGTCATCTGGTTCGCCAAGCTGGTCGAGCTGGCGCTCGGCCTGGTCGCCGTCGCCGCGGTGGTGCGGCGCAGCGCGCCGTGGCTCGCCGGCGCGACCGCGGGCTGGCTGGTGTGGTTCACCGGTTTCAGCGCGATGGACGTGTGGGCGGCCGACCGCGCCGAGCTCCAGGAGCACACGGTGTACTTCGCGATGTTCGCCGTGCTGCTCGGGCTGATCTTCGTGGTCTCGGCCGCGCAACGGGTCCTGCGGCGACTCGACGACACGGCACCGGCGGAGCTCGACCGGGCGAAGTGATCCAGCCGACCACAGCTCAGCAGAGCACGACTCGGCAGACCGGCACTCAGCGGACCACGGCTCAGCAGACCACGTGGTACGTGACCTGCGGGAAACTCCCGACGTCCAACCGGTTCCAGCACCGGACGGCGGCGGAGTCGTTGGCGGGCACGGGATCGGCCGGGCTGCTCGCGGTGCGTGCGGCGGTCGCGTCGAGCACGGTGTAGGCCGGGGGCAGGACGAAGACCACCCAGGTGCTGAGGGAGGCCGAGGCACCCGGTGCCAGTGGGCCGAAGGAACAGGTCAGCGTGTCGGTGGCGGTGTTCATCGGGCAGGCGGGTGTCTGGCTCAGGGTGCCCGTCGCCCTCGGGTCGAGCTGTACGACGACCGTGGCCGACGTCAGCGCCGCCGGGCCGAGGTTGGTCACCGACACCTCGTAGATCGCGCCGCTGAGGATCACCGCGCCGACCGCGTCCAGCCCGACCGCGAGGTCGGCGCCGGTCCGGTTGCCGCCTGCCGCCGCGGTGTGCACCGGGCCCATTCCGAGAATTCCCACCAGCGCGACGACGAATGCCAGCCGGGACATCGCGGCTCACCCGCTTTCGGAATCCGGAGCAAAGGCGGAGAACGTACACCGCGACGACCTGGCGGCACACCACTCATCGGGTGACGGTGAATGACAGGCGCCGGGTCAGCGCACGACGATCGTCCGGTCGTCCTGCCGGGGGACGAGCTCGCCGATGACCGGGGCACCGGAGATCTCCCCCGCGAGCAGCAGGCCGCCCGAGGTCTGGGCGTCGGCGAGGAGCAGGGCCGTGTCCTCGTCCACGGCGTCGAGGTCGGTGTACGGGCGGACCCAGTCGAGGTTGCGGTGGCTGCCGCCGGGCACGTAGCCGTCCCGGAGCGCCTCGCGGGCGCCGTCGAGGAACGGCACCGCCGCCGCGTCCAGGACCGCGGTGACGCCGCTGGCACGGGCCAACTTGTGCAGGTGACCGAGCAGACCGAACCCGGTGACGTCGGTGGCGCAGGTGATGCCCGCGGCGAGCGCGGCCGCCGAGGCCGTCGCGTTCAGCGTGGTCATCACGTCGACGGCCTCCTCGAACCGCTCCCCCGTCGCCTTGTGGCGGGAGTTGAGCACGCCGAGACCGAGCGGCTTGGTCAGCGACAGCGGCACCCCCGCGCGCCCCGCGTCGTTGCGCAGCAGGTGGTCCGGGTGCGCCAGACCGGTCACGGCCAGGCCGTACTTGGGTTCGGGGTCGTCGACGCTGTGCCCGCCAGCGAGGTGGCACCCGGCGGCCGAGCAGACGTCCATGCCGCCGCGCAGCACCTCGGCGGCCAGCTCGAACGGCAGCGCCTCCCTCGGCCACGCGAGGAGGTTCAGCGCGACCACCGGCCGCCCGCCCATGGCGTACACGTCCGACAGCGCGTTCGCCGCGGCGATCCGGCCCCAGTCGTAGGCGTCGTCGACGACGGGGGTGAAGAAGTCGGTGGTGGCGATCAGCGCGCGGTCGCCGTCGATCCGCACCGCCGCCGCGTCGTCCCCGTCGTCGAGCCCGACCAGCAGCTCCCCCGCGGGCCGCCCGGCCGCCGTGCCGGTGAGGCCGCGCACCACCTCCTCCAGCTCCCCGGGCGGGATCTTGCAGGCACATCCGCCGCCGTGGGCGTACTGGGTCAGTCGATAGCGCATGAGATCGATTCTCCCTGCTGCGGCCGGGGCCCTGCTCTGCGACGATGGCGGCATGTACCGGGGAGGCGCTTCCGGCCTGGTGACCGGCGCGGTCTTCAACACCGTTGAGCGGCAGGCTCTGCCGTTGGCGGGTTCGATTCCCGTTCGCCTCCGCACAGGCGGGACGCGGCGCCGTGGCTGACCCCCGGCGCCGCGTCCCGCGCACCGACGTCCTGCTCGCCGAGCCCCGGCTGGCCAAGGCCGCCCAGACCCTCGGTCCCGCGCTCGTGAAGGCCGCGGTGGCCGCCGCCCAACAACGGGTCCGCGCGGGCGACCTCGCCGCCGAGGACGTGGTCGAGCACGTGGTCGCGTCGCTGCCCGCCACCGCCTCGTCGCTGCGGCCGGTGATCAACGCGACCGGCGTCGTCGTGCACACCAACCTCGGGCGGGCGCCGCTGTCGCCCGCCGCGCTCGACGCGGTGCGCGCCGCGGGCGCCAACACCGACGTGGAGTTCGACCTCGCGACCGGGCAGCGCGCCCGCCGGGGCCGGGGCACGCTCGCCGCGCTGGCCGACGCGGTGCCCGACGCCGGGGACGTGCACGTGGTCAACAACAACGCCGCCGCGCTGCTGCTGTGCGCGCTGGCGCTGGCCCAGGACCGGGACATCGTGCTGAGCAGGGGCGAGCTGGTCGAGATCGGCGACGGGTTCCGCATCCCCGAGCTCCTCGCGGCGACGGGCGCGCGGCTGCGGGAGGTGGGCACGACCAACCGCACCACGGTCGCCGACTACGCCGCCGCGATCGGGCCCGGCACCGGGTTCGTGCTGAAGGTGCACCCGTCGAACTTCCTGGTCACGGGGTTCACCGCCGAGGCCGGGATCGCGGACCTGGCCGGGCTGGGCGTGCCGGTCGTCGCGGACGTCGGCTCGGGGCTGCTGCGCCCCGACCCCACGCTGCCGCGCGAGCCCGACGCGACGACCGCGCTGCGGGCGGGTGCCGCGCTCGTGACCGCGAGCGCCGACAAGCTGCTCGGCGGCCCGCAGGCCGGCCTGCTGCTCGGGCGCCGGGACCTCGTCGAACGCCTGCGCAGGCACCCGGCCGCGCGGGCCCTGCGGGTCGACAAGCTGACGCTGGCCGCGCTGGAGGCGACGCTGCGCGGGCCCGCGCCGCCCGTCCGGCAGGCCCTCGACGCCGACCCGGCCGGGCTGCGCGCCCGCGCGACCCTGCTCGCCGACGGCCTCGCGCGGCGCGGGATCGCGGTGGCGGTCGTGGACTCCGTGGCCGTCGTGGGCGGCGGCGGCGCGCCCGGCGTGGAGCTGGCGAGCGTCGCGCTCAGCCTGCCCGCCGCCTGGGCCGGCCGGCTCCGCGCCGCCGACCCGGCGGTGGTCGGGCGGGTCGAGCGCGACCGCTGCCTGCTCGACCTGCGCACGGTGCCACCCGAGGACGACGGGCGGCTGGCGGATGCGGTGGCGAAAGTGGTGGCGCGGTGCACGTCATAGCCACCGCGGGACACGTCGACCACGGCAAGTCGACGCTCGTGCGGGCGCTGACCGGGATGGAGCCGGACCGGCTCGCCGAGGAGCGGCGCCGCGGCCTCACCATCGACCTCGGGTTCGCGTGGACGGAGTGGGCGGGCGAGGTGCTGGCGTTCGTCGACGTGCCGGGGCACGAGCGGTTCGTGCCGAACATGCTCGCCGGCACGGGACCCGCGCCCGCGGCGATGTTCGTGGTCGCCGCCGACGAGGGCTGGCAGGCCCAGTCGGACGAGCACCTCGCCGCGCTGGCCGCGTTCGGCGTGCGGCACGGGCTGCTGGTCGTGACGAAGTCCGACCGGGCCGACCCGGCCCGCGCCACGGCGCAGGCGCGCGAGCGGCTCGCGGGCACCGGCCTCGGCGAGGTGCCCGCGGTGGCGGTGAGCGCGCGCACCGGCGAGGGCCTGCCCGGGCTCCGCGACGCGCTCCTGGCCCTCGCTGCCGCGCTGCCCGCGCCGGACGTCACCGCCGACGTGCGGCTGTGGGTGGACCGCGCGTTCACCATCCGCGGCGCGGGCACCGTCGTCACCGGCACGCTCGGCGCGGGCACCCTGCACGTCGGCGACGAACTGGAGCTCGGCGGCAGGCGGGTCACCGTGCGCGGCCTGCAGGCACTCGGGACGGCCCGCCAACAGGTGCGGGCCGTGGCCCGGGTCGCGGTCAACCTGCGCGGGGTCGACCGGGAGCACGTGCGCCGCGGTGCGGCGCTCCTGACGCCCTCGGCGTGGCGGAGCACGGGCGAGGTCGACGTGCGCGTGCGCGGCGACGCGGCCGACGACCTGCACCGGGAGCTGGTGCTGCACGTCGGCGCGGCGGCCGTCCCGTGCGGCGTCCGCCCGCTGGGGACGGACACGGCACGGCTGTCCCTGGACGCGGAGCTGCCGTTGCGCGCCGGGGACACCGGGCTGCTGCGCGACCCCGGCGAGCACCGCATCCCCGCGGGCGTCGAGGTGCTCGACCCCCGCCCGCCCCGGCTCACCGGGCGCGGCGCGGCCCGGCGGCGGGCGGACGAGCTGGCCGACGCGGCCGCCGCCCACGTCCGGCACCACGGGGCGGTCGCCGCGGCCGACCTGCGGGTGTCGGGGTGGTCCCCCGCCGGGGTGCGGGTCGGCGACTGGGTGGTCGACGAGGCGCTCCACCGGGAGCTGCCGAGCCGCGCCGGCGAGCTGTTCACCGCCTGGTCGGCCGCGCACCCGGTCGCGGCGGGCATGCCGGCCGAGGTGCTCCGCAAGGAGACCGGCGTGCCGGAACCGGTCCTGCTGGCGGCACTCGCGGCCACCGACCTCACCGTCCACAACGGACTCGTGCGGCGGGCGGGCGCGGCGGCCGCGCTGCCGGAGCGGGTGTCGCGCGCGGTCGCGGAGATCGAGGCCAGGCTCGCCGCGCGGCCGTTCACCGCCCCGGAGTCCGCCGACCTCGTCGAACTGGGCCTCGGCGCGCGCGAGCTGGCGGCCGCGGAGCGCGCCGGGCGGCTGGTCCGGCTCACCGGGTCGGTCGTGCTGGCGTGGGACGCGCCCGCCCGCGCCGCCGAGGTGCTGGCCGCGCTGCCGCCGCCGTTCACGGTCAGCGACGCCCGCCGCGCGCTGGGCACCACGCGCCGGGTGGCGGTACCGCTGCTGGAACGCCTCGACGCCGACGGTGTCACCCGCCGCCACCACGACGGCACGCGGACGCTGCGCCGGTAGGTCAGTGCGCCGCGTGGTCCCCGGCTCCCCCGTCGGTCCGGTCGCCGGTGAGCCGTTGCCGCTGCGGCACCACCACGTACCGCGGGTCCTTCGTGGACGCCACACCCGCCTCGAACACGCCGAACCGTTGCAGCGCACTGCCCGCGAGCAGCGCGAGCCCGGCCGCGACGGCGCCCGGCCTGCTGCGGCGCGCCACGGTCGCCGCCCCCACGGCCCCGGCCACCGTCAGCCGCTCGGACCAGTCGCGCAGCCGGTGCGCGCGGCCCGTCGTGTACGCCTCGGCGACCACGCCGAGGCGCCGGTCGACCTGTTTGGACGCCACCACCTCGGCCGCCGCGCCCAGCACGCCGAGGGTGCGGGCGGGCCCGGCCTCCGCGACCGGGGCGAGGAGCATGCCGAGACCGCCGCCGCTCGCGGCGGCCGACCCGGTGAACACGAACGGCAGCTGCCGGTGCGCCGCGTTCCAGGCGGGCACGGCCGTGTGCGACAGCAGCACGGCGGTGTAGGACGCCACGGCCGGTGCGATCGCCGCCGCGTACAGCCCGGCGGGGCGTGCGGCTCCGCACAGCAGGCGTCCCGGCAGGGTGGCGCGCAGCCGCGCCGGCAGCAGCTCGGCCACCCCCGCGAGCCCGGCGCCGGGCCCGTAGGCGACGAGGATCCAGGTGCCCACGCTCATCGGCGAGGTCGGTTTCGCGACCCGCAGCATGTGCAGGAACCGCGCTGGCCTGCCGAGGTCGGCCACCAGCAGGTACATGCTCACCGCGAGGGCGCCCAGCGCGCCGGTGCGGCCCGCGCGGCGCAGCCCCGGCCGCCCCGTGAGGTCGGCACCCGCGCCGAGCAGCGCCGCGCCCGCGGACAGCCCGCCGGTGAACAGGTAGGCCGCGATCTTCCACTCCCACACCGGCGGCTTGAGCACGGGCCTGCCGTAGTAGGACCGGAACTCGGCCTTCGGCACCACGGCCTGCTCGCGCCCGCCGTCCTCGCCGCGCCGGGAGAACACCTGCGCGCGCCGGTCGGTGGCGCCGGCGTCGGTGCGCGCCTCCCTGAGCCTGAAACCCCGCCTCATCCCCTGCCCCTCCCGAGGAACGCCGACACGGCGGCCAGCGCGAACGCACCGGCCGCGACGGCGGCGTGGCGCCACATCGAGCCCGCGTCCCTGGTGGGCACCACGGGGTCGGGCGGCAGCCCGTACACCTCCGGGTCGTCGAGCAGCAGGAAGAACGCGCCGTCGCCGCCGACCCCGTCGTCCGGGCTGTCCCCGTAGAGCCGCGCCTCGGCGACGCCGTTGCCGTGCAGCTGCGCGACCCGCTCCCGGGCCCGCTCCCGCAGCTCGTCGAGCGGGCCGAACTGGATGGAGTCGGTCGGGCAGGCCTTCGCGCACGCCGGTTCCAGCCCGTCGGAGAGCCGGTCGTAGCACATGGTGCACTTCCAGGCCCTGCCGTCGTCCTCGCGCCGGTCGATCACCCCGTACGGACACGCGGAGACGCAGTAGCCGCAGCCGTTGCAGATGTCGGACTGCACCACCACCGTGCCGAACTCGGTGCGGAACAGCGCACCGGTCGGGCACACGTCGAGGCAGCCCGCGTGCGTGCAGTGCTTGCACACGTCGGAGCTCATGAGCCAGCGGAACTCGTCGCGCCCGTCCGCGCCGGTGCCCGCGCCGGGCAGCTCGAACGACGGGAATCCCAGGGTCACCGGCTCGGTGCCGAGCTCACCGCCGCCGCGGGGTTCCCCGCGCAGCGCCGAGCCCACGACGCCCGCGGTCTCCTCCGTGCGCGACGGCCCGGTCGGCAGCCCGCCGACACCGGCGTCCTGACCGCCGAGCCCGCGCGGCTGCTCGATGAAGGCCACGTGCCGCCAGGAGTTGGCGCCGAGCATGCCGGTGTTGTCGAAGGACATGCCGAGCAGGTTGAACCCGTCCTCCGGGACGTCGTTCCACTCCTTGCAGGCCACCTCGCACGCCTTGCACCCGATGCACACCGAGGTGTCGGTGAAGAACCCGACCCGCTCGGGGTGGCCGGTGTGCCCCGCGTCGCCCGCCGGGTCCTCGAGCGGCCCGTAGAAGCTGTGTTCGCCCGTCATCCCCGCTCCTCCGGCCGGTCCCGTTCGGTGTGCGCGGTGGCGGCGAGCTCGTCGACCGTCACGATCCTGGTCCCGGTCTCCGGGGTGACGCCCGCCCGCGCCCGGTAGTCCTCGACGTAGGCGGCCAGCGCGGGCCCCCTGGGTCTGCGGCCGGGCCGGACGTCGCAGGTCAGCACCTTGCTCTCCTGGATGAACACGTTGCCGTCCACGAACGCGCCGATCAGGTCGTTGACGACGTCGCCGCTGACGAGCCCGGTGTGGCCCCAGTGGTACGGCATCCACACCTGGTGCACGACCCGGTCGGCCAGCCGCAGCGGCGCGATCCGGTCGGTGACCACCACCCGCGCGTCCACCGCGGACCGGCTGGTGACCACGTGCGCCCACCCGAGGTGCTCGAGGCCGCGCTCGGCGGCGAGCTCCGGCGACACCTCCACGAACAGCTCCGGCTGCAGCTCGGCCAGGTAGGGCAGCTGCCTGCTCATCCCGCCCGCCGTGTGGTGCTCGGTCAGCCGGGCAGCGGTGAACACGTACGGGAACACCTCGCCGTGCGACTCCGGCGGCGACGGGTTGGCCGGGTTGTCCGGCCTGCCGTACACCTTCCGCACCGGGCTGCCCTGCTGGGCGTAGAGCCGGTTGCGCACGGGCGACTCGTGCGGCTCGTAGTGGGTCGGCAGGGGCCCGTCGGCGAGACCGCTCGGCGCGAACAGCCACGCCTTGCCGTCCGCCTGCATGATGAACGGGTCGTCGCCGTGCAGCGCCGCGGGCCCGACCGCACCCGGGGGCGGGCGGTAGTCCGGCGGCTTGGTCCTCTCGAAGTCCGGCACGTCGTGGCCGGTCCACTCGCCCTTGTCGGCGTCCCACCAGACGAGGGCCTTGCGTTCGCTCCACGGGCGGCCCTGCGGGTCGGCGGACGCCCGGTTGTAGAGCACGCGCCGGTTGGCCGGCCACGTCCAGCCCCACTCCGGCTCGTAGGCGCCCTGCTCGTCGTGCGGCTTGCGCCGCGCGGCCTGGTTCACCCCGTCGGCGAACACGCCCGCGTAGATCCAGCAGCCGCAGGCGGTGCTGCCGTCCGCCTTCAGCTCGGTGTAGGCGGCCACGGGGCGGCCGGTGCGCACGTCGACGCCGTTGATCCGGCGCAGCACGTCCTCGGCGGACGGCTCGTCGCCCTCCATCGCGTAGTCCCACGCGAGGTCGAGCAGCGGGCGGTCCCGCTCGTCTGCCGAGCCGGCCAGCCGCTCCTTGAGCAGCCGGCCCAGGTGGTAGAAGAACCACAGCTCGGAGCGCTGGTCGCCGCGCGGCTCGACGGCCTTGTCCCGCCACTGCAGCATCCGCTGCGTCTGGGTGAAGGTGCCCGACTTCTCCACGTGCGAGGACGACGGGAAGAAGAACACCTCGGTCCGGCAGGTCTCCGGCGTGATCTCGCCGGTCTCCACCTCCGGTCCGTCCTTCCAGAACGTCGCGCTCTCGATCATGGCGAGGTCGCGCACCACCAGCCAGTCCAGGTTGGCCATGCCCCGGCGCTGCAGCTTGCCGTGCGCGGAGCCGACCGCGGGGTTCTGGCCGAGCAGGAAGTAGCCGGACACCTTGCCGTCGACCATGTCCATGACGGTCCGGTAGGTGCCGTGGTCGCCGCTGAGGCGGGGCAGGTGGTCGAAGCAGAAGTCGTTGTCCGGGGTGGCCTTGTCGCCCCAGTACTCCTTCAGCAGCGACACGAAGTAGGCGTCGGCGTGGTACCAGAACCCCTTCTGGCAGGTGCCCTGGATGCTGTCCAGGTACTCGGCCAGCGACCCGTGGGAGGTGTCGGGCATCGGCAGGTAGCCGGGCAGCAGGTTGAACAGGGTCGGGATGTCGGTCGAGCCCTGGATGTTCGCGTGCCCGCGCAGCGCGTACACCCCGCCGCCCGGCCTGCCGATGTTGCCCAGCAGCAGCTGGATGATCGCGCCGGCGCGGATGTTCTGCGGACCGGTCGTGTGCTGAGTCCAGCCGACGCTGTAGACCAGCGCCGCGGTGCGCTCACGGCCCGAGTTCGACGTCCACGCCTCGCACACCCGCCGGAACCGGTCGACGGGCACCCCGCAGATGTCCGCGACGACCTCGGGGGTGTAGCGGGCGAAGTGGCGCTTCAGGATCTGGAACACGCAGCGGGGGTGCCGCAGCGTCGGGTCGTTGGCGATCTCGCCCGCGCCGGTCTCCAGCACGGGACCGCCCGAGCCGTGCTGGTAGGGCGCCGACTGCTCCTTCGCCCGCGTGCCGGAGCCGCCCTCGTCGTCGAGGCTCTCGTAGTACCAGCTCGAGGTGTCGTAGGAGGCGCTGTCCGGGTCGTAGCCGCTGAACAGCCCGTCGAGGTCCTCGGCGTCGGCGAAGCGCTCGTCGACGAGGAACGACGCATTGGTGTAGGCGGTCACGTACTCCCGGAAGTCCAGGTCGCGGGACAGGATGTGGTTGACCACGCCGCCGAGGAAGGCGATGTCGGTGCCCGCGCGCAGCGGGACGTGCAGGTCGGCGAGCGCGCTGGTCCTGGTGAACCGCGGGTCGACGTGGATGACCTCGGCGCCGCGGGCCTTGGCCTCCATCACCCACTGGAAGCCGACCGGGTGCGCCTCGGCCATGTTCGACCCCATGATCACGATGCAGTCCGCGTTCACGAGGTCCTGCTGGTAGTCCGTCGCGCCGCCGCGACCGAAGGAGGCTCCCAGACCGGGAACCGTGGCGGAG
>WUUC01122506.1_pt1 | contig 14882 bp, 12 predicted proteins | sample 6278441 | NCBI WGS metagenome assembly WUUC01 (sample SAMN13675441, study PRJNA597444) | soil metagenome | isolation source: soil | place: USA: Washington | collected 2017-10
CGCAGCCGATGGACGGCGGCACCACGTTCTACTTCGTCACCGACGGAATAGAAGCCGCGTTCAAACAAGCCAGAGAAGCCGCGGGCGACGGTGACATCTCCATTCACGGCGGTGCCACCACGGTCAACCAGTACCTGACAGCCGGCCTGATCGACGAGATCCGCCTGCACATCACGCCGCTGATGCTCGGTGCGGGCACCCGCCTGTTCGACGGCGTCCCACCACTGAACCTCGAGCAGGCGGAATCCCGCACGACGAAGTCGGTCACGCACCTGATCTACCGCGTACTCCACTGATCCGGAGACAGCGACGACGACGTCTTCCTCTGGTCTGCTGCGTGGCTCCGATTTGCCGGAGGCAAGTCAGAGCCGCCGGATGATGCGGGCGGGGTTGCCGGCGGCGAACACTTGGCTCGGTATGTCTCGGATAACCACACTGCCCGCACCGATCACGGCGTTCTCGCCGATGGTGACACCTGAGCAGACGATCACACCGTCGCCGAGCCACGCATTGTCGCCGATCGCGATCGTTGCGTCGTCGATGAAGAGGACATCGTTGTTGACGAAGCGGTTGGCGCCGATGCTGATCTGCGCACCGTAGCTGCACCGGAAAGGTGGTGGAACGCAGGTGCCGGGACGACCCTTGGCGAGCAGCTCTTCCAGGATGCGGCGGCGCTCGACGCCGTCGTCCGCTCCGGTCGCGTTGAATCTGTCGAGCATTCGCCAACAGCTGCGTCATTCTCGGTCAGCTCGGGTTCATCGCGGCACCAGTCACCACGCGGCATTCGATCTTTCTGCTGGCCCACGTGGTCGTCCCTTCCGACGAATGTCCAGCGAGGCACCGCCGGTTCGACATCCACCCGACACGCCTAACTCCACCAGCTCCTCGCTACGGCTCGCTCGTCCGGACCGCGGCGGCGATGATGCCGTGCACGGCCTGGCCGATGCGGTCGGCGGCCTGATCCGGGTCGGGCCGCCCCGCGTCGAGCCAGGCGATGACCGCGTCGGTGGTGAACGTGGGCAGGAGGCCTGCGGCCCAGCGGGTCCACGGGCCGTCCGGGACCGCGGCGGTGAGGTTGCGGTGGGCGACCTCGACCGAGGTGGCGGCGAGCGCGTCGGTGACGTCGCGGAACTCCGGCTCGCGCGCGGCGTGGTGGAACAGCAGCCGGAACCCGTCCGGATCAGCGGCCGCGGCACGGACCAGTGCGCCGATGCTGTGCTCGTCGTAGTCGTCCCGGCCGACCGTGGCAGCGAGGTGTTCGCACGCCCGATCCAGCACAGCCCGGTAGAGGTCGGCCTTCGAGTCGAAGTGCCGGTAGAGCAGCACCCGCGTAATGCCGGCCTCGGCGGCCACGTCGTCGAGACCCGTGCCGGCGAACCCGGTTCGCGCGAACGCGCGGGTCGCCGCGGCCAGGATCTGTTCGCGCCGCTGCGCTCTCGGCATTCGCCGTACCTGGTCCATCACACCTCCTTGTTGACAAGCGAGTATACAAGTGCTGTTGTTTACACAGACGTATACAAGAGTGAAGGAGGTCGGCGATGGGCGCCGCGATTCACCGGTACCGCACCGCCGTCGGGCACGACGCGTGGCGGGTCACCGGATACCCGCAGGTCAAGCGTCTACTCAGCGACGAGCGACTCGGCAGGGCACACCGCGACCCGGACTCCGCGGCCCGCACCGGTGACTCGGCCCTGTTCGGCGGCCCGCTCGGCAACTTCGACACAGAACACGCCGACCACGCGCGCATGAGGGCTCTGCTACGCCCTCACTTCACCCCCGGCTTAATGCGGGCGCTGGAGCCCAGGGTCGATGCGCTCACCACCGGTCTGCTCGACGGACTGGCCGAGCACGGCACGCCGGCGGACTTCGTCGACGCCGTCGCGACACCCTTGCCGGTGCTGGTGATCTGCGAGTTGCTCGGTGTGCCCTACGCCGACCGCGACCAGTTCCGCGGGTGGGCACTCGCCGCCGCCGACACCGTGGACCGGCACCGCTCGGAGCAGGGCCTCGGCGCGTTGTTCGGCTACGGCCGCGAACTCGTCGCCCGCAAGCGCGCCGAGCCGGCCAACGACGTGATCTCCAGGCTCGCCACTACCGACGGAGTGTCCGACGACGAGGCCGCGGTGCTCGGCATGGCGTTGCTGTTCGCCGGGCACGAGACGACCGTGGTGCGTCTCGGACTCGGCGCGCTCGCCGTGCTGACCGACCGGCCACAGTGGACGGACCTGTGCGCGGACCCCGGTCTCGTGCCCGGCGCGGTCGAGGAGATGCTGCGCACCTCGAACTCCGACACCGGCACACCCCGCTACGCCCGCAAGGACCTCGACATCGACGGCACCACCGTCCGGGAAGGCGACCTCGTGCTGCTCGACAACGGTGCCGCCAACCACGACGCCACCGTGTTCCCCGATCCCGACCGGTTCGACATCACCCGATCGGCCGGCGCGCACCTCAGCTTCGGCCACGGCCTGCGTTACTGCATCGGCGCGCCACTGGCACGCATCGAACTCCGATCAGTGTTCACCCTACTCACCCGCCGCTTCCCGACGATGCGCCTCGCCGTGCCAGCCCCCGACCTCGAATACCGCACCGGCACCCTGACCGGTGGTCTCGTCGCGCTGCCCGTCACCTGGTGACAGCGTCATGGGTGGGTTGCTCGGTCAGCCACGCCGCGGCGAGGAGGCCTGAGCACGCGGTGAGCACGGCCGCGGCGATGACGGTCGCGTTCAGGCCGAGGGTGTCGGCGAGCACACCGGCGACGAGCGCGCCGGCCGCGTAGCCGACGTCACGCCAGAAGCGGTACGTGCCCAGTGCGTTGGCACGCCACGCGGGGTGGGCGTGGTCGGAGACGGCGGCGATCAGCGCGGGGTAGACCATCGCCGTGCCGATCCCCAGCGCGACGGCGGACAACACGCCGGCCAGCAACGGCGTGTCCAGCAGCGCGAGGGCGAGCACGAACCCGCCGGCCTGGACCAGCATCCCCCACACGATCAGGGGTTTGCGCCCGATCCGGTCGGCGAGATGGCCGGTCGGGATCTGCCCGATCCCCCACAGGATCGGGTACAGCCCCTTGATCACCCCGACGGCGGCGAGGCCAAGGCCGTGTTCGGTGAACAGCAACGGGAACACGCCCCAGGTGAGGCCGTCGTTGAGGTTGTTGACCAGCCCGGCCTGGCTGGCGCCCCGCAATGAGCGGTCCCGCCACGACGTCCGCGCGAAAGTCGGCGCCAGGCGAGCGTCCACATCGGCGTTGGGATGTCGTGCGAGTTCGAGCGCCACGTGTGCGGCGGTGTCGCGGACGACCAGCGCCAGTCCCAGCCCGGCCACGACGAACACGACGCCGATCAGCTCCGGCACCGGCCGCAACCCGTGGGCGGTGGCGAGGTAGCCGGTGAGCAGCGCGGTGACACCGACCGCCGTGTAGCCGGCCGCCTCGTTCAACCCGGTGGCCAGCCCCCGCCGCGCCGGGCCGACGAGATCGATCTTCATGTTGACCGTCATCGACCACGTCAGGCCCTGATTCAGGCCGAGCAGCACGTTCGCGGCGACGATCCAGCCCCACGACGGCGCCCACGCCAGCGCGAACGGAACCGGGATGCCCACCAGCCACCCGGCGAGCAACAACTGCTTGCGGCGGAAGCGGGTGGTGAGTGCCCCGGCGGCGAGGTTGGTCAGCGCCTTGGTGACCCCGAAGGCGATGATGAACGAGAACACGGCGAGGTCGCTGGTCAGGCCGAACACGTCCGTACCGATCAGCGGGACGGTGGTCCGCTCGAGGCCGACCAGACCGCCGACGCAGACGTTGACGACGACCAGCAGCGTGAACTGCGCCCAGTTCTCCCGCAGTCCCAGCCGTACGGTGCGACCGCTCACCGGACGAGGTGCTCACCGCGTGCGGCGGCGTACTCGCCGGGTCCGCCGGACAGGACGGTGAGGTTGGTCCGCCCGGCGCGCTCCAGCACGCTCGCCGCCGTCATGGCCCGTTCCCCGTGGCCGCACGCCAGCACCGCGCCGTCGGGTACATCGGCGGCGTGTCCGGCGAGGTCGCCGAGTTCGATGTGGATGGCGCCGGGCACGTGCCCCGCAGCGAACTCGTTGCCCTGCCGCACATCCACGTACGCCGTGGCGGGCGCGCGATCGGCGGGCAGGAAAGGCGTGTGACGCTGTTCGCCGCCCGCCGCGAGCCAGGTCGCCATGGTCAGGTGACCGACGAGCCGTTCGTAGCCGATCTTGTACGCCTGCCACCCGATCTCGGCGAGCTCCTGGTCCGCTGCGACCACGAACGCCAGCGGCGCCGTGTCGGGCAGCAGCCAACCCAGCCAGCTCGCGAACTGGTCGCGCAGCGGGATCGACAGGGCGCCGGGGACGTGCCCGGCGGCGTAGTCGGCGGCCGGTCGCACGTCGACCACGTGACCGCCCTCCGCCAGCAGCGCCCGAACCTGATCGGCGGTGACGGCGGGCGGTGCGGGCGCCGCGGTGAGGACGGCGGGGCCGCGACGGTTGGCCTCGCCGAGCCGGGCGAAGTAGTCCGGGTAGGAGCCGAGGCTACCGACCAGCCGCGCGACGAAGACGTCCTCGTCGGGCGCCGATAGCAGCGGGTTGGTCCCTTTCTGGGCGCCGATCGTGGTGGTGCGCTCCGCGCCGGGCGGCGCCGAGCAGAACGAGCCGGCGCCGTGGGTCGGCCACACGGCGACCTCGTCGGGCAGGGTGGTCAAACGCCGCAGAGAGCGGTACTGCGCGCGGGCCAGTTCCTCGGTGCGGTCCGCGCCGAGCAGGTCGGTGCGGGCGGCGGAGTCCACGATCAGGGAGCCGCCGGTGAACACACCCAGCTCGCGGGCGCCGTCGAGGAGCAGGAACGACAGGTGTTCGTCGGTGTGGCCAGGGGTCGCGAGCGCGCGCAGGGTCAGGCCGCCGAGGTCGATCTCGTCCTCGTCGCGCAGCGCCGTGTGCGGGAACGCGCGCCGACCCGCGGCTGACGCGAGCACAGTGGCGCCGTGGTCATGGTTGAGCTGCACCGCGCCGGACAGGAAGTCGGCGTGCAGGTGGGTGTCGGCGGCGAACGCGACCCGCAGCCCACGGCTCCGCGCGGCACCGTGCAGCGCACGCAGGTCCCGGCTCGCGTCGACCGCCAACGCCCGGCCGCCACCGAGATCGACCAGGTAGGCGCTGTTGCCCAGCCCGTCGTCGACCAGGGGAACGAGGAGGTTGCTCATGCCGATACACTATTCCATGGATTTATGGAGGAAGCCATGACCGAGAGCACCACCGAGCGCAAGACGCGGCTCTATGAGGCGTTCGGCGCTACCGGCAAGGCACTGGCGAGCGGGAAGCGGCTCGAACTGCTGGACCTGCTCGCCCAGGGCGAGCGGACGGTCGACGCGCTGGCGAGAGCGGCCGGGTTGAACCTGACGACCGCGTCGGCACACCTGCAGACGCTCAAGCAGGCGGGCCTGGTCACGACCCGGCGGGAGGGCGTGCGGATCCACTACCGCCTCGCCGGCGACGACGTCGCGCGGCTGTTCGCGTTGCTGCGCACGGTGGCCGAAGCCCACCAGCCCGCGGTGCCCGCGGCGAGGGACGCCTACCTCGGCCAGGACGGTGGCGAGGAGATCGCCCCTGCCGACCTGCGGGCCAGGGCGGACGAGGTGGTGGTGCTGGATGTGCGACCGGTCGAGGAGTTCCTGGCCGGGCACATCCCGGGCGCGGTGTCGATCCCCGCGCGGGAGCTGGCCGGCCGGATCGCGGAACTGCCGGAGGACACCGAGATCGTCGTGTACTGCCGGGGTGAGTACTGCGTGCTCGCCTACGACGCGGTGCGACTGCTGACCGGCCGGGGCCTGCGTGCCATCCGGTTGACCGACGGCATGCTGGAGTGGCGGCTCGCCGACCTCCCCGTCCAAACCGGGGCGTCCGTGTGACCGTCTACCTGGACCACAACGCCACCACTCCGGTCGACCCGAAGGTCACCGACGCCATGTGGCCGTTCCTCACCGAGCACTTCGGCAACGCCGCCAGCGGCCACCGCTTCGCCGACACGCCACGGCGTGCACTGGCCGAGGCTCGTTCGCAGGTCGCCGACCTCGTCGGCGCCACCCCTGGCGAGGTCGTGTTCACGTCCTCCGGCTCGGAGGCCAACCTGCTCGCGCTGCGTGGCACGGTGCTGGCCGCCGGGCGCAGCCATCCGCACGTGATCACGCAGGCCACGGAACATCCTGCGGTCCTCGAGACCGTGCGCGCGTTGGAACGGCTGCACGGCGCACGGTCGACGGTGTTGCCCGTCGACGGCGACGGGCTGGTCGACCCGGCCGCGCTCACGTCGGCGCTGACCGACAACACGGTCCTGGTGTCGATCATGGCTGCCAACAACGAAACCGGTGCGCTGCAACCGATCCAGGAGCTGGCCGCACGCACCCGCGCGCACGGCGCCCTGTTCCACTGCGACGCAGCGCAGGCCGCCGGCAAGATCCCGCTCGACGTGCACACGCTCGGCGTGGACCTGCTCACCGTGGTGGGGCACAAGATGTACGCGCCCAAGGGCGTCGGCGCGTTGTACGTCCGGGCGGGCATCGAGCTGGAGCCGGTGGTGTACGGCGGCGGGCAGGAACGCGGGCTGCGGGCCGGTACCGAGAACATCGCGCTGGCCGTGGGTCTCGGTGCCGCAGCGGCACTCGCCACACCCGGCGCCACCGACCTGCGTGACGACCTGCATCGGCGCCTCGCCGACGGCCTCCCGGGACAGGTTCACCTCAACGGCCCCGACCACGCCCGGCTGCCCAACACGCTCAACATCAGCATCGCGGGCACCCTCGGACACGAGCTGCTCGCCGCCACCCCCGGCATCGCCGCCTCCACCGGGTCTGCCTGCCACAGCGGCACCCACACCCCCTCTCCCGTGCTCACCGCCATGGGTCTGCCCGCCGACCGCGCGCTCGCCGCGATCCGGCTGTCCCTCGGCCGCTGGAGCACCCCGGACGACGTCGCCACCGCGGCGAAGGCACTGATCGACGCAGCCAACGGAGTCACACGAGAAGGAGCGGTATGACCGACACGGCCGGGAAGTCATTGGGTACTCGCAGCGTCCACGCGGGTGAGGAGCGCGACCCACAGGGAGCCATCCACACCCCGCTGTACAACCACTCGACCTTCGCGTTCGAGTCCACCTCGGCGTTGCTCGACGTGGTCGAGGGGCGCGCACCCGGCAACCTCTACACCCGCTACGGGCTCAACCCGACCATCCGCTCCGTCGAGAGCAAACTCGCCGACCTCGAGGGCGGCGAGCAGGCGCTCGCGTTCTCCTCCGGCATGGCGGCGGAGGCGGCGACCTTCCTCGCCCACACCCGTACGGGCGACCACATCGTCTGCATCGGCGACGTCTACGGCGGCACCTTCGAGCTGCTCGGCGACAACCTGCCCCAGCACGGCATCACGACCACGTTCCTGCGCGCCGACGAGGTCGGCACGCTGCCCGAAGTGCTCACCGACCGCACCAGGGTCGTGTTCTTCGAGACTCCGACCAATCCCACGCTCGACGTCTTCGACATCGCGACGATCGCCGAGCAGAGCCACGCCGTCGGCGCGCTGGCCGTCGCGGACAACACCTTCGCCACACCGGTGAACCAGAACCCGTTGCGGCACGGGGCGGATCTCGTTATCCACTCCGCGACCAAGTACCTCGGCGGGCACTCCGACCTCACGGCCGGCGCCCTCATCGGACCGGCCGAGCTACTCGGCCCGGTCGCCATGTGGCGCAAGAACCTCGGCCAGATCATCGCGCCGGAGACCGCGTTCCTGCTGGCCCGTTCCCTGCGGTCGCTGCCCGTCCGGGTCCGCGCGCAGAACGACACGGCCGCCGCGGTCGCGGCGTTCCTGTCGACCCACCCGAGGGTCACGAAGGTCAACTACCCGGGTCTCGCGACGGGCGAAGCGAAGCGGATCGTCGACGCGCAGATGCGCGGCAGCGGCGGCATGCTCAGCGCCGTCCTCGACGCCACCGCCGACCAGACCGCCGCCGTCGTCGACCGGCTGCGCCTGTTCTCCATCGCTCCCAGCCTCGGCGGCGTCGAAAGCCTCGTCACCCAGCCCATCACGACCACCCACCACGGCCTCGACCCGGCCGAGCGCGCCCGCCGCGGCATCGCCGACAGCATGGTCCGTCTCTCGGTCGGCCTCGAGGACGCCGACGACCTCGTCGCCGACCTGGCGCAAGCACTCGACGAGAGCTGACCGTCGGGGTCGACTTCTCCGAACGCACCCGATGACCGCGTCACCGGCCGGAACCGTTGCCGCCGCCAGCGCGGCTCCCTGGCAAGTAACGCACTCACCCGGCGTGTGGGTCCGAGCGCTTCGACTAGGCGCGGACCCGTCATCACCATCAACACGTGCAGCGGTATCGCGGTTGTGGGCCAGGTTGGAGCTTTCGGTTCGATGCCTTCCTCGTGGGCGAGAATCGTCGCGCCGGCTCGGTCGAGCACGTAGTGCATCGGGTGTGAGCCAACGTCCCGGTGAGGTTGGAACCGGTGCAGGACACCCCAGCGAGTGAGATTGAGCAGCCGCATGTTCGCCGCGCGGACGCTGGGAAAAGCCAGGTCAATGATCTGGTGGGTCGTGAAGACCTTGTGCTCGAACAACATGCGGACCAGCCAGCGATCGCGTGCGGTGAGGTGGCCGGCGAGCCAGGCGTGGTGTTCGGCGGAGTTGACGACCGCGGGGCGGTGGCGTTGCGGCCGGTGTGCTCGGAGCGCGCGTCGCGGTGTTGGGTTGGTGATCAATAGAGGTCTCCGCATCGAAGGGTCAGGCGGCGCGGCGTGGGTCGGTCCGTAGGTCAGGACCCAACGGAAAGGATTCAGACCTGCAGGCACCGATGCGTCACACTGATGGAGTGAGCGACGCCCACGGCGAAGGATCGGTACCTGGTTTCTCGAAGGAGATCGTCAATCGTCTCCGGTCGGAACTCGGCGATCAGGCTGAACGAGCACTCCGGTGCCTTAATACTGCGGCAGTGCTGATTACGCACGCCAACGAGGATGCACAGAGACTGCGCTTTGCTGAGAGCGCTGCGTATAACCTCCGTGAGGCGCTCGACAGTGTGGTGAAGGGCCAGGGCGCTGCGCCAGGCGGTCTTCGAGCCGTGACCGAGGCGTGGCGGAAGTTCACCGCCGAGCGCGATCTGCCCGAGGTCAATCTTGTCTTGGCTCGCGAGGAACTGGACCAGGTGCTGAGCTCAGTGGCAGCGGATGAGTCGCGAGCCTCGTACTCACAGCGCCTGTTGCTGACGTACCTGCGAGACAGGGCCGGCATAGCCTCGTCCGCACGTAGTGGTGACCCGGTCGCGGAGTATGGCGAGCTGCGGGACCGGGCGAACCGTGCAGTGCACAATGAGCTCGGCGCCGCTGACGTAGCGGATCTACTTGCCCGTACCGTTGCCTGGTTCGTCCGGCTGTTCACCCCTCCCGACCAGGTAGTGCGCGAGATCCGCGCTCTGGGTGCACAACGGTGGCGAGGGCGCGAGCAGATTGACGAGTTGACGAGGCTGGTCACGGACGACCACCACCTCCGATTGTTCTTCAGTGTGATCACCGACCCAGCGTGGCTGACACCCCTTCACGAAGCCGGACTCGTGCTCCTACCCAGGCCGGACGGGCCGTGGCCGGTGACCGGGATGCTGGACGGGCTCGGGAAGAGCGATCCGAAGGCGGTCGCAGCACTGCTGGAACGCTTGCTCGCCGACGTCGCCGCACGTCCCAAAACTGAACGGGCGACTTTGCGGTTCGAGTTGCTGCGAGCCGCGGTCCAGATCGAACCGCCTGGGCACCGGGTGGTGGCGGAGATCGCGCGTCTCGATGGCGACTCGTCGTATGTGCGATCACTCAGCGTGCATGCGACGCTAAGCTGTGATCCCACGGCGCCGGTGGTACTCGAGGTAGCCGACGCGGTTCTGAACCACTTCCGCCGGTTCGCTGACGGGGACAGCTATCACGCGACCGAGGTGCTGGACCATCTCCAGAAGGGTGTCACGGTCGACAACGTCGCCGACCGGGCGCGGATGCTCGCCGGCAAGATCCGGCGACTGGCCCGGACCGACCACGGCCGCTACGCGAACTTGGGACTCGAGGCATTGACCGTCGAGCCAGACGATCCTCCCGAGCCGCTGCTGATGTTCGCTCATCATCTAGCCCGCTTCCTGTCGAAAGCCCGGGCATGGGGTGTGGACACCGCAACCCAACTGGATTGGTTAGGGACGATCCCCGGACATGCCGGCGGACGTCTCCATGGCCATGTCCTGGCCGGAGCGAACGACGTGACCATGACCGACAAGATCGCGCACATCGCCAGCCGCCTGCCCTCGTCGACCGCCACCGCAGAGGACCTGGCACTAGTCAACGACATCCTGGCCCAGGACCCAACGCTGGAGGACATGGTTGTATGGGTCGATGTTCTCAGCACACCGTCACCCGCTCCAGACAGGCGTGAAGATCCGTTCCCTCCGGATTGGGCACGGGTGTGGCGATGGTCGGTCATGCTTCCCGAGAATGTCCTAACAGCCTGGTGCGAGGTCATCGGCAAGGTCAGCGAGCGTCACGGCCCGCCGGACCCACAGGCCTTGACCCGTCGCGAACGGCTTCCTCAATGGGAGGATCGGTGGGGACAGTCCCCTTACAGCCGCGAGCACTTGTCCGCGCTCCCACCACCACAAGCTGCGGAACTGGTTGCCGCGTGGGAACCAGATGCCCACAGCGACTGGCAGATGCACGGCCGGTTGGAACTCGCCCGGGCTCTCGCGGATGCCGTCAAAACCGCAGCGGAAGCGTGGGCTGCTGACCCTCCAGGCATCGCGGCCGCGCTGCGAGAACCGCTTTACATCGAGTACTACCTCCGGGGCCTCGCCGAACAGCCAGCCGAGATCACTCATCACGCTGCCGCAGTGCTGACGACCGCCCTGGCACACCTAAATAACGTACGGGTCCCCTCGTACGCTCACGCCATCACCGAGAATCAGCGCACGTGGCTCGATACCGAGGAAGCTGTTCTCGATCTCGCCCGCGCCTTGGCCAACAAGGACGCGGACATCACCGCAGTACTGGACGACCTCTGGCGCATGGCACTCGACGCCATCCACAGCGCCCCAGGCCCCGACGACGACACGGGCATCCGACGGGACCCCCTCAACAGTGCGATCAATTGTTCATGGGGACACGGTCTCCAAACAGTGTTCGCGCTCGCCGCATGGGAGTACCGCAATCTCGAAAGCATCCGCCCCGAGTTCGAGCACACTCTGAACGTGGTCACCTCGGCCTCGGGTACCAGCGGATTGGAGCTCCGTGCGCTACTCGCCTCTCGGCGTCCTTTACTGGAAGGCATAGCCAAACCCTGGCTCGACGCACACGCGACAGCACTGTTCCGGGACAACCCGCTGGCGCGGGAAACCTTTGACCTGACCGTACGATGGGCGCGGCCCACATCCTGGCTCTACCAAAACTTCAAAGCCGAACTGGTCGACGCAGCTCGACGCGGAACCGACAACGCCGTCCGACAGATCGCTATCGCCATACTCCACGAAGTGGAGGGCTACACCCCACAGCTGGTTGTCGAGCAGTTGAGCAAAAACGCGGACGCCCTGTCCACCACCATCAACGACGTCGCCTTCCTTGTCCAAGGTGCCCCAGATCCAGCCCACCTCACCGCTGCCATCCGGTTCTGGCGCCTGCTCCTCGACACCGACCAGACTCGGATGCCAGCACACGCCCTTACCAGCCTCGGTCGATGGGCCTTCGTCGACAGCATCGACGACGACCAATGGGCGGACCTCACCGCCCGCACTCTCGACGCCACTGGTGGGCAGATCGACAACACCATCTCCGTCGCCGACCGCGCCGCCCGCATCCCACCCACGAGCACCACATACGGGATACTTCTCCGCTTGCTCGACCACGGTGAGCCCTGGGAACGACACCACACCGCCACCAAAGCAATCGAGGTACTCCGCACCACCCGACACGTCGACAGCAGCTTCCACCGCCTGCGCGACCGCCTCATCGACCTCGGCTACCACGACGCCACCGACATCTCCCATGACGACTCACTCGATTCGGGCCCTCCAGCACCCGCGACTGCGCTTGAAGTCCCTTCGGGCGACTGCGTCCAGGGGGTGGCACCATGACACCCGATGAACTGGTTCCCGAGACGTTTCTGACCTACCTCACCCCTACCGACCACGAGTTCCTCCTCAGCCGCGGCACGACGCGGAGGCTGGTCGCCGACACCGTGCTCATGCACGAGGGCGACCCGACCAACCACGTGCTGGTGCTGCTGTCCGGCTGGGTGCGGGTCTACCAGACCACACCGAACCATCAGGTGGTGCTACTCGCGCTGCGCGGACCGGGCGACGTGATCGGCGACATCGCCGCAATGATGGACACGCCGCGCACGGCGACCGTGGATTCCATGCAGGAAATAAGGTTCATGCAGTTCCGGCATGACGATTTCCTGGCGTGCGTGCACGAGCGGCCCGACTTGAGCGTCGCCCTGCTCAAGCAGATGGCGGCGCGGCTGCGGGACTCCGACGCCGCACGGGTCGACTTCGCGGCACTGGACGTCGCGCAGCGCGTCGCGTCGCTGCTGGTACACCTCGCGGACACCCACGGAATCATGACGCCGCGCGGGGTGGAGGTGCCGATACCCTTGACACAGCTGGACATCGCAAACAGGGTCGGTGGCTCGCTGCGTGCCGTGGCGCGGGCCGTCGCGACATTCCGCGAACGCGGGCTGCTCGTCACCGCGTGCCGCGAGTTCGTGGTGACTGCGCCCGACGTGCTGCGGTCGTTCTCCAGCAACATGCCACATGGCGCATAGCGAAGATGTCCCTGGGCAAGGTGCTGACGAGGTCGGTCGAATCGACGTCCAGCCTCAGCTCCACCTCGGTCACCGGCCGGGTCTGCATCGCCGCTGGGCGTGTGCAGCGGTTCCTTACCCGGGACGTGTCGCTCCGGCGTACTTGTCACCCGGGTATCTGAGGTTGTCGATCTGTACGGATTGGCCGAAGGTGGGGGCATTGATCATTTTGCCGTGGCCGATGTAGAGGCCGACATGGTGGATTTTGGTGTTGGGGTTGCCGTAGAAGACGAAGTCTCCTGGTAGGAGAGGCTCGTTCAGCGGGACGTGGGGACCGGCGTGGTACTGCGTGTGGGCGGTGCGTGGGAGCGTGATGCCTGCGGCGGCGTAAGCGGCTTTGGTGAGGCCTGAGCAGTCGAAGCCAGCATGGCCCGCCGCGGGACCGTTGCCGCCCCATACGTAGGGCAGGCCTCGCTGGCCGCAGGCGTAGTTGATCGCGGCGTGAGCGGCCGGGTTCGGGGCTTTGATATTGGCGCAGTCACCTGCTCTGGCTGCCGGCGTACAGGTCGCTCCGCGGACGGCGGCTACAACAGTTCGTGCGGCGGGTTCGTGTTTGGCGTAGGCGTTGGGGGTCCCGGAGCGTTGGACGGTCTGTGCTGCGTCGTTGAGGGTCATCTGTTGCCAGCCGGGGACTTCAACGAGTCGCTCGTAGAACTGGGTAGCGGCGTAGGTCGGGTCCATGAGCTGTTCAGGGGTGCCCCATCCTTGTGAGGGGCGCTGTTGGAACAGGCCGAGGCTGTCGCGGTCGCCGTGGTCGAGGTTGCGTAGCGAGGATTCCTGCATGGCGGTCGCGATGGCGATCACCATGCCCTGTTCGGGCACGCGTAGCCGTTTGCCTACGGCGACGATGATCGCGGCGTTGGCTAGCTGGTCGGGGCCGTAGCCGGAGGCGGCCTCGTTGGTGGTGTTGGTTGTGGTGCAGTTGCTGCCGCTGGCGTCCTCGCTACCGAACACGGCCTGGAGCACGGCGAGCGCGCCGGCCGCTGCGATGACGATCACGAGAAGGGCGGCAGCTGCGGCGGCCGCGGTCTTGGCCATCGGTGGGCGTCACCTCCGTGGGCTCGGGGCTGGCGGCATCGGGTTTGGCGCCGCAGGCTCTGTCTGGGTTCTGGTCGGCTCTGCGGAGCTGGTGGCAGCACGCGGTAGCCACGGCCACAGGTCGGGCACGTCCACTAGGCGGACGCGCCCGGCGCGGGGGTCGTCGACGCGGAGCCAGCGCGGTTGGGTGCTGTCCAGTGGATGTGGGGTGGCGATGGCGGCGGTGGTCGCGACCGGGACCTGTTCGGGTCGGTCGAGGTCGCGGAGAGCTGCCGTGAGGGTGGTGCGTGCGTTGGCTTCGCGACCTGGGCTGGGAAACCAGAACAGGATCGGGGTCGTGATGCCGGTGGTGTCGGCGAGGCGTTCGTAGCGGTGGAGCTTGGCAGCGAGCCGGGCTAGTTGTTCGGTGCCGAAGTCGAACTCGAGGAACCATTCGACGGTGCGGTCGGCTTGCTGCCAGCGGCCGTAGGCATCTGGGGTGATGATGTCGCCCCATTGGCGGCCGCATCGGGCTGCTGACCACCAGGTGGTGAGCGTGCCGGTGGCGTCGGGTTGGCGGGCGTGGTGGATCAGGGTGGTGAAGAGGCTGTTGGTGCCGATGGTGTGGGCGAGTTGTAGGGAGTAAGCGCGGCCGATCTCACGGTCGCGGTTGTAGTTCAAGGCTCGTGGGTCGATGCCTTCTTCGTGGGCGAGGACGGTGGCGCCGGTGCGGTCGAGCACGTAGTGCATCGGGTGTGAGCCGAGGTCGCGGTGGGGTTGGAACCGGTGCAGCACGCCCCAGCGGGTGAGGTTGAGCAGCCGCAGGTTCGCTGCACGGATGCTGGGGAAGGCCAGCTCGACGATCTGGTGGGTGGTGAAGACCTTGTGCTCGTAGAGCATGCGGATCAGCCAGCGATCACGTCCGGTGAGGTGGCCGGCGAGCCAGGCGTGGTGTTCGGCGGAGTTGACGACTCTCG
>WUUC01145162.1_pt1 | contig 14881 bp, 14 predicted proteins | sample 6278441 | NCBI WGS metagenome assembly WUUC01 (sample SAMN13675441, study PRJNA597444) | soil metagenome | isolation source: soil | place: USA: Washington | collected 2017-10
ACTTCCGCAAGATGCTGCTGGCGATGGTGGACGACATCCGCGTCATCCTCGTCAAGCTCGCCGACCGGCTCCACAACATGCGGACCCTCCACCATCTGCCGGAGGAACGGCGCATCAAGATCGCGCAGGAGACGCTCGACATCTACGCCCCGATCGCGAATCGCCTCGGCATGAGCAAGGTGAAAAACGAGCTCGAGGAGCTGTCGTTCAAGTATCTCGAGCCGAAGGCATACGAAGCGCTGCGCTCGCGTGTGGAGGCGCGGCGGAAGGCGGCCGGCGTGACCGCGGACGAGTTGAGCCGGACGATCACGAAGAAGCTGGCGGATGCGCAGGTGCCTGTGAGCCACATCGACGGCCGTATCAAGCGCCTGTATTCGATCCACCTGAAGTTGAAGCGCCAGAAGATCGATCTCGATCGCGTGTACGACTTCGTCGCCCTGCGCGTGATTACGCAATCGGTGAAGGACTGTTACGCGGCACTGGGGATCATCCACCAGACGTGGTCGCCGGTGCCGGGCCGCATCAAGGATTTCATCGCAATGCCGCGGCCCAACGGCTACCAGTCGCTGCACACCTCGGTCATCAGCGAGCGTGGTTTCCCCTTCGAGGTGCAGATCAGGACCGAAGAAATGCACCGGCGCGCGGAGGAAGGCATCGCGGCGCACTGGAAGTACAAGGAAGGGCGCGTCGGCGATCATCGCGACGAGCGGTATTTCCAGTGGCTGCGGCAACTCCTCGAGGTGCAGCAGGAGATTCGTGATCCGCAGGAGTTCCTGCAGAACTTGAAGATCGACCTCTATCCGGAGGAGGTCTACATCTTTACGCCGAAAGGCGAAGTGCGATCGCTGCCGCGCGGCGCCACGCCGGTGGACTTCGCGTTCAGCATTCACACCGACGTGGGGCACCAATGCGTCGGCGCGCGCGTCAACGGCAAGATGGTGCCGCTACGCACCCGCCTTCAAAATGGCGACATCGTCGAGATCCTGACGCAGAGCGGGCACAAGCCAAGCCGCGACTGGCTGACGTTCGTCGTCACCTCGCGCGCGCGCAACAAGATCAAGCACGTGCTGCAGGCCGAGGAACGCGAACGCAGCATGGAGCTTGGCCGTCGGTTGTTCGAGAAGGAGGCGCGGCGATTCGACCTGAACCCGGCGAAGCTCCTCGAAGGCGACGCGCTGGCGAAGTACGCACACGAGAACGGCGCGCAGAAACCCGAGGAGCTGCTCGCGCAGATCGGGTACGGAAAACTCTCGCCGCGCCTGCTGCTGCAGAAGATCGTCCCCGACGGGCAACTGAAGGAGAAGGCGCCCGACTCCACCGTTGTTTCAGTCGTCAAGCGCGTGCTGCGGCCCGGAGCGGGCCAGGGCGACAAGATCAAGGTGCGCGGGATCGACGACCTGATGGTGTTCCGCGCCAAGTGCTGCAACCCGATTCGCGGCGAGAAGATCGTCGGCTATATCACGCGCGGCAAGGGCGTGTCGGTGCACGCGGCGAGCTGCCCGAACGTGATGAATCTGATGTATGACCCCGAGCGCCGCATCGACGTCGAGTGGGACAAGGCCGCAACCGACCAGGCTGCCTATACCGTGCGTCTCACGATGCAGGTCGAGGACCGCAAAGGCATGCTGGCCGAGATCAGCGCGAAGGTGTCAGACATCAACACCAATATCACCAACATGGAAGCGCGGACCGGCGAGGACAGGCAGGCACGCATCGACATGACGGTGGAAATCAGTGACGTGAAACACCTCGAGAAGGTGATCAAGTCGATCAAAGGCGTGGAAGGGGTGTTGGGGGTGGAGCGCGCCGCCAGAGCGTAGCCGGATTCGCGATTGGGCGATTCAGTGATTCGGTGATTGATATCACCAAATCGCCTCATCGCGTAATCGTCAATTCAGAGCACTGCTATGACATCGATCTCGACGCGCACGTCCTTGGGCAGCCGCGCCACCTGCACGGTCGATCGCGCCGGCGGCGGGTCGACGACATATGTGCCGTACACCGCGTTCATCGCGGCGAACTCGTTCATGTCCGCCAGGAACACGGTTGTTCGCACGACGTTCGCGAAGCTCGCGCCTGCCGCGGCAAGTACCGCCTTGATGTTCTGGAACACCCGGTCCGTCTGAACCGAGATATCGCCGGCGACAATGTTGCCGGACACCGGGTCCAGCGGAATCTGCCCCGAGAGGAACAGTAGGTTACCGGCCTTGATCGCCTGCGAGTACGGACCGATAGCCTTCGGCGCGTCCGCGGACGAGATTGCCTGGCGCGTCAAGCGGCCTTGACGACCTTGCCTCCGCGGAGGCAACGGGTGCAGACACGGATACGCTTGGTCGCTCCATTGATGAGCGCCCGCACGGTCTGCAGGTTCGGCTCGAACCGCCGAGGACCGACGTTATGGGCGTGTGAGATGGTTCGGCCCACAACCGGACCTTTCCCGCAGACTTCGCAACGCTTCGCCATGATGACCTTAGCCTTTTCCTTTGTGCCCGTGAGCCCGCGATGCCTGCCCGAGCAGGTTATCGCCGGCCTTTGCAAACCTTAGATTCTACACGATCAGACGTGGTGTATCCGCCGGCCGCGCTTCTTCGGCGGGAACCGGTGCTTGTTGCAGCAGCCGAGCCATGAGGGAGAGATACGCCGTGTCCCCTCCGTCGGTTACGCGCCGTACTTCGCGGGCGGCTCTTGCAATGGTCCTGAGCACGATCGCCGCTTCGCGGTCGGACACCTTCGCGCCCCGTTCGCGCATATCGGCGAGAAGCGCTTTCACCTCGTTGGCGAGCCGCTGCGCCGTCGCCGTTTGCGCCGTGTGCTCATAAATCACCCCGCGCGCCGCCGTCTCGAGTGTCTTGGCCACGGCGTCCGCCGCCTCGGCCACATCATCGTCGATGAGGCGACCGAAACCCTCGGGCTTGTGCCGGGAAATCAGCGTCTGCTGCAGGAACACGAGCAACTGATATTGCCGCTCGGTAAGCGTCTGGATTATGGGCAGCAATGCCGCCGCGTCGCGTTCCTGCTGCCGCCGGACGACGGCAGCCGGGTGCTCACGGGCCGTCGCCAGGTACGCGCAGGTGGGAGGACAGGAAATCTCCGACAGGCGCTTGGTTCCGCAACACACCGGGCAGATGTCTTTATTCAGCGCTGGGCACGCCCTGCGGGCTTTTCGGGAACCACAAAGGGGACATTGCATGCTTCAGCTTCGCACGTAAGTCTTGATTCATCAATAGCTTTCAGCTACAATCCCGCGCGTTTCACGGCACAGCTAAACGGAATGGGCTTTGCACCCGCGGTCTGCGCGAAGGGTCACGCCAGCCGGGAGGACGGGGACTATGTCCGAGGCGCTTTTCCGCAATGAGTCGCCGATCGAGTACTTCAAAGAACTCGTCGAGACCGCACTGCAGCACCAGCGGCTTTCCGCGCGCGAGATGACCTCGTTCTACCTGGTCAACCTGCTCGCCGGGTTCATTCACCTCGATCAGGCCTGTCGCCGCGATACCGAACCGCTGGGCGTTCGCTTCGCCAAAGCCCTGCAGGCCGGCGGATCCGTCCAGCGCGACGGCCTTCGTCACGTAGGCGACCGGTCGCTCTTCATCTCCGGCTTCTTCAGCGACAGCCTTAATCGCAGTCTTGTCGACGTGGACTACTACATCGCGCTCGGCGAGCGCGCGTACGGCTCGCTTGCGCGACAGAGCGACGACACCTTCGCGGACGTGTTCGACGAGCTCGCGGAGAAATTCTCGGGATTCGTGGACGTACTCAGCGAGGTCAGCGAGCGGACGGCGCTTGCCTCGAACAGCGATTTGCTTCGGCTGTACGAGAAATGGCTCCGCACTCGAAGCCCGCGCAGCGGGGACCTGCTCGCCGAACGAGGCATCGTTCCGAACGCATCCGTTGTGAGCCGGTTCGTCCAGTAGCGACGGCCGCGGCCGTGCGCGGGAGGGAATATTTGCGTGGCTACCCCGGAACAGCTTGCAGATGAGGCACGGCGCGCGCGGAAGGTTCGACAACTTGTCGATTTAGCGACATCTCTCATCATGCAGTCGGGGATGACGCGGAAGGACGCAGAAACCTTGGTTGCCATGGTCAAGGAGCGCATCCTGCACCTGTTCCCGGATGGAGAGGCAACCTACGAACTCATTTATTCTCCGCGCTTTAGGCGTCTCATCGATGAGTTCGCCCACGTCGAGGCGCGACCGCGCAGTGTCGTCATCCCATTTCCGAAGCCGCGGTCCTGAGGCCGTTTCGCAACACACGTTGTCATCGGTGCTGTCCGTTACACAGGACGGTTGCACCAAAAACCCATCCCAGTTGCACGGCGTCTAAATCAGCTGAACGCAGTAAGCAGCTCGGCTTCACGGCCGCCACACCGGTCTAAGCCGCGTGTTCCGAGAGAGATAGCCTCTAAGCCGTTACACATCTCTCGGATCTCGGCCGCCTGCGGATTTCCGCCGGCTGCCCGAGACTGCACATACGATCCCGGTTGGCATCATTGATGCACTTTGGGGCGCCATCATACGAGTCATTCCTAAGGGGTGACCCAGCGCCGGTTATGAGCGGTAGTTATGAGCGAAAACCTCGAGAGGGGGCTTCGCTGAAGGAGCGACAGGCATCATGGCGACGACGACGAAGACGAAGAACATCGCGAAAGGCAGTCGCTACGACGAGCTCAAGAAGATGCTCGAAGACCGCCGTCGCGAGCTGATGAACGAAGTGCAGGGCAAGATTCGGGATGCTCGCGCCGACGGCGGCAAGGAGCGCGAGGTGCTCGACCAGGGTGAGAGCTCCGAGGTCGATATCCAGGAGGACATCGAATTCGCCCTGATCCAGATGAAAGCCGAAACGCTCAACAAGGTTGACGCGGCCCTCCGTCGGCTGGACGAGAGGACTTACGGCGATTGTTTCGAATGCGGCGAGGAGATCTCCGAAGCCCGCCTGCGCGCGCTGCCGTTCGCGGTGCGCTGCAAGGATTGCGAGGAAGCCCGCGAGACGGCCGAGCAGCGTGAGCGCGTTATGGCGCAGCGCCGCGGCTCGTCGGCGCTCTTCTTCGACATGTCCAACTAGGCGCAGGGCGCGCCCGAATCCCAATCTCCAATTCCCAACTCCCCAGGCGATTGCTTGGGGAGTTGGGTTTTTTGTTTTCTGGGGAGTTCTGAGTTTGGAGTTCGGATTCGGAGTTCGGATTTGGGAGTAGGGTTTTTGGGAGTTGGGAGTTACTGTATGCCCGCCCATCTCCGGACCAACGCCTAATCATCTGGCGTCCAACGAGTTAGGAGACCAATCCCTGATGGCTGAACGCGACGAATCGCTGGACCTGGAGGAAGTGTCGACGGGAGACCGGCCGCTCTCCTTGCCCGACGAACTCCCGATCCTTCCGCTGCGCGACACGGTACTTTTTCCGAATTCGTTCATGCCGCTGGCGGTCGCGCGCGAGAGTTCCGTACGCCTGATCGACGAGGCCATTTCGAGCGGCAAGTTGATTGGCGTTTTCACTCAGCGCGACGCCTCGGTCGAAGAGCCGCAGCTCGGCGACCTCTATCGTGTCGGCACCGCGAGCCACATCCACAAGATGTTCAAGCTGCCCGACGGTAGCCTGCGCCTGATCGTGCAGGGCCTGGCGCGGCTCACGCTCGATGAGGTCACCGACACGCGGCCTTATTTACGCGGACGGGTGAGTTCGGCGCCCGAGTCGCTCGCCGAGGGCGATCGCCTCGAGATCGATGCCTTGCTGCGGAACATCAAGACGAATTTCCAGCAGGTCGTGTCGCTTTCCCCCTTGCTGTCCGACGATCTGCAGACGCTGGCGATGAACATCGCGGAGCCCGGCCGGCTGGCGGACTTCATCGCCTCGAGCCTCACGACCATCGGTACGTCGGTGAAGCAGGAAGTCCTCGAGACGCTCGACGTTCGCGCACGCATGGACAGCCTCAACCGGATCCTGATCAAGGAGCTCGAAGTGCTCGAGCTCGGCTCGAAGATCCAGTCGCAGGTGCAGTCGGAGGTCGGCAAGAATCAGCGCGAGTACTTCCTTCGAGAGCAGCTCAAGGCGATCCAGAAGGAGCTCGGAGAAGGCGACGACCAGACGAAAGATGTCGAGGAGCTGACCGAGAAGATCGAAGCGGCCGGGATGCCGGAGCAGGTGAAGAAAGAAGCGCTGCGCGAGCTCGAGCGCCTCGCCAAGATGCCGGTGGCCGCTGCCGAATACACGGTGTCACGCACGTATCTCGACTGGCTCGTGACGCTCCCGTGGCAGAAACGGACGGAGGAAGTGATCGACCTCCCGAAGACCAAGCAGGTACTCGATGCCGACCACTCCGGACTCGAACGGGCGAAGGACCGCATCCTCGAATACCTGGCCGTGCGGAAACTCAACCCCGAGGTGAAGGGTCCAATCCTCTGCTTCGCTGGCCCTCCAGGCGTCGGCAAGACGTCGCTCGCGCGCTCGATTGCCACATCGCTCGACCGTAAGTTCGTGCGCGTCTCGCTTGGTGGCATGCGCGACGAGGCGGAGATCCGCGGACACCGACGTACGTATATCGGGGCGCTTCCGGGTCAGATCATCCAGGGGCTGCGTCGGGCCGAGTCGAAGAACCCGGTCTTCATCCTCGATGAAATCGACAAGCTGGGGAACGACTTCCGCGGCGATCCGGCGTCGGCGCTGCTCGAGGTGCTGGACCCGGAGCAGAACAACTCGTTTCGCGACCACTACCTCGACGTGCCGTTCGATCTGTCGGAAGTGCTCTTCATCACGACGGCGAACGTGCTCGATCCGGTTCCTCCGGCTCTCCGGGATCGCATGGAAGTGCTCGAGGTCCCCGGGTACACCGAGGAGGAAAAGCTGCTCATCGCCCGCGACCACCTCGCTCAGAAGCAGATCAAGAACCACGGCCTTACGCCCGAGCAGATCGCGATTACCGACGATGCGCTCCGCACCGTAATTCGGGGATATACGCGGGAAGCCGGCGTGCGGAACCTGGAGCGTGAGATTGGCGCGCTCTGCCGCAAGGCCGCGCGTCGCCGCGCCGAAGGGAACGAAGCGCCGCTCACCATCACGCCCGACGTCGTCGCCGAGATGCTCGGCGCGCCGCGGTTCCTCGACGAGGAGATGGAGGAGCGCACCAAGGAACCCGGGGTGGCCATTGGCCTTGCGTGGACACCGGCCGGCGGCGACGTGCTCTTCATCGAGGCGTCGCGAATGGCGGGCACGAGCTCGCTCACGTTGACCGGCCAGCTTGGCGACGTGATGAAGGAATCCGCGCGCGCGGCGCTGTCATGGTTCCGATCGCACGCAGCGGCGTACGGCGCCGACCCGAACTTCTTCAAGACCGCGGAGATTCACCTGCACGTGCCGTCTGGCGCCATTCCCAAGGATGGTCCATCGGCTGGCGTGACGCTCGTGACGGCGCTGGCCTCGGAGCTGACGCGGCGGCCGGTGCGCGGCGACATCGCCATGACCGGCGAGATCACCCTCTCCGGGCGCGTGCTGCCGGTTGGCGGCATCAAGGAAAAGGTGCTTGCCGCCCGCCGTGTGGGTATCCGCGAGGTGATCCTGCCTCGCCAGAACGAGAAGAACGTCATGGAAGACCTGGGCGAAGACCTGCGGAAGGACATGACCATCCACTTCGTCCAGACGATCGACGAAGTGCTGCTGCTCGCGCTGACGCCCGCGCCGGCGCAGGCGCGCGACCGTAAAGCCGATCGGCGGGTCCAGGCACGGCTGCAATAGCGATGCAGAATGCAGAATGCAGAATGCAGCAACCGTTCTGGAGGTCTGCATTTTGAATCCTGCATTCTGAATCCGTATGCGCGTCGTTTATTCACCCAGATACCACATCGACATCGGCGCGCACGTTTTTCCAACCATCAAATACCAGGCCCTGCAGCGCGCGCTTGTCGCGCTCGGCGGCCTCACGTTCGTCGAGCCCGATCCCGCGCCATGGGAACTGTTGGCCCTGGTGCACACGCCGGACTACCTCGAGAAGATCCGCACGGGCGATTTTACGGTGGAGGAGATCGCGCAGATCGAGCTGCCGTGGGCGCCGGAGATCGTCGAAGGGTTCCGCCTGATGACCGGTGGAACACTGCTGGCGGCGAGTCATGCGCTCGAGGCCCACCTCGAAGGTCGGCCCCTGCAGCATCGCGCCGACGTCGAAGGTCGCCCTCGACGGGGCTGCGGGCTGGGCCTGCACGTCGGCGGCGGCTTTCATCATGCGTTCGCTAATCACGGCGAAGGGTTCTGCCTGTTCAACGACGTTGCGGTGAGCATCCGGTCGTTGCAGCGTGAGGCGCGGATTGCGCGCGCGGCGATCGTTGACTGCGACGTTCACCATGGGAACGGCACGGCGATGATCTTCGATCGGGATCCGAGCGTGTTTACGTTCTCCATTCACCAGCAGCACAACTATCCGGCGTTCAAGCCGCGCGGGTCTCTCGATATCGGCGTCGAGGACCGTATGCAGAACGTCGAGTACCTGACGAAGCTGCGCCAGGCGCTTCCAGCCGTTTTCGCCTTCGCTCCCGATATCGTCTACTACCTGGCCGGCGCGGACCCGTTCGAAGACGATCAACTTGGTGGACTTGCGCTGACTCGAGAAGGCCTGCGGGAGCGCGATCGCCTCGTGCTGCACGCCTGCCGAGCGGCCCATGTGCCGGTCGTGGTGACACTCGCCGGCGGCTATGCGCGGCGGCTGGAAGACACCGTGGCCATTCACCGCACCACGTTCGAAGTGGCGCGCGAGGTGTTTGCGGATTGAGACTGGGTGGATCCAGGCGGTTGGTGCTGGTGCGCCACTCGGTCCCTGAAATCCGGCGGGATGTTCCCGCTGCGCAGTGGACGTTGTCCGACGTCGGAGCCGCACGCGCGGCGGCGTTCGCCCGGCACGTCGACCCCGGGTCGGCGACGACGATCTTTGCGAGCGAAGAACCGAAAGCGTTGGAAACAGCGAACGCGCTGGCCGCGGCTTGGAGATTACCGGTCGAAGCCGTCACCGGTCTGCAGGAACACCACCGCCCGGCCGCGCAGATATTGTCCCGCGATCAATTCGACGATCGGATCCGGCAGCTCTTCGAGCGGCGGCACGAGCTGATCTTCGGGACAGAGACCGCTGAACAGGCACGCCGGCGTTTCACGCTCGCGTTGATGCGCCTGGTCGCGCGATCGGCGAACGACGTGATCGCCGTGTCGCACGGGACCGTCATGACCCTGTTCGTAGCGGAAGCCACAGGCATCGAACCGTTCGCGTTCTGGAAGAGCCTGGAGATGCCGTGCGCCGTCACGCTGACGATTCCGGACCTCCAGATCACAGGAGCGATACTCCGGCCACCGTCTTGAGGTCGACGATCTCTCCAGTCGCGATCATCCTCCGCAGATCGTCCAGCGCGAATGCCTTCGGCTCGATGTCCTCGTCGTCATCGGCATGCGCGTGTTCGTCCGCTCGTGGGCCACGCAGCTCGGTGGCCTTGAAGATGATCATCTCTTCGTCGCAGTAGCCAGGCGTCGGGAAGAACGCGCCGAGTCGCTCGACCTTGCCCGGCACGAGGTTGATCTCCTCGTGACACTCGCGGGTGGCGGCCGTCTCCGCCTCTTCACCCGGATCCATGCTGCCCGCCGGAAGCTCCCACAGCCAACGGCCGATCGCATGGCGATACTGCCGCACGAGCATGACATTGCCTTCCGCGGTGATCGGAATGATGACGACCGACGGCCGGTGGCGCACAATTTCCGCTCTGAGTGGCTGCCCCTTCGGCAATGTGATGGTCTCGACCGAGACGCTGAACACGCGCCCTTCGTAGATCTTCTGGATCTCGTGCGGAAGGATTGGTTTATCCATGGTTGGCTTCTTCCGGCGGCCATCCTGGGAGGTCGTCCAGCACGGCTTGCAGGTCGGGTGCGAGTGGGGCGATGAATTCCAATCGACGCTCGTCCCGCGGATGCTTGAACGCGAGCCGTAGGGCGTGCAGGAACGGACGTTCCAGCCGCTGGACGGCCTTGATGTCGGCCGGGGTGCGGCGATGCACGCCGCCGTACACGGAGTCGCCGACGATCGGATGACCGATCGCGCTGAGGTGGACCCGGATCTGGTGAGTGCGCCCCGTGTGAATTGCCACCTGGCAGAGCGTCAGCGCCGGCATGTGATGCGCGCGCGTGATTCGCGTGACCGCCTCGCGCGAACGGCGTGAGCGTGCCGACATCTTCTGGCGGTTCTTCGGATCCCTGCCGATGGCGGTGTCGATCCGCCGGCCTGCCTGGACGAGGCCCCAAACCAGTGCGATGTATTCCTTCTCGACCTCTCGGTCATGGAATTGCTTGGCAAGCTCCTGGTGCGCGGCGTCGTTCTTCGCCACGACCATCACACCGGAGGTGCCTCGATCGAGCCGGTGCACGATGCCCGGCCGCAATTCGCCCCCCACCCCGCTGAGATCGTGTACATGATGCAGCAGGGCATTGACGAGGGTTCCCGATACATGTCCGACCCCTGGATGCACCACCATCCCCGCAGGCTTGTTGAGTACGGCGACATCGGGATCTTGGTAAAGGATCTCGAGCGGGAGCTCCTCGGCTTCCACGGTCGCCGCGACCGGCGCTGGCAGCTCCACGCTGACGCGATCCCCCTCACGCATGGCGAGGTTGGCTTTCGCGGCCTTCCGCTCCACACGCACATGCCCGTCGTCGATGAGTTTCTGAACCTGCGTGCGGGAATGACCGTCCAGCACGGAAACGAGGAACTTGTCCAACCGCTGACCCTCGAATTCCGCAGGGACGATGAAGTGCTGGCTCACGCCGCCTTGCGCTTCTTGTGCAACTCCACCGACGGCTCTGGTCCCTTTCGCGCAAGCCAGATCAGCATCGCAACACTCAGCGGCGCAAGCACGACGGAGATGAACTGCGACGTGGACATGCCAAGCACCACGCCGCGCGGATCCCCGCGATAGATCTCGACCACGTAGCGCGTGAGCGCGTAGAGGAACATGTAGGACCAGAACGTCCGGCCCGGGAAGTAGCGGCCCTTTCGCTCTGTTGCCAGCAGGAAAATCAGGATCAGCAGTTCCGCTCCCGCTTCGTACAGCTGCGTCGGATGCAGCGGCACGCCGAGCGGCGTGCCGACATTCGTCTGTGCGAGTGGATTGATGAACGTGATCGCCCACGGCGCGTCGGTCTGCCTCCCGAAGCAGCAGCCGGCTGCCAGGCACCCGAGCCGGCCCGTCACGTGGCCGAGCGCAATCCCCGGCGCAAAGACGTCGCACGTCGTCCAGAAAGGGAGCTGGTGCTTGGCGATGTACCAGAACGCGACGACCACGGCGAGGATCAGCCCGCCGTAGAACACGCCGCCGGAACGTGCGAGGTTCCAGATCTCCGCCGGGTCGCGCCGGAACTGGTCGAAGTCCACCACGAGGAGCAGCAGTTTCGCGCCGAGAAGCGCCGCAATGATGATGTAGATGCCGAGGTCGAGCACGCGGTTCGAGTCGAGGCCGCGCTTCTTTGCACGCGACATCGCGAGCCGAAGCCCCAGGAGGTACGACGCCGCAAGCAGCACGCCGTACGTGTAGACGGTGACGGGACCGATGCTAAACAGTTCTGGATACACGGCTTGCGAGTCCGAGCATGTCGAGGATCATGAGGGCGACTCCCACGGTGATCGCCGCATCGGCGATGTTGAACGCCCAGAAATGCCAATCCCGCCAGTAGAAGTCGAAGAAGTCAACGACGAATCCGGCGGTGAGGCGGTCGATCAGGTTCCCGGCGGCGCCTCCGAGGATGAAAGACAGGCCGATCCGCGCGAGCCACTGGGAGGGCGGCAGCATGGCGGCGTACAGAGCCACGCCCGCCAGCGCTGCCGTCGAGATGAGCGACAGAACAATCGTCTTGAACGGGAAATCAGCCGTATTGAGCATGCCGAACGCGGCGCCGCTGTTATGTACGCGGGTCAGGTCGAAAAACCCCGGGATCACCACCATGCTCTCATGAAGCTCGAACCGTTGCCGCACTACGGCCTTGGTGAGCTGATCGAGCACGACGACGCCAACGGCAATCCAGATTTCCGCGTAGCGCCGGTCAATAGCGCGTGCCTCGGTGGCGGTCACAGGTTGACCGGCTCAGCCAGCGCTTCAACACAGCGGTCGCAGATGCCCGCGCGATCCGGGTCGGTGGTGACGCCGGGAACATATCGCCAGCACCGCTCGCACTTCACACCGGGTGCGCGTTCAACCGTTACGCGCACGGCGTCAGTGGCATCGGCCGGGCCGACATCCAGCGCCACGTCCGACACGATGAACAGCGTGGGCAATTGCGCGCGGTACTGTTCGAGCAGCGTGCCCACCGCGCCCTGCGCGGCAATCCGCACTTTCGCGCTCAGCGAGTTGCCTATCACCTTGTCCTTGCGCTGTTCCTCGAGCGCCGCATTCACGTCGTCGCGAACCGCCATGAGGCGACCCCAGCGCTCCTGCAGGTCCCCGTTCACCAGGCCGTCGGTAGTGGGAAACGTTTCCAGGTGAACGGATTCCGCACGTTGACCCGGCAGGTAGCGCCACAGCTCGTCGGCCGTGAACGGCAGGATCGGCGCCATGAGACGAGCAATGCCATCGGCCATCACGAACATCGCTGTCTGCCCCGAGCGCCGCGGCTGCGACTTTGCCCCGTAGGTGTACATGCGGTCCTTGGTGACGTCCACGTAAAACGCGCTCAGGTCCACGGTGGCCAGCGCGTTCAGCTCCTTGAAAACGGTGGGGAAGTCGTAGTCTTTGTACGCCGCGATGATGCGGTCGGTGGCCTCGCCGAAACGGGAGAGCGTGTAGCGATCCACTTCCTCCATGTGCTCGAGCGGCACCCGGTCGCGCGCCGGGTCGAAGTCGTAGAGGTTCGCGACGAGGATGCGGCAGGTATTCCGCAGCTTTCGGTACGCCTCGACAACCCGCGAGAGGATCTCCTTGCCAAGGCGCACCTCTTCGCCGTAGTCCACCATCGACACCCAGAGGCGCAGCACTTCCGCCCCCGACTGTTTGATGACCTCCTGCGGGACCACGGTGTTGCCAAGCGACTTCGACATCTTGCGGCCGTCCACGTCCACGACGAAGCCGTGGGTGAGGACTTCGTGGAACGGCGCACGTCCGCGCGTGCCGATGCCGATGAGCAGCGAGCTGTGGAACCAGCCGCGGTGCTGGTCGCTTCCCTCGAGATACATGTCGGCGGGCCAGCCCAGTTCCTCGTAGAACGGCAGCACCGCTTCATGACTCGAGCCCGAGTCGAACCAGACATCGAGGATGTTCGTCTCGCGTTCAAAGCTCGTCGATCCGCACGAGGCGCAGGTAAGCCCGTCGGGGATGAACTGCGCGATGTCGGCCTCGTACCACGCGTCAGCCCCGTACGGGTATTTCTCGAACACTGCGGCAGCACGATCGGTGAGCGCTTTCGTCAGCACGGGCGTCTGACACGATGTGCAGGTCAACGCCGGGATTGGCACACCCCAGGCGCGCTGGCGCGAGATGCACCAGTCGGGGCGGAACGCGATCATGTTGTGGATACGGTCGCGTCCCCACGCCGGGATCCAGCGTGTGGCGTCGATGGCCTGCAGCGCGCGCGAACGCAGTCCCTGCGCATCCATCGCAATGAACCACTGCGAGGTCGCCAGGAAGATCACCGGATTGTGGCAACGCCAGCAGTGCGGGTACGAATGTTCGAACGTCTCGCGGTGCCACAGGCGGCCGCGTTCCTCCAGCGCCTCTTCAACTTTGGGGTTCGCGTCGAAGACGCGCAGCCCGCCGAACAGTTCGACGGTGTCGAGAAAGTGGCCGCCGGGCCCAATTGGCGCGTAGATCTCCAGGTCGTACTTCACGCCCGTGTGGAAGTCGTCTGCGCCGTGACCGGGGGCAGTGTGCACCACGCCAGTGCCCTGCTCGAGGGTCACGTACTCCCCGAGCACCCCGAGCGAATCACGGGTGTAGAGGGGATGCGTGAACACCAGCCGCTCCATGACGGAACCCGGGAATTTCGCTACCGGCGCGCCGAACGTGCGTCCGGTGATCTTTGCGACCTGCTCAGCGAGCTGCTCCGCGACGATCACGTGCGTCCCGTCAACTGGGTACGCAGCGTAGACGAACTCCGGATGGAACGCGAGCGCCAGGTTCGATGGGATCGTCCATGGCGTCGTCGTCCAGATCAGGGCCGACACTTTCTTTCCAGCCAGTTCCGGCACACGCGTTCCCAATTCGCCGGAGGACCGCGGATCGAGCGGGAACTCGACATAGATCGACGGCGACGTGTGCGGTTCGTATTCGACTTCCGCTTCGGCGAGCGCGGTGCGGCAATGGATGCACCAGTGCACCGGCTTCTTGCCCTTGTAGACCATCCCCTGTTCGACGAACTTGCCGAGCGCACGGACGATCGACGCCTGGTACGGCGGCTTCATCGTCAGGTATGGGTTGGTCCAGAGGCCGAACACGCCAAGGCGCCGGAATTCGTCGTTCATCACGCCGATGAACCGGTCCGCGTACGCGCGGCACGCACGCCGGAACTCCGCCGTGGTCATCTGGCGCTTCTTCGGTCCGAGCTCGCGATCGACCCTCAGCTCGATGGGCAAGCCATGGCAGTCGTAGCCGGGCACATAGGGCGCGTCGTAGCCCGCCATGCTCCGGCTCTTCACCACGAAATCCTTGAGGATCTTGTTGAGCGCGGTCCCGATATGGATGGCGCCGTTCGCGTACGGCGGGCCGTCGTGCAGCACGAACCGGGGCGCGCCGCGTCGCTTCTCACCGAGCTTGCCGTAGAGATCCATCGCTTCCCATCGCGCGATGGCCTCGGGCTCAGCCGTTTGAAGGTTCGCCTTCATCGGAAAACCTGTTTTTGGCAGGTTTACCGTGTCTTTCCACTCGGGCATAAGGCCTCATTGTA
>WUUC01237440.1_pt1 | contig 14880 bp, 9 predicted proteins | sample 6278441 | NCBI WGS metagenome assembly WUUC01 (sample SAMN13675441, study PRJNA597444) | soil metagenome | isolation source: soil | place: USA: Washington | collected 2017-10
CGGCAGCATCGCGTACTCGGCGGTGACCCAGCCCTTGCCGCGGCCCTGCATCCAGCGCGGCACCGTCTCGTTCACGGAGGCGGTGCAGATCACCCGGGTCCTACCGATCGAGATCAGCGCCGAGCCATCGGCGCTTTCGACGAAACCGGGGTCGATCGTCACCGGTCGGATGTCGGCGGGAGCGCGGTCGTAGCTGCGTGAGGCTGGCATCGGGCGAGTCTTTCAAGTCTCGGGCCAGACCCGCAGGCCGCGCTGGGCGAAGTCGGCGTCGAAGGCAAACGCCTCGCCGCCGCCGTCGCGCTCGATCAGGGCGAAGGAGGTGGCGTCGACGTAGCTCCAGCGCTTGTCTTGGTGGCGCTCGAGGATCTCCCAGGCCGCGCCCTCGACCTCCGGTTCGACCCGGACCAACTCGATCGCGTCGCTGGCCCGGAAGCGACGGCCCCACTCGATCGCCTCCTCTCGCCCGACCCGCACCATCAGCGCCGTGTAGGTCTCGGCGAAGACGTAATTGGAGGTGAACAGGCCCGCGCCCTCGGCCAGCAGGGCCGAGAGCGCGGCACGAGCCCGTTCGTGCTCCGCCTCCGCCGCGTTGCGCAGCGCCACGAAGGCGCTGGTGTCGACGAAGACCGACCTCATCGCCCGTAGAGATCGCGGTCGAGCGTGGCGACGCTGGTCTCCTCCGACCCCCGTCCCGGCGCGTCCGCGACCAGATAGCTGAGCAGCGGGTCCACAGCCAGATCGGGACGCCGAGCTCGCTCGGCGTCGATCAGCTCGCGCACGACGGCGGCGATGCTGCCCGACTTGCCGGCACGCTGCCGGAGCCAGCGGTGCTGGGCGTCGTCCAGATATAGCTGCGTCCGATGCTTCATGCTGTCATACAGCATACGGGCCACCGAGGACGGAACCGGGATCGCGGTCGCCTCGGCGCTCATTTGAACGTCACCTTGTCGACCGCCTCCTTGATCTTGTTGACGATCACGTCCGCCAGCTCGACCCCCTGCTTGCCTTGAAATCCCTTCATCGCCGCCACCATCCCCACCATCAGTAGTGAGACCAGGAGGATCAGGCCCACGTACTCGACCGTCCCCTGCCCGCGGTCGCCGGCGGCCAGTGAGCGAATCATCCGCACCCGCACGCCCACCGCCCCCTGCACGTAGCCCGCGGTCGCCTGCAGATATCCCATCAACGCGTAGAACATCGACTGCCTCCTTCATCGGTTGACCACCGATGCTGCAGAGGCAAAACGCACGGAACAAGACCTGGGAATGCCAACTCTGTGACATCTATGGGCCGAAAGACCCCGTTACCGCCTATCGACTCGCCTGGGCGGCGAGTAGCTCCCGTCAAACAAGGGCAGACCAAGCACCGGCCGCTTCAGTCTCACGCGATGACTGACCCACGAGCCGATATCCCGACATATCGGCCCAGGTTCCCCAGGCCCAACCGTTCCGTTTACTTCTGTGGAGGCCGGGAAACGTATGAAGGCCCGGATCACGGCTGAGCCCGACGGATGCTGGACGGTCTTCTGCCGCTCAGCAAGTTGCGGCTATGGACGCTGAAGTGTAATCAAGTACTTGCCAATCCCTTGCGTCAATCGCTTCAGGAACATGCGCTCTCCCCTTTTTCAACCCAGCTAGCTCGACGCGATCTGGAATTCGGCCATGACCCTGCGCGTGGACCCCGAGACTGCAGGTGAGACCCGCTTCTCAACTCGATAGCTCCCAGGGGGCACGTTGCTGGGAATTGGGAGGTCTTCACATGACCCAGCCCCTCCCGCCTGCAAGACCAGTAATCGCTTGAGAACCTTCCGGGGCGGAAAAGCGGTCGACGGTATCCGGTCCCCCTCAGCAAGCATGTAGATCTGCATTCCTTCGCCGTAAGAAATTGGAGTTGTACCTAAGTTCATTATCCGCAGTTGTGCGACCTCTCCCACGCGGTAGCTCGCTTTGCTGGTTCGCATGACCGGCCTGACGCGCCGTGGAAGCACCCGTACGTATTGGCCATACCGGGCCAGGCGATGTCCGTCCAGTCGCTGAAATTCGATGTCGTACCGGTAAAGCCCGGCGCCATCGGTCAGAGAAAAACCGAAGTCGAGATTGCGAAAATCCCGAGTGATGTCGACCTTCCTCTGCTCGTCTTGGACCACCCGCAAGTCCTCGCCGCGTCGGTTCACTCGTGCTAACTGCGTCGCGATCAGCCACCCGAGATTCGTGACCTTCGCAGAGCTCCCCCCGGTAAATGCATAGCCAAAAGTACCGCCGTTGTTCCGAATATGACCCAGGCCGATCTGGTGGAGCAGCGCTCCTTTGGGGGCGAAGGGCAATGCTCCCGATTCCGGGGGCGGATGCACGGGGGGCACACGCCGGAATGGGCTGGCGTAGTCAACTGCCAAGCCCTTGTCGCAGAAAACACCGGAGCCAGCCTCCGATACCTCGGTATGCCCGTAGCCCGCCAGGACCAGACCAAAAAGAGAAAGAGTCAGCGACGCCTTCGCCCTTCGAGAACTCCTCAAGTTCTGGTCTTGCTATGAAATGACACTAAAGCGACCCAGCAGCAACGTAGGCTTTGAAAGCGTGGGGTCTTTCGCAGGTATGCCGATCTGATATTCGCCAGCTGGCACAGTCTTCGGCATTAGGAAGGAGAAGCATTTGCTTGCGTAACCCGCTTTTGCCAGCGGTCTATCCCTAGATAGGTAGATAGCTTCAAGTGGCAATTCGGTAGTGACCTGGCCTTCCCTTTTCCATATCCGATATCCATAGGAATACGAGGCCGAAACCGTCCCGTAGTTATCCACTCTCAGGTATCCCATTTCGCCGGGCAGGAAACTGGGCTGGCTAATCGCGAGTTGCAAGCTAGACCGAGATACGACTGCGCGGAAGTACTCCTCGTACTTATCCAAGAGCTCGCCTGACTTTCTCTGAAAGCTCACGCTGAGGCGATACACACCCGGAGGCACATTCGCACCAAATCCAAAGTCGCGACGACTGAAGCCCCCTACCTTCTCAATGAACTGATCCTTCGACTTCACGAGCTTGGCGCGCACACCATGCCTGTTCACCCGCTCAAGGCGACTTACTACTCGTAAACCGAGTGGCTTCTGATTGGCCTGAGAAGAGTGAGCCAAGAAGCCCGTCGCTTCAAAGTGGTCCCGCTTGACGACAACCAGGTTTTCCTTCGGCGGAAAGACTCGGAGTGCGGATGGGCCAATGCGCAACCTTCCGGATCGAGAGAACCCGTGAGCCTGAGGAAAAGCAGAAAGAACTGACCAGTAGTCACGGACTATGCGATCACGCTTGCAGAAGGCGGCAAGTGAGTCTTGAGGGGCGGCCCCGAGGGGAGGACTCAAAATCCCCATTGCGAGCATGACAAAAGCTCCCGTCGCGCCCGCAATCCAGGAAAGGCTTCTTTCAGTAAGAGACATGGATTTCTGAATTCTAAAATGTTGGAGAAGCTTTGTATAGTTTAGAATACCTGATTTAATTATCTTGCAAACGAAAGCTTGTCCGGCGCGAACCCGAGCTTGGCCAAGACTCCAGGGGCCAACGCGCCAATCGCGGTTTCATATTTTGAATCGGTTCCCATGGGAAGCAGGGGCGTCACAAAAGATGGCAAGGTCCCGGCATTCCATAACCCGACGGCATTGCCCGTACCGGCCTGCCATACAGGAGCCCCGCTGTCGCCCGGTCTCTCGTAGATACCAACTGGCACCTCGTAGGCGCCGATCATTGCGTTGGTATAAGAAATGAATACCGGTGGACCTTCGACTGGACCGCATTCCACCTTGTCAGTCGTAACACCAGATGAGCACACCAACATTCCGGGCGTCGGAGCTACGACCCCGGTCACCGGCTGACTGCTCTCTGGCGTTAAATAAATAGCTCGAGGAGCCCAACTATCGGCCGTCCCTTGCAGAAGGATCGCCTCTCCATCTACCTGAGCTGGCCCTTCAGTGAACAGGTCGCCCACGAGGCTCCTGCTCTTGATTCGACCTACAGCCAGATAAAGCACATAGCGCAAGCGGCCATCGGAGGCTTGGAGGAGACGTCGTAGCGTCATAAAGCTCCACATCTTCAATCCTTCTGTTTAGTTTCAGGATTCGATACTGCTGCCAACCTATGCCGCCACATATCGGTCTTCTGACATCGTTGCGGGCTTGACTACGAAGGGAGTGATAAAAACCTTTGAGCCTCGGTAAAGTACTTTAATTGATCGATAGTACGGTTTTTTATCACCATCGCAGTAACCAACAGAACTCGAAATTCTGACGCTATGAGCGTCTGGAACGGATACGACCCTCCAGTGGGTTGGCCTGCCCGCCGCGCTCGCCTTGTTTGGACTCGACGCAGAAGTCTCCTTGCCACATCCCGCCCAAAGAAGAGGGACGGCGACAAGCAACGCCATCGCTCCCAGCCATTGAACCTTTCCCATTGACTTCATTTTCCAGCTTAGACAATAAGTTGCGGCTATGGGCGCTGGAGTGTACCAATACTTGCCAATCTGAAGGACTCCGGCCACAGCAACCGACCGCCGGGTCCGGCGGTCGGTACTAGCGACGCTTGGTTTCTTCTCGAACTAGAAGCCCCACTAGCTCGGTGCGACCTGGAATTCGGCTACAACCCTGCGGGTCGCCCCCGAGACTGAAGGTGGAACCTGCTTTTCCACTCGATAGCTCCCGGGGGGGGTGCCGCTGGGGATTGCAAGGTCTTCACATGAGCCGGCCTCTCCCGCTTGCAAGACCACCGCTCGCCTGAGGACCTTCTTGGATGGGAAAGCGGTCGACGGTATCCAAACGCCGTCATCAAGCACATAGATCTGGGTTCCTTCCCCATAAGAAATTGGGGTGGTACCAAAGTTCACTACCTGCAGTTTCGCTAGCTCTCCTGGCCGATATTTCGCCGCACTGGCTCGCAAGACTGGCCTGACGTGCCGTGGAAGCACTCGCACGTATTGACTATAGCTGGCCAAGCGATGACCGTTCAGCCGCTGGAATTCGATTTCGTACCGGTATAGACCGGCGCCGTCTGTCAATGAAAGGCCGAAATTGAGATTGCGTAAATCTCGGATGACATCAACCTTCCTCTGCTTCGATTGGACCACCCGCAAGGCCTCCCCCCGTCGGTTCACTCTCGCCAACTGCGTCGTGATCAGCCACCCAAGATTCGTAACCCTCGCAGAACGCCCGCCGGTGAATGCATAGCCAAAGGTGCCGCCGCTATTCCGAATTTGACTCGGGGCGACCTGGTAAAGCAACGCTTCCTTGGGGGCGAAAGGCAACGCTCCCGATTCCGGGGGCGGATGCACGGGGGGCATGCGCCGGAATGGGCTGGCGTAGTCAACCGCCAAATTACGCCCACAGAAGACACCGCGGCTAGCCTCCGATGCCTCGGCAGGCATATAGCTCGACAAAGCCATGCCAATGAGGCAAAAAATCAGAGACGCCTTCGCCATGCCTGCTCCCCAAGAGCTAAAGATTGGTGACTTTGATTGATCAATATACATCAAGTTTAATCCTTAATAGAAAATGAAGCCCCTCCGGGCGCGTCCATTTCCGCGAGTAGCCCAGGCGCCACTTCCCCAGTCGGTAGCACGACAGGCTCAAGGGAAGTGAACCAAGTCGGGCCGGTGGACTCATAGCCCGCTTGGACCAAGCCGACCGCGTTGCCATTTCGCATGTTCCATACGGGTCCACCGCTATCGCCTTCAGTGGTTATGGCGCTGGTTTGAACGACCCATTCCGGAGGAACATCTTCGGGATAAGAGACGAATGGCGCACTTGCCGCGCCACAGTCCGAACCGGAATAGCTCCCCGAAGTACAGAGCATGCTTCCCGGGACCGACTGCTCACTGCCTGACACCCGGTATTGCACAACCTTGGACCAGAAGATCCACTTCGGCGAGACAAACCCGTGCTCTAGGCGAATTGCCTCCCCGTCGCTGTACATCCCGTTGGCATAATCTCCGAACGCCCTTCGCTTCACCGATCCGAGTGGGATTTCTTCATCGTCCGAAGTCAAGCGCTTGACCTGAGTCCCTTTGGGCCAGCAATGGCCAGCCGTAAGAGCGAAGGACATGAAGTTCGGCGACCCGTTGGGCTTCTCGCCGTGTTCTTCGCTGGCCCCGAATCCGAGCGTGCAGTTGAACTGTTCATCTACCTCGGCATCAAGCCCAGTGATTAGGTCTCCGGCGAGGATTCGACCGTCTCTAGGCCTGCTGCGGATTCCGCGCAGCACAGGCTTATGCGATCTATAAGAAACCGCGATGGGTGCGCCAGAACCAAAGACGCCCGCGAGATAGCTAGCGACCATACTTGGATCCGTAGCCTCGACCGTTACCTCATTTTTGGCAACGTCCAGTCCGCTTTTCGTCAGCAGCGCGGCGATATTGGGGTGCTCGACTGCGAGCTGCGGTATTTGGACCGCGATAGCCCCGAGATCCGTATATGAATGATCCGGAGCACCACTGAATTCTTTGACCCGACTACCCGGTGCATCGAGAACGTTTTCAGCGCTGAGCTGCGCCACAGCTTCATCCTGGTCATCAGTGAAGCCGATGTAGACGATTCCGCCTTGACGGTGATTGATGTAGTAACCGGCATAAGTGGATGTCGCATGCGCTTTGATCCACGGAGGGATAGCTATGGCCGCTTGGGCTACGTATTTTTCCCGGAATTCCAACTCCGCCACGTCCACCGCCCGCAGCGGTACCCCCCACTTCTCCCACGACGCCCGCGCCACTTCCCCGGCTGGCGTTTGCGGGTTGTACCAGGCGCCTATCAGGTCGAAGATGCGGTCGTTGAGCTCTAGCTCTTCCTCTACTGGATCGAGGTCGAGGTCGAGGCCGAATTCTTCGCGGAAATGGAGGATGTCGGCGAATTTGGGGGGTGCGGGGGCGCCGTTGGGCGGGGGTGGGGTGTAGGGGATGTTGATCCAGAATCGTTCGCTGGCGACGTGGCCGAGGCGGTCGGTGAGGAGAACTTCGAGCTGGAGGACGCCGGGCGCGAAGTTGGCGGTGTTGGCAACCCACTCGTTGACCACGTTCACGCACTCGATTCCCGGTTTTTCGAAGTCCTGTTTGCAGGTCTTTTCGTCGGCCAGGTTCGTGTTGTCGGCAATGACCTCGATCGAGGCGATTCCCTCCTCCGAATGCGCCTGGACCAGGAGGTTCTGGTCCCCGGCCGGGATCGGGGCTTCGGTTTCCCGGTACTGGTAGAGGGACCCCGCGATGTCCGAGAAGTCCGGTGGCACTTCGGCGTTCCACCATTTGAGCACCGAGCCGTCGGGGCCGAGGTCGTAGGTGGTGGCGGGCTCGCCGTCCGGCGTGACCACGGTGCGGCGCGGCTCGTCGGAGTACTCGAAGTGGGTGGTCTTCGCGGGCGTCGACCCGGCCGGGTCGACGGTCACCGCTTTGACCCGCTCGTAGGTGGCGTCGTATTCAACCCCCGCGGTCGTGCCGTTGGGCAGCTCGACCCCGGTCAGCCGCCCGGCGGAGTCGTAGCCGTATTTGGTTTCCCCCTCGGGCCCGACATGGGCCGTGAGCAGGTCGCCTTCGTGCTCGTAGAAATGCTCCCCCGCCTGCTCACCCTCGAGCTCGGTGACGAGACCTGCCGGGGTCGCGACCTCTACCCGCGGGTCGGCATCGACGTCGGCCGCCATCTCGAGGAAGCCGGAGTCCGTCGTCCAGCGCCGCACCCTGTCGCCCTCGCTGTCGGCGATCCAGACCGCCCCGTGCTCGTCCGTGGCGAGGCCCTTCGGCGCCTGTAGCTGGCCGTCGCCGGCCTCGGCGCCAAAGCCGGCGAACCAGGTGCCGTCCTCGGTGAACTCCTGGACGCGGCCGCTTTCGTCGCTGACCCAGACGCTGCCGTGCTCATCGGCCTCGATGCCCCACGGCGAGCTGAGCTGACCGTCTTCCGTTCCCGCCGTTCCGAACTGGCGCACTGGTTCGCCGTTCGGCAGGAAGACCGAGATCCGGTCGTTGCCGGTGTCGGCGACGAGGAGGTTGCCGCTGGCGCCGATCTCGATCCCGCGCGGGAGCAGGAGCTGCCCCGGGCTACTGCCGGGGGAGGCGACGGCGCGGATGAATTCACCGGCCGGGCTGAACTCCTGGACGCGCCCCCTGGAGACATCGGTGACCCAGATGTGGCCCTGGGAATCGACGGCGACGCCGCCCGGACCATAGAGGCCGAATTTCCCGTTGCCGCCAGCCAGGTCCAGGGAGCCGAACTTGCCCAGAAACTGGCCGTTCGCGGCGAATCGCTGAACCCGGTGGTTGGCGCGGTCGGCGACCAGGAGGTCACCGGTGGTGGGGTCGACCGCGATCGCGGTCGGCGCGCTCAGCTGGCCGTTGGCGGAACCCGGTTCGCCGAACTGACCGACGTACTCGCCCTGGGCGTCGAGGTGCTGGACCCTGTCGTTGGCGGTGTCGACTATCCAGACGCTGCCGTCGGCTGCCAGGGCGACGTCCTGGGGCTCTTCCAGCTGACCATCATCGCTGCCCTCGGTGCCGAGAGAGACGGAATAGACAGGCGAGTAGCCGGCAAGGTCCCACCGCTGCGCCCGGTTGTTGCCCGAGTCCGCCACCCAGATCGCCCCGCGCTCGTCGGTGGCGACTCCCTTCGGGGCCTGCAGCTGGCCCTGCCCCGATCCGGCGCCGCCGAAGCGAGTGACGTATGAGCCGTCTTCGGTGAGCTGCTGGACGTGGGCGTTTTCGTCGCTGACCCAGACCTTGCCGCGACCGTCGACGTCGATGCCCCAGGGGCTGCTCAGCTGGCCCTCGCCGCTGCCGGCGACGCCGAACTGGCGGACGAATTCGCCGTTCGGCTTGAAAACCGAGATCCGGTTGTTGCCGGTGTCGGCGATCCAGACGTCGCCGGTGGGACCGATGTCGACGCCGCGAGGCAGGGAGAGCTGTCCTGAGCCCGAGCCGACGGAGCCGATCGACCGGACGAATTCCCCGGCCGGGTTGAACTCCTGAACTCGCCCTTTGGCGATGTCGGTGACCCAGGCGTTGCCCTGGGAGTCGACCGCGATACCGCCAGGGCCATAGAACCAAAGCTGGCCGTTGCCGCTGCCGAAGGAGCTGAATTTGCCGAGAAAGGCCCCGCTGGGACTGAAGCGCTGCAGTCTGATGTTGCCACGATCGGCGACGAGGACGTCGCCCGTGGTGGGATCGACGGCGATGGCCGAAGGGATGTTCAGCTGGCCGTCGCCCGACCCCTGACCGCTGAACTGCCCGAGGTATTCCCCCGCGGAGTTGAAGTGCTCGACGCGGCCGTTGCCGCTGTCGACCACCCAGAGGCTGCCGTCGGGAGCGACGGCGATGTCCTGTGGCCCTTCGAGCTGGCCGGCGCCGTTGCCTTTGCTGCCGAGAGAGCCCGAGTGAGCGGGGTCGTCGGCGAGGGACGCTTCCTCGACCTGATCCGGAGGCAGGCCAATGCTGGCCGGATCCTCGACCGCGATCGCGGCAAGGTCGCCGCCGGCGTAGTCGTAGTCGACCTTGGCCTCCCCTTCCGTGCGCAGTTCGGTCGTGCGACCGCTCGAGTCGAAGGCGAACGCGGTCCCGGTCTCGCCGCTGGCATCCGCCAGCTCATAGCCGCCGTCTTCTTTCTTCAAGATCGCGTGCAGCTCATCCTCGAAGCTCGTGCCTCCCTCCTCCTCCGGAAGCGCGAGATCGCTTTGAATCGCGCCGCTGGCGCTGATCATCGTCGCCGTGCCGCCCGACCCCTCGTCCGTCTCCAGGGCCGGCGTTTGCGCCAGCGTCCAGCCGTCCCCCCATTCCGTGTTCTCGGACTCGGGCAGCAGCGAGTTGTAGAAGCGTTCGACCTCGAGGTCCACGGCGGCGCCCTCGACGTCGACGTCGCGCTCGTGGTAGACGAGGTTTCCGTTGGTGAGGTTCACCGCCAGTTCAGGCCCGCGGTTGACTTCCTCGCCCTCGTGGTCCTCGCCGTCGGGAAGGGGGAAGTGCTGCATCACGTACTCCCCTTCGCTGCCGGTTACCGGGATGTATTCGAACTCGATTTTGCGTTCGCGTTTTTCCCCGACCTGATCGGTCGCGACCACCGTCAGCGTGTGGTGAGTGCCGGTGGTGAGCTCGTTCAGCTTCAGGCTGAAGCCCTGGGTCATCGGGCAGCTGGCGGTGGGACAGCTCTGCTGCCAGGCTTTCTCAGGCGTCCCGTTGCCGTCGAGGAAGACTTCGATCGCTTTGACGCCGGAGCGCTTTTTCGCCGCGGTTTCGGTGCTCCCGTCCTCGGCTTCGATTTTGAGGGCGTAAACGGGCAGCCGCAGCTCGTCCCATTTCTCGGGGTCCTCGGGGTCGCCTTCGTCCTCGTCGGTCGCGAAGGCGAGCTGGCCGCCGAGGACGACCGTCGGCGGGGTCCGGTCCACCCGCGTCTGCACTTCGTAGGTCGCCGAGGTCTTGCCGGTCGGGTCATAGGCCGAGAGATTGGCGGTCTTTTCGCCCTCGTCGAAGAGTTTCGCCCCGACACTGAAGGGCGCCGAGAAGGAGGCGGGGCACGGGTGCGTCTTGCTACCCGCGCACTCGTTCTGAGCGGGCGCGTAGAGAACCGGCAGGGCGCCCTGCGGGGCCAAGGTGACGTTGCGGACCCCGAGACCAGGGTCCTGCGCGACAACGGTGATCGCCACCTGGGAGCCGTCGCCGACCCAGCCCGTGGGAGGACCGCTGACCGAGCTGATCGTCGGCGCCTCGGGGTCGTCGAGCCGCACCGCGACCCCTCCGGCCATGACGTTGCGCCAGCAGGGGATGTAGCCGCCGGCGCCGGTGCTCATGCCAAAGGCGATGCCCTTGGCTTTGGTGAACATGACGTCGTTGCCGTACCACTGGGCGCGATCGATGTTGAACCACTGCCAGGTGCCCGAGGCGTCGAAAGAGCCGTCGTAGTCGTAGGGGCGGCCGTAGCTCCCCCAACTACAGCCGTAGTTGTGGCGCCAGAACGGGTTGATCGTGGCGCTTGGCTCCGGATAGATCGAGGGGATGAAGGTCGTCGCGCCGGGCACGGTGTAGTACCACTGGCCGTAGACGTTGGCTGGCATGTTGGCGCTGACCGTCGAGACGAAGAGGCCGCGGCCCGAGGGCGAGCAGAGCTCGGCGCGCAAGCACCAGGTGCTGTGGAGGATCCAGTTTTCGGTCGGGTCGTTGGTGGCGTACTGCCAGACGTTGGGGATGTCGAGCGCCTCGGTGTTCGAGCCCCAGTACCAGGCCGCTTCGTAGTTTTCGCTGATCGCCGGATCGACGAGGATCGGGTAAGCGAAGTCCTGGTCTCGATGCGGCACCCGCACGGTGAGCGTCTCGCCCTCCACCAGCAGCTCGACTGGCACCTCGGTTCCCTGGGCATCGAGGGCGGTGGGCGGGGCAACGACGGCGATCACCTCGTCGCCTTCGACGACCTCAGCGGCACCGGCGCCGTTCGATCGCAGCGCGGCGGCGCCGGGCAGCTCGAGGTGGAAGTGCAGCGCCTCCGGGCTTTCGGCCGAGCGCAGCTGGTCGAAGAGCTCGACTCCGGCGGCGGTGGGTGCGACCAGCAGGTCGGTATCGGTCTGCACCTCCGGGTAGAAGGCGTTCTTGTCGCCGAGACGAGTCGCGACCGCCTCGCCGTCGGCATCGACCAGCGAGATCGCGAGCCCGGCCTCGCCGATCACGACCGGCCCGCCAGCACTACCGGGGATCTGCAGCTCGGTCAGCGGATTCGCCGGTTCGAAGCCGGTGGGCGTTGCCTCGAGACTGAGGTCGACCTTCTCCAGTTCCCCCTCCTCGTTCTCAGCCCGAACCGGAATCCCCGCTTCGAGCAGAGTGCCATCGCCGTCCTCTTCGACCGTAGCCACGGTGTCGCCGAACGCCTTGACGACCTCCACTCCGCTCAGGACGCGGGCTGGATCGGCGTTGAGGCGGGCCAGCTCGCCGGGGAAGAGATCGACCAGGAGCTGGCGCGCCGCGACCCCAGTGAACCCGGAGTAGGCGCTCCGCGAGGCCTCGCGTTGCTGTACCGCCGCGGCCCCCCGCAGTTCCTCCTCGCGCTGGTCCCGCTGGTCCTCGGCCGCTTCGATGCCAGCCTCAACCTGTTCCGCGCTGGGTACCGCCACGGGAGGCAGGGCCGGTTCTTCGGGCAGCTGATCGGCACCGGCGATAGCTACCGAGCCGAGGCAGATGAGCATGGCCAGCACGGCCACGCGAGAACTGCTATTCCCTGCCTTCCTTCGCTTCACTGCTCTCCCCGTCGAACCCAATGAATTAGAAGTCTCGTTTAATAAGTATCAATTTAAATATAAGAAGAGTTTGCGCAGGGTTAAGGACCAAGGACTCGACGCAGACAAAACATTTCATTCCTGACTCTATTAGTTCTTCGCCCCTGCCGCGGATAACCTCGGCCGGTGCGGGTCCTCGTCGTCACCAACTTCGAGCCGGATGCCGGCGCGCCGCAGCGCGGGCAGTGGGTCCGCGACCAGGTCGCCGAGACGCGCCGGCTGGGGGTCGAGGTCGAGGTCTTCAGCTTCCCGCCGGGCAGCCGCCAGTACATCCCGGCGACGAGGCGGCTGCGAAAGCTGTTGCGGCGCGAGCACTTCGACCTCGTCCACGCCCACTACGGGTTGCCGGGCTGGTGCGCGCGGCTGGCCGGGGCGCGGCCGCTGATCGTCAGCTTCCACGGCACCGACGTCCGCCACCCGATCGTCGGGTCGCTCTCGCACCGGCTCGCCTGGCGCCTCGACCTCGTCGCCGCGGTCTCGCGGGCGCTGTTCGCGCCGGAGGCGGGACGACCGGGGCTTCCCCACGTTCCCGGCTCCGCCGTCCTTCCCTGCGGGCCCGACCTGAGCACCTTCGCGCCGATCCCGCGGCGCCAGGCCCGCCAGCAGCTCGGCCTCGACCCCGACAAGCCCTACCTGCTGTTCGCCGCCAACCCGGCGCGGCCGGAGAAGCGCCACGACCGCGCCGCCGCGGTCGCCGCCGCCTGCGGCGCCGAGCTGCTGACCGGCGGCTCGATCGAGCCCGAGCGGATGCCGCTCTGGCTCAACGCCGCCAACGCCGTCCTCGTCACTTCCGACTACGAGGGCTTTGGGATGGTCGCCGTCGAGGCGCTGGCCTGCGGCGTGCCGGTCCTCTCGACCCCAGTCGGGATCGCCCCCTTCGCGCTCGCCGGCATCGCCGGCTGCCTCTGCGCGCCCTTCGATGCCGCCGCCTGGGCCGCCGCGGCGCGGCCGCACCTGGCCGCCGACGACCCTCGCGTCGAGGGCGCCGCCCGGGCGGCCTCGCTCTCGGCGGCGCGGATGGCGGCGCGGGTCGTCGAGGCATATCGCGACGTCACCGCGATGCCGGTATAGATTTGGCTCGATGAGCGAGGAGTCGGGCCAACCGATCAGCGACAGCTTCAACGTCCAGGTCGAGGACGCCGAACGCAAGCTGCACGCCATAGCCGAGGTCGCCTCCGAGGCCGAGCGCCGGGCCGCCGCCGAGATCAAGGCGCTGGAGGCGAACCTCGAGCAGGAGCAGGCGCGCTCAGCCCAGGCCCGCGAGGAACTGCGGCTCGAGCACGAGCAGGCACTGCAACGCGAACGCGAGGCGAAGGAGCGGGCGATCGCCGCCGCCGAGGAGCGGCTGGCCGAGATCGAGGCCCAGGCCGACGCTGCCGAGAAGCGGGTCGAGGCAGCCGAACGCCGCGCCAGCGAAGCCGAACTTGCGGTCGCCGACGAACAGGCACGGGTGCGCGAGGGCGCCGCCGCCTGGCTGCGCGAGCAGCTCGAGTCGAGCCACCGAGAGGCTGAGGGGCGATAGCGGCGGCAGCCGAGTTCGACGTCGCCGTCGTCGGCGGCGGCGCGGCGGGGCTGTGGACGGCACTGCGGGCGGCGGAGGCGGGCGGCTCGGTCTGCCTGGTCTCGCGCACGCCGCTCTCCCAGAGCGCCAGCTTCTGGGCCCAGGGCGGGCTGGCCGCGGCGCTGGAGCCCGACGACTCGCCTGAGCGCCACGCCGCCGACACGATCGCCGCCGGTCGCGGCCTCTGCCGAACGGCGGCCGTGCAGGTACTGGCCGACGAGGCCCCGACGGTGGTCCGTGACCTGATCGCCCGTGGAATCGTCTTCGACCTCGACCAGGAGGGGCGCCTCGCGCTCGGCCTCGAGGGCGGGCACGGCAGCCGCCGCATCGTCCACGCCGGCGGCAGCCAGACCGGCCACGAGATCACCTCGAAGCTGGCGGCGATGGTCGCCGCCGAGGGCCGGATCGAGGTCCGGGAGCGAACCTCGGCGACGGCACTGTGGAGCGACGGCGAGCGCTGTCACGGCGTACTCACCGACGGCGGTCCGCTCGCCGCTGCCGCGACCGTGCTCTCGACCGGCGGCGCCGCCGCCCTCTGGAGCCGCACCACCAACCCCCGCGGCGCGATCGGGGCCGGGCCAGTGCTGGCCGCGGCCGCCGGCGCCGATCTCGCCGACCTCGAGTTCTGCCAGTTCCACCCGACCGCGATCGCCCTCCCCGGCTCGCGCTTCGACGGCACCCTGATCACCGAGGCGATCCGGGGCGAGGGGGCGCTGCTGCTCGGCGCTGACGGCGAGCGTTTCACCGACGAGCTCGCGCCCCGCGACGCGGTCACCGGCGCGATCCTGGAGCGGATGCGGGCCGATCAGACCGCCCACGTCCTGCTCGACCTGCGCAAGATCGAGCCCGCCCGCTTCCCCAACGTCTTCGCCTCCCTCGCCGAAGCCGGCCTCGACCCGGGTGAGCCGGTGCCGGTCGCCCCGGCCGCCCACTACACGATGGGCGGGATCGCGGTCGACCTCGACGGCCGCTCCTCGCTGCCGGGCCTCTACGCGGTCGGCGAGTGCTCCTGCACCGGCCTGCACGGCGCCAACCGGCTCGCCTCCAACTCGCTCAGCGAGTGCT
>WUUC01164247.1_pt1 | contig 14870 bp, 8 predicted proteins | sample 6278441 | NCBI WGS metagenome assembly WUUC01 (sample SAMN13675441, study PRJNA597444) | soil metagenome | isolation source: soil | place: USA: Washington | collected 2017-10
CTGTTTGGCCCCGACCGCGCCCGCACCCGGGTAATGCTGCGCTTCCGGTTGCGCGCCCCGAGCCTCCGCAGGTAGGAGTCTTCGGTGTCTATCTCGATCCAGAACGAAGCAGAGGCGCCGAGTCAGCGGAAGTCGGCGCGTGTAGCCGCTCGGCTCGCGACGGTCGTTCGGCGACCGACCCAGGCACAGCTGGTGATCGGCGCAACAGTCCTCTTGTTCTTGCTGCCTGCCCTGATCGACGTCTTCTCTGATCCTGTACGGCCATATGGGTACCTGGCCGCGGACGCATTCTATTACTTCACGGTCGCGGTGAACTGGGTCGACTTCGGGATCCCAAGCTTCGACCAGCTGCATCCCAGCAATGGCTTTCATCCGCTCTGGCAGTGGGTCGTCACCCTCCTGTATGCCGTGCTGAAAGGTCTGGGCTTTTCGCGCCTCGCGCTAGTGCCAGTCGCCGTCGTTGCCTGTCTGCTGATGGTCTCCACGACGATCGTCCTCCTCGGCCTGGCTCGAACGAGGCAAGAGCGTATCTCGCCCCTGTTCGTGCTGCTGCCCATGGGAGCGTGGCCGCTCCTGATCTCGCCGGTGTGGTGGGACTCCCGAGCCGAGGTGTCCCAGTATCGGATCACACCGCTTTTTGGCACTCTGTGGAATTTTTCGAATGGCCTGGAGTCAGCGCTGTTGTTGCTGACCTTTGCCCTGGTGGCCTGGTTGTACGTGAAGCGGCCCGCGACCAACGTACCGCGTGCGCTCGCGTTTGGACTTGCCCTTGGCGCGCTGTCGCTGGCGCGCCTGGATCATGGGGTGTTCGCCTTGACGCTGGCAGGCGTGCCATTGATCTATCACCTGGCCAGGCGCGAGCGGCAGGCCGCGCAGCTTCAGCTCTGGACCGTGCTGGCATGGCTGCTGCTCCTCGGCGCCTATCTCGTCTACAACCGTATGGTCGTGGGGCGCTTTCTGCCGACCAGCGGCGCCGTGAAGTCGACCTTCCCCAACCCCACGGCCCAGAACCTGGAGTGGCTGCTCTCGCTCGGGACGCTGAAGACGCGTCACCTGATGTTTGGCCTGGGCCGCATCGGTAGCATCGCCATTCCTGCGCTCATTTCGCTGCTCTATTTCCCCTTCGCGCTGCGACTCCGGGGCCCGCTGAGCCGCCCTGGCCTGAGCCTGCGCGAGGGGCATGGGCGCTTCAGTCAGCTGATGTTGCTCACTGCGTTGGGCATGTTGGGGCTGGCAACCTACAATGTACTGTTCGTGGTCTCCTGGCAGATTGGCGAATGGTACGCTCCCATCTCCGTGCTGTTCGTCTCTTTGTTTGCGGTGCAGGCAGCGGAGCACCTGGCGCGACGCTGGACGTTCTCGGGGCGGCGTTGGCTCGGCGTGGCAATGGCGTTCACGCTCTGCGCCATCCAGCTGCTGTCTTTCTCGAAGCTGAGTCGCTTGAAACCCTGGGGTATGACCTACGCCTCCTTCTGCCTCGTGCAATCCGCAAAAGTGATAGCGCATTATGCTGGCGCGCCGCCGCAGCTGGTGTCGCGGGATGATGGGGTGGTGGGGTTCGGGACCGGTTTTTCAACCACCTCGGGCACCCGGCTGGCGCTCGACCCCGAGGCAGTAGACGCCAGCAAGGACGGGCAATTCGAGGCGCTGCTCCAGAAGCGCGGTATCGATCGGCTCACCTCGGTGCACTACCTCGATGCCCGCGGCTTCCGACCGGGAGAGCGCTCACGGCGCGTTCAGGACTTCGCGGAAGCCGTGCTGCAGGCGCCGCCCTCGCGCACCTATGAGGTGGAGTATGTCGATGGCAGGTTCGCCATCCTTCGCGCGCGCCAGGAGTGATCCGGCGTCGCACGCATCTCCGCTCCGGTTTCATTGAGGACCACGAGCTGTGCGCCACGCCGCGGTGTTTTGCCGGGCACACCACCTGGCTCGCACTCGCGTCTGCTGAGCTTCAAGTGCTTCGAGGAGCGTCTTAGTCGCTTGGGGTTGTCGTGTCACCGGATCACGCGTAAGGTCTGGACATGATCCGCGCCGTCAAGCGCCAATCACATCATGATGTCCGTGGCCGGAGCTGGAGCATCGCGTTGGTACCCGTTCAGGAAGCGGCTCGCGAGGACGCTCGCTTCTGGTGGGAAGAGCTGTCTCCGGAACAGCGGGTGGAGGCGGTCCACATTTGTCTAGAAAGCGCGTTGAAAGCACAGGGTATCCCCAGTGTTCCCCCCAGTGTCCCCCCCAGTGTCCCAAGACTTCGAAGAACTGTTAGGATCGTTAAACGACGCGGGCGTTGAGCATTTGATCGGAGGAGGCGCTCATGCGGGTACGGGTATTGGGTTCGGCGGCGGGGGGTGGGTTTCCGCAATGGAACTGTGGTTGCTTCAACTGCCAGGGCGTGCGGAGCGGCAGCATCGCGGCGCGGGCGCGCACGCAGGAGTCGGTGGCGGTCAGCGCGGACGGCGAGCATTGGTTTCTGCTGAATGCGTCGCCCGAAATCAGAGCTCAGATCGAGAGCTTTCCGAGCTTGCATCCGCGCGGCCCGCGCCACTGCCCCATCGCGGGCATTCTGCTCACCAACGGTGATCTCGATCACTGCCTGGGCCTGTTGTCGCTGCGCGAGTCACAGCCGCTCCGGGTGTACGCGACGGCGCGCGTCCGCGCCGGCTTCACCGAGGGCAACGCTCTGTACGGGACGTTGCAGCGTTTTTCCGGGCAAACCACCTGGGTCGATCTCGCGCCCGGTGAGGTCCGCGAGCTCGAGCTGACGGACGGTAGCCGTGCGGGGCTGAGCGTGCGGGCGGTCGCCGTGCCCGGGCAGGCGCCGTTGCATCTGAAGGAGAGGTTTCCGGAGCCCCATCCAGAGGACAACGTCGGTCTCCTGATCCGACACGCCGCGCAGGGCACGACGCTCGGCTACTTCCCGGGCAGCGCGGGTGTGACGCCGGAGCTGCTCCAGTCGATCTCGGACGTGGACTGCCTATTTTTTGACGGCACCTTCTGGTCCAGCGACGAGTTGATCGCGCTCGGGCTGGGCACCCGCCGGGCAGAGGACATGGCGCATCTGCCGCTGGGCGGCCTCGCGGGCTCGCTGGCCGCGCTCGGATCGTGCCCGGTGTCCGCGAAGTACTTCATCCACATCAACAACACGAACCCGATCCTGCGAGATGACTCGCCCGAGCGCGCAGCCGTCAACGCCGCGGGCTGGCAGGTCGCCCACGACAGCCTGGACCTCACGCTCGGCGACGATCCGTCACCCGACACGCCGCCCTGAGCAGTATCAGGCGTGGCGGCGCACGAAGTCCACGAGCGCGTCGCCCGCGCTGCCCGTCGGCACGGTGTGCCGCCCCGCCCAGCTGAGCTCCTGGCGCGTGTGGGGAGCGAAGCGCTGGAGCAGCTTCGGCGCGTGCCGGGCGAACGGATCGGCGCTGCCCCAGACGTGCAGTGACGGGATCTCGATCGGCACGTCGAACAACGCCTCGATCGCCGGATCGCGCGGTAGAAAACCCGCCACCAGCACCACGAAGCGCAGGGGAGGGAAGGCGCCCCGCTGCGACGCCGCCGCCAGGCTCGCTGCCACCGCCGCGCCCTGACTGAAGCCGAGCAGCCCCACCCCTGGCCCCTCGTCCCCCAGCGACGCCTCGCTGCCGGGCGCCGCCCTCGCGCTCTGGACGCGCTCCGCGAGCGCGGACAGCACGTCGCGCGTCGTGTCCCAACCTCGGTAGCTGAGCTGGTCCTCGCTGGCGTTCCACCACTCCAGATTGGGTGGACGTGCCCGGAAGCCGCCCATGAGCGACGCCAGACCCGCCACCGACGCCTGGCTCGCGACGTGCGGCGCATCCGGGCAGATCAACTCGACCACGTCCGCGCAGCGCGCCTCCAGGTCCGAGAGCAAATGCCGCAGCCCCGCTCCGTTCATGGTGAAGCCGTGCAGCGCGATCAGTGGAGTCGACACGGCGCAGTCTAGCCCAGGCGCGCCCGACAACGCCACCGCGCCTCTTCAGCGCCCGGAGCGCCTTCAGGCACGGCCTGCGGGGGCGGTGCGCGCCGAGTGGATGCCCGCGATCGACGGCCCGGACGGAGACGCTGGCACGGACGCCTGGAACCTAGCAACGTATGCTACTGGCGCAATGGGGCTGCAGCGCGGCGGCCAACAAAAGCTCCCGCTCTCGACAGCTGCCACGCTCGGGCTCTTGCCGGCGAGCACTCTTGCAGGCAGCAGAGGGCGGCGATTTCCTCGCGTCGTGCTAGGCTGCTCGAGTGATCGCCTCGGCTCGGCCCCGGCTCAGTTATGAGGAGTACTGCCAGATCGAAGCGGAGAGCTCGATTCGGCACGAGTATCAGGACGGTCAGGCCTGGGCCGTGGCAGGTGGATCGCGTGAGCACGCTGCCGTCGCCGCCAACGTGGTCGCGCTGCTGGCGTTCGCGTTGCGTGGGGGCCGCTGCCAGGTGCACACCTCGGCTCTGCGGATCCGGGTCGTGGCGACCGGGCTCGCGACTTATCCGGACGTGAGCGTCGTGTGTGGTCGCGCGGAGCTCGACCCGGAGGACCGCCTCGGACACACGGTGACGAACCCGCGAGTGCTCGTCGAGGTGCTGAGCCCCTCCACGGAGACCTACGATCGAACAGAGAAGCTCGCGCAATACCAGCGCATCGAGTCATTGCGCGAGGTCGTGCTGGTCGGTCATGGTGCTCAGCGCATCGACGTGTGGCGGCGCGCTGGCGATGGGAGCTGGTCGGTGCCCAGCCATGTCGATGGCGTCGTGGCGCTGAGCTCGATCGGGGCAACCTTGGCGGTCTCGGAAGTGTATCGAGATCCTCTCGCCGAGTGAGCCCGCGTTCCGGCCCGCTTTGCAGCCTCCGCAGGTAGCGGCGCGGTTCAGGCCATGTACAGAGGACGAGGGGCCGGGCCTGCGCGGTGCGTCGCTGTGCGGCACCTCGGGGCACTGCGCATCCCTTCACCTGTCTGCCGGACCTCACTCCATAAACGGTGGCGTCGCAGGCGCGCGGGGCTCATACCGGGTGCTCCCCCGGTTTGTTTGGGGGCTTGGACGTGCCAAACAGGCTGAAGCATGACTGGCTCCGGGGCTCTCAGCGACACCGAGACCGAGACCACACGGCGGCCCCCGCTGTCGCGGCGTTCGGTCGTGTCCATGGTGCGCCTGGGAAGCTTGCCCGCCAACTCGGAGCAAGATCTGCGCTGGGTCCAGGACCGGCTCGCCCTGTTCAGCAAGACCGTGTTCCTGATCACGAGCATGTTCCTGGTCGCGGACGTCACGCTCTCGCTCCTGCTCGTCGAGCGAGCGTATTCCATTTCGATGGCGGGGCGTGCCAGCCATCTGGCGGCGACGCTGCTGGCCTTGGGGTCGTGGCGCGCGACCCGGAGCCGGCACCAGTTTTCACCCGCCGCGCTGCAACGCCTGGACGCCGTCGGCACCATCGGCGTGTGCCTGGCGTTCGCGTTCATGGGGCACCAGGCCGCGCAGCCCTACGGCTTTTACACGGCGCTGTTGGCGATCATTCACGTGAACGTGGGGCGCGCCGCGGTGGTGCCGAGCGTGCCCGGGCGCAGCTTGTTGATCGGCATCTGCAGCTTCGCGGGGCTGATCGTCTCGCGCGCCATCCTTCTTTACGGCTCCGGCGCGCTGAACCCGAGCCTGCACGTGCGCGGGTTGGTCGAGGCGGTGCTCTGGTCGGCGGCGGGCGCCGGCGTCGCCACGCTGGCGTCTCGCGTGATCTATGGCCTGCATGAGCGCGCGCTCGAGGCGCGCCAGCTCGGCCAGTACCAGCTGGAGGAAAAGATTGGCGAGGGCGGGATGGGCGAAATCTACCGCGCGCGGCACGCGATGTTGCGCCGGCCCACGGCGGTCAAGCTGCTGACCGGCAATGGCTCGGAGCAGCAGCTGCGGCGCTTCGAAAAAGAGGTGCAGCTCACCGCGCGCCTGACCCACCCCAACACCATCTCCGTCTACGACTATGGCCGGACTCCGGACGGTACCTTCTACTACGCCATGGAGCTGCTGGAGGGTCTGACGGTGGAACAGCTGGTGGAACGCCACGGACCCCAGCCTGCGTCCCGGGTCATCCACATCCTGGCGCAGGTCTGCGGCGCGCTGATCGAGGCACATGGGGTGGGGCTGATCCACCGGGACATCAAGCCCGCCAACATCTACCTGTGCCGGCGCGGTGGTGTGCCGGACGTGGTCAAGGTGCTCGACTTTGGCCTGGTCCGGGAGGTGAAGAGCGACGCCAGCCTGACCCAGAGCAACCTGGACGTGATCGTGGGCACTCCGCTGTATCTGTCGCCGGAGGCCATCCTCTCTCCGGAGCGCGTGGACGCCCGCGCCGATCTGTATGGCCTGGGCGCGGTTGCCTATTTTCTGTTGACGGGTAGCCCGCCCTTCAACGGCCAGGGTGTCGTGGAGATCTGCGGGCACCATCTACACACGCAGCCGGAGCCACCCTCGCAGCACACGCTCGTGCCCGGCGATCTGGAGGCGCTCGTGCTCGCGTGCCTGGCCAAGGCCCCGGAGCGGCGGCCCGGGAGCGCGGGTGAGCTGCTCCAGGCGCTGCGGGCGTGCGTGGATGCCGCCGGCTGGAGCGGGAGCGACGCGGAGGCCTGGTGGAGCAGCTTCGAGAGCGCGGCGCCGCCTGCGCGCACCCGAGAGCCGAGCGGGGCGCAGCCCAGGCAGACCATCTGCTGCGTCGACCTCGAGCGACGCCTGGCCAAGCGCCAGCAAAGCGCCTGAGTGAGCGGCGCCCGCGCGCGACCCAGGCCGAGCCGGTGATCCGAGAGTGGGTGCTACGCGAGCCAGCAAGCGCCGAGCGCGTCAATAACGATGACGCCAGAGCAGATCCAGGAGCAGGCTGCCGGCGTCGCCGATGGTGCTGGAGAGCGACCAGTTGCGCAGCAGGCGCAGGTCCAGGGTCAAATAGGTGCGATCCTGAGAGCGGCCCGGGTTGGGCGTGCGCATGCTGTAGGCCAGCTCCGCCGTCAGCCGCGGCGTGATCTGGACCACCACTTCGGGTTGCGGCTCACCCTCGTTTTCCCCGATCCGGGTCTGGATGTCGAGGAAGGTGAGCCGCCGGAGCTCGTGGTTGAGCCCACGCGTGACCACGCTGCCGCCGGCGGCGAAGGCAGCGCCGCTCAGCGGATGAGTGCCGCCGCCCCTGGAGGCGCCGAAGTTGCCGTCGGGCGTGCCGAACAGCAACAGGCTCAGGATCTGATCGTCGCGCAGCGGCGGCTCCGAGCGCAGCGAGAGCTTGCCCGTCTTCACGGGGCCCACGAACTCGGCGTACACGTTGGTGCCGTCGGGGGCCGTGTAGCGAGCCGTCGCGAGCACGGTCGGGTTGGTGGGCTCGCGCTCGTCGACGAAGGTGATCACGCCCTGCTCGATCACGAAGGCCCTGCCCTGCACGTTGATCGTGCCGCGGCTGAGCCGCAGCTCACCCTGCGCGGACAGCTCGTGTTGCTGCGTGAGCGCCAGGCTCCCGACCAGCTTCGCCTCCAGCTGGGTGCCGCGCTCCAGCCAGATGTCGTTGCCGAGCTCGATGCTGACGCGCAGCGCCAGCGGATCGTCCCGATCCTGCGCGCCTTGCCCGGCAGGCGTGAGCGGCAGAGAGGTGAAGCGGTCCGGCGCGACATAGGTGCCCTGGCTGATGGTGGGTTCCGGCGCCAGCTCCTGCACGTCATGGGGCGACTGCTCGGGGAGCTTCATGTGCAAGCGGGGGATCGCCAACGTGAGCGCGAGGCCGCGCGGCACGGCGTCGTCCGTTTGCGCCTGGAGGTCGAAGCGACCCCAGGCGTCCAGGACCGTGACGCCGCCGAGCATGATGGGCAACGGATCGTCTCTCGGGATCTCCGCGACCAGGCGGGCCGAGCCTAACGCGAAGCCGTCCAGCTGAGCCTGGCCGTGCGCGCGCACCAGGCCGCGCAGGGCGCGCGCCGAGAAGCGCTCCACCCGCACCTCGCCCGAGCGCTGCACGCTGGCGTCGAGCTCGATGTCATGAAACTCCTGACCGAGCACCGAGACGTAGAGCACGCCCTGTTGCAGCTGAAGCTTACCGGCAGCTCCGCCGGCTCCAGCCGCTCCGCCTGGCTCGAGCGTGAAGTCAGCAGCGAGCCGACCGCTCAACGCTCGGACGTCATCGGGCAAGAACGAGCGCAGCGCCTCCAGCTCGAAATTCTTGGCCTCCAGCTCGAGGCTCACGCGCTCGGGCTCGAGCACGGGCAGCAGCGCCGTCTGCCATTGCCAGGGGCCCGAGGCGGTGGCCTGGACATGACCCTCGGTCTGCTGGAGCTGCAGGCGCGTGGTGAACGAGTCGAGGTCGGCGTCGATCTCCCAGCGTGCCTGGCGTTGCCGGAAGCCGCCGAGCGCCGGCTCATTCACCCAGAGCGTGCCTTTCAGGTTGCGGTGGGCCGCCGCGTTCTCCAGCTGCAGCTCGCCGAAGAGCTCACCCGAGAGCCTGCGACCGACGAGCGCGCCCAGGGCCTGGAGCGGCAAGCCATTGCTGTGCAGCTGCAGGGCGCGCGGCGTCAGGCGCGGCGTGGGTTCGTCGGTGTTCAGCTCGGCCTGACCGGACAACGAGAGCAACTTGCGCTGGGTATCGCGGACCAGAGCCGTGCTCCGGAGCTGACCCTCCTGGAGCTCCGCCCGCGCGCTGATGCCCAGCGGCAGGGCCTGCCCACGGCCCTCGCGTTTCAGCTCGGAGAGCTCGATCTGCGCCGTGAGCTCGGGGCGACCGAGCGTGCCGCTCGCCGAGGCTTCGGCGCGGAGTGAGGCGTCCCAGCCATCCAGGCGGCTGGGTAGGGGTAGGGCGCTGAGCTGGTGCGCCGGGACCTGCAGGCTGAGCTGGATCGGCAGCTCGCGCAGATCGATCGTCTCGGGCGCGCGCGCGAGTTGCTGCAGCGACACGCGCGTGTTCCCCTGCGCCTCGGCGAGCAGGCCGCCGCCGCCGTCGACGAGCGCCGCGTGCGCCTGGACCCGAGCACCGGTCAGCTCCAGCTCCAACTGCAGGTCCGCCCCTCGCCAGGTCGAGTCGGTGGCGTCGGTTGTGCCGTTTGCTCCGGAGCTCGGGGCGGGCGAGCTGCGCGGCGGAGCCCCGCCCAGACCCTGGGTCGAGACGACGAGCCGCAGCTGGGGCGAGGCGCCCGCGACGGCGACGACGCGCAGCCGCGCCCGCGCTTGCCCGCTGCGCGGCCCCATCCAGCTCTGCAGCTCGGCGAGCTCCCGGAGTCGTTCGAGCTCCAGCGTGGCCAGCAGCTCCAGCTCTCCGCTCAGCCGCGCGAGCTCGGGGCGATCCCAGCGCTCGGGCAGGCGTAGCTCGCGTGCGTCGATCTGCAGCTTGCCGAGCGGTGGGAAACAGACCACCGCGAAGCCTGCAGCGACGTTGTCCTGCACCTCCAGATCCGCCTTGAGCGTGCCGCCGACCAGCTTACCCGCGCGCAGCTGCACCAGGCTCCCGCGCAGCGTACCCGAGAGGTGGTCCGGACGTGCGTCGGCCGAGAACGACAGGTCCGCCACGCCGGGTGGCACGTTCAGATCCAGGCCCAGCCGCCGTGCCAGGAGCGCGGGCGAGAAGCGCTCGGCGGTGCCCTGCACGCGCACGCGCTCTCCCTGGACCGCGCCGTCCAGCTGCAGCCGGCCCGCGCCTGACACCTCCAGGTCATCGACCTCGAAGCCCGAGTCACCGAGCGTCAGGCGCGTTGCCGACACCCGCACGCTCGAGCCCTCGTCGTCTCGCGTGAGCCCGAGCACGATCCCGCGCGCGCTCCGCTGCGACGGGAGGATACGCGCCGAGAGGGTCACGGGCGCGGCTCGCTCGGGCTCGAGGCTGGCCTGAACGCCGAGCTCCTTCAGCTGACCCTGGCCCCGTAATGTCAGGCGCGTCAGCGAGTAGTGGGGGATCACGAGCCGGCTCGCCTCCACGGAGAAGGCCAGTCGCGGATCGTCCAGGGGTCCGTCGGCGGACGCGTTCAGTGTTGCCGTGTCGAGCGCCAACGCAGCCGCCGAGACGCCCCGCAGCGTCGCGCTCAGGCGCGCGTCCACGATCGACGGCGCCTCTCCGAGCTCCAGCTCCGCGCGGCCCTCCAGGGCCATGCGCCCGTGAGCTGGCTGACCCAGGCCCAGCTCAGCCGACACTCGGGCGAGATCCTGAACCCGCGCCTGGAGCGTCAGCTGCAAGCGCGGCTCGCCGCTCGGCGGGCGTAGTGACGGGAGCGCGAGCTCCGCCAGGACCCGGGCACCCGCGAGATCGAAGCGCAGGTCGCCGGAGATGGCGTCATCGGCCCAGCGCGCCGAGAGCGCCAGATCCGGCACGCGGAGCTCTGCGACGCGCGTGGACCAGGTGCGCAGGGCCAGCTGTGCCTCGATCTGGCCCTGCTCCTGGCTAAAGTGCAGCGCGGCCGCGAGCTGGATCGAGCTCTCGGGTAACCCCGGGAGCCAGTCGCCCACGTCGAGCTCGCGGCAGAGCAAGGACAACGTGCCCGAGACGCTGGGGGACAGGCTCACGTCACCGCTCAGATACAGCCTGCCGCCGCCCGATCGGAACAAGGCGAGCAACTCCAGGTGCGCGAGCTCGCCGTCGAAGCCGACGAATAGGCTCACCGGATCCTGGACCGCGCTGTCGGGCCAGAGTCGTCGCAGAGAGCTGGAGCTCGCGTCGATGTCCAGAGAGCCCGAGAGGCGCCCGCGCTGGTACCGGGCTCGCGCTTTGACGGGCAAGTCCCCGATCGCGCCCAGCAGCTCCGCCCCGGCGTCCAGTGCCAGGGCCGCGCTGGCGGGCGCGTCCAGATCCAGGGTGCCGGCGGCTGCGAGCTCACCCTCCAGCTCGCTGAGCGCCCGCGCCAGGTGGGAGGCAGCCGGGCCCGGTGAGTAGCGCGCCGAGACGTTCAGTCGCTCCAGCGTGAAGCGCGCGGAGCTCTCGTCGATGCTGCAGCCACCGAGCAGCTCGCTCAGGCGTACGTCCAGGTTCTCGAGGCCGTCCAGGTGGCCGTCGACCGAGGCTTCATTCAGGGTGACCCGCTGAAATACCCAGTGCAGCGTCCGCGCCGGAGCCCCAGCGCCGGGCTCGGCGGCGCCCGAGCTCGGCTGCAGAGCGTGCAGGATGCTGGGCTCGCCGTCGGGGCCTGCCTGCAAGTGCAGCTGGAGCTGCGAGACGGCAACGCGCCGGAACACGAGCGCCACGGGACCCTCGCCGATCAGGCCGCGCAGGGCGGTCCAGACGTCCAGGTCCACGTTCAGGTCGCGGACCGAGAGCACGCGCCGCTCGGCAGCGTCCAGCAGCTCCGCGTCCACGGCGCTGACGGAGCCGATGCCGATCGGGCCGAGCTCGGTGATCCGGAGCGTGCCGACGAGCGCGTCCGAGGCGCGTCGACTCAGCTCACGCGCCAGGTGCGTGCGCACAAACGGCAGGTTGATGGCGCTCAGCAGCAGCGCCAACAGCCCGAGCAGCAGCAGCAACGACACACCCAACAGGCGCGCCAGCCGCCGCCCCCAGCGCCGTCCGCGCGTGTCTCGTGCGGCGCCACCGTTCAAAACGCCTCGCCGATCCCGATGGCCAGCGCCACCGGTAACCCGAACAGCTCGGGCGGGTCGGGCTCCGCCGCCTCTCCGGGGAGGGTCTGCAAGCCGGGCACGCGCACGCCCAGGTCCGCGCGCAGCGGGCCGACGGGCGTCGCGTAGCGAATGCCGGGTCCACACGACAGGTGGGGGCGGTCGAGCGAGTAGCTGAGCCGGGTGCGCGCCACGTCGGCGGCGTCGCAGAACAGCGCAAAGTCCAGCGGCCCGCTGCGGGCATACCGGAGCTCGATCGACGCCTCCCACACGGAGAATCCTCCGAGCGCCACCTCGCAGTCGTCACGCCCGCCCGGGGCGTCGCTGCAGGGATCGATGCCATCGACGTACAGGAACGGGAGCGCGCCGTGCGGTCCGATGCCGCGCTCGGAGTAGCCGCGATTGGAGCTGGGGCCGCCGGCGAAGAAGCCGCGAAAGAACACGATCTGCGCGTCGCGGGCGCTGGTCTCGGCCCGGGCATAATTGAACGGGAACAGCGCACCGATCGAGCCGCGCAGCGCCAGGGTCCAGCCGTGGCCCAGCGGCAGGAACGTGCTCAGGTCCGGCTTGAGCCGCAGGTCCGCGGCATCTCCGACCAGGCCCGCCAGCTGCAACGGCAGCTGCAAACGTGCCCCCTTGCGCGGCGAGATGATGTGGTCTCGAAAGTCCAGGCTGAGCAGCAGCTCGGAATACGAGATCACCAGACTCTCCAGATCCTCCGCCAGCTCGCCAATGTACGCGAAGGGCGTGTTCGTCTGCAGGTTGTGGCTCGGCTGCAGGCGGACGTGGCGTCCGAACGGGCGCTCCAGCGCCGCGACGGTCCTGGCCTCGCGATAACCCAGCACCGTGTCGCCATCGTTCAGCGCGTTCAGCACGGCGTAGATGTTGTACTCCACACGTAACGAGCCGCTGGTGCGCGCCTCCAGGAAACCGGGCTGGCGCAGCGTGGCGAGCAGGCCCAGCTCGGGCAGGTAGTCCTCGGGCAGGCTGAGCTCGCCCAGGCGCGTCGGGTACAGGGTCACGCCCGGGCGGACCTCCAGCGACAGCCGCCGCAGGCCGCCGAGGAAGTTTCCGTGCTCCCAACCGGCGAACAGGTGTGTCTCCAGCTGCAACGTGTCCAACTGCAAGCCCGCGCCGAGCCTCACGGTCTTGAGCTCCGTGGGCGTGGTGATGATATCGATGGGGATCACGGCGGGCGTGGGCGGAGGGTCCTTTCGCAGTGGACGTACCTCGACCGAGGAGAACACTCCCAGCTCGAGCGCGGCCTGTTGCGCCTCCTCCAGCGCGGTCGTGGAATAGGGCTCGCCGGGTGTGAGCGCCAGGGCTCGCCGCAGCGGCGCCTCCGGGATCTTGGCCAGGCCCTGGATGTTGACGGCGCCGAGCACCGCGGGCTCGCCCGGCGTCACGTCGAAGCGCACGTCGGCGAAGTACCCGCGCAGGTCGACACGCGCGCTGCGGCTGACGCTGGCGTAGGCGTAACCGTGATCGGTCAGGGCTCGCCAGATGGCCTGCTCGGCGTCGAGGTAAGCTGTCTGTTCGAAGCGCGCGCCCTGCTCCAGGTGCTCCCGCAGCGCGGCATGCACGGCCTCGGCGATGTCCTCGGGCAGCGGCTGGATGCCCGCGATCTCTAGCTTTCTGATCCGGGTGGGCTCGCCCTCCTGCACCTCGATCGAGACCTCGACGTGCGAGTCGTCCAGATACCTGACCAGACCCGAGCGCACGATCGCTGCGTAGAAGCCGCGTTCCTCGTAGTAGCGTTCGACGCGCTCCAGGTCGGTCTCGACCAGATACGGGTTATAGATCTCCGGGTCATAAATAAAGCCGGGGATCAGGCCGAGGAAACGGGGGCTCGCGCGCGTGGCCAGCTTGTCTGCGATCTCGGTCCCGGAGATCTCCTGCGCGCCCCGGATCTCCACGTGCGCCACCGCCGCGCGCCCGCGCGGTATGGAGGTGCAGCCGGCGAGGAGCAGCAGACACAGCGCCGCGGCGCTCGCATCGTCTCGCCACGGCTGCCCCAACATCTGGCATGACCATAGCAACCGCCGATCCAAGAGGATGAGCGCCGCCCGTGTGAAACAGCCGCGCCGCGCGCGGGTAGCTCACTGGCCGACAGGGCCACGGCGATGGCGCGGGCTGCGTGAATTGATCAGACGGCGTGGGGGAAAAAGGCGGCGTCAGCTGACAGGGGCGTGTGAGACACGCCCGCGCCGCCTGAGGCCGCGTTGGCTCAGGATGGCGTGGCCCTGGGCGCTGACGCTCCTGTCGGCCTGTGGCGCTGGCGCGCCGCAGCTGCAGCGGCGCCTACCGCAGCTGGCGGACTTCGTGATCGTGCCGCGCCCGCCCCCGGTCGTGCCGCTCGAGATCCAGCCCGCTCGCCCGGCGCAGCACGCGGTGTGGCTGGAGGGGCAATGGCGCTGGGACAACGAGCGCTGGCGCTGGAAGCCTGGCGGCTGGGTCGCGCCTCCTCCAGGAGCGGCCGTGTCGGTCTGGGTCTACGCTTATCAGCAGGACGGGCAGGTGCGCTTCTGGCCTGCAGCCTGGTTCGACGCGCAGGGGCGCCGCATCGAGGAGCCGCCGGTCTTGGCCCGCGCCACACGTCGCTCCGAGCGACGTTGAGCGCCGCTACCCGAGCCAGGTCCGCAACGCGCCGCGCCGGGGAGATTCGTCACGGCCGGGGGTTCTCGCCTCCACGAACACGCGCTGGTGCCGCCCGCGTTAGCTGGCGCGGCAAATTTCGGCCAGCCGCGGCCGGCCCGGAAATGCCGCTCTTCGGCCAGGCGACGCCCCTTACAGCACCTTCTCGTAAACCCGATACGTCTTATACTTACGCGCCCCCATGCGCTCGATGCCCTTGTTGATGGCTTCGTTGTCCTCCAGCGTCCAGCCGAGCTCGCCACCGACGTAGCCGCGCCGGCTGCCGCGCACGGCGACCTCCTCGTACAACACCGCGGCGAGCGCGCCGTACTTGCGGGAGGCGCGGAACTCGGGTTTGACGCCGAGCAGGATCAGGCGGGCCGCCTTCGGTCGGGCAAACTTGAGCCGCCAGATCAGCTTGGCCAGGTTCAGCGGCTTCTTCATCAGCTCGCCGTCGAAGTCCTTCACCAGCTCGTTGACGTCGGGGATGGCAAAGCAGATGGCGGCGGGCTTGCCGTCGACCTCCGCGACCAGCGCGATCTCGGGGTCGATGAAGTGTTTGTATTCGGTGGCGTAGAGCTCGAGCTCCGCCACGGTAAACGGGACGAAGCCCCAGTTCTTGCTCCAGGCCTCGTTGTACACGTCACGCAAGATCTCCACCTCGCGGCGCAGTTGGTTGGGATCCATCG
>WUUC01099213.1_pt1 | contig 14869 bp, 18 predicted proteins | sample 6278441 | NCBI WGS metagenome assembly WUUC01 (sample SAMN13675441, study PRJNA597444) | soil metagenome | isolation source: soil | place: USA: Washington | collected 2017-10
CGAGGTCGTGGGCTTCCTGTTTGGTGTCGGCCCACACGTCGATCTGGATGCGGGCCACGTCGAGGTGTTGACGGATGACAGGGGTGCCGCCCACCCGGAGGACCCGCACGAGGGGGAGGGTCGCCGACGGCGGGATCTTCGGTCCGACGCTGGCGTAGGCGAGTTCGTCTGTCTGCTGGAGCCATCTGATGGTGAGCAGCTCGGCGTCGGGCAACACCCGCAGGGTCACTGGTACCAGCCCCGGTCGTAGAGGGTGGCGAGCCGGCCGAGCCACCGGCCGTACTGCCGGGCACATACGTCGAGCGTGAACCGGTCGAGAGCCCATTCCTGGATGCACTTCGGGTCGAGATCATCGATGGCATCGACGGCCCGGAGGAATTGGTCGAGGGTGTGGCAGCGGAACCCGCTGATCCCGTCGGCGACGGTCTCGGAGAACGCCCCGAACGGCGAGGTGATGACCGGGACACCGGACAGCATCGCTTCGGCTGCCACCCCACCGAACGGTTCGATGTAGGTCGTCGGGCAGAGGACGGCCCGGGCCCCGGCGATCAGCGCCGCTTTCATGGCGCCCCGGACGACACCGACGTGTTCGATGCCGGGGATCGGGTCGCCCTGCCCGGCGGTGATCACCTTGTGGTGTTTGGCCAGTTCGGCGACCACCTCGAGTCCTTTGCGGGGGGTGAGGCGACCCATGAAGAGGAGGTAGGTTCCGGTCCCGTCGGCGAGGAGGTAGTCGGCCGGGTCGTACCCGTTGGGGATGACGGTGTCGTAGTAGCGGCCGTCGGCGAGGCCGGTGCGACCGTAGATGTAGTGCCGCCACGCTTCCGATTCGAAACAGCGGGGCGTGTTGTTCAGGACTCCCTCATAGCCGACGCCGCATTCGGCGACGACATGGTTCGGGAACGCCTGTTGGATGGCGGCCTGGGCGGTGCCCATGGTCAGGAAGATGACGTCGTGAGGTTCGATCCGTTCGGCGATGGCGGTGATGGTGTGGCCGTTCATCGTGAGCCACGGCGCCGATGTCGGGTCGAACTCGTTGAAGACCTTGTCGGCCCACGTCTCGTCACCGAACCAACGGGGCCGGTCCTGGGCCGTGATCACCTCGACCGCGGTGGCCGTCGTGTCGGTGTCCGGCCCGCCGTACAGGAACACCTCGTGGCCGAGCCCGACAAGCATCCGGGCCAGCCGCCAGATCTTCCCGACGTAGGCGTCGGGTTCCCAGTTCGGGTTGCAGTCACGGTGGACGAGGCCGGGCAGGTGGACACGCATTCCGGGTGATCTGTGCGGGATCACGGCGCCCCGATCTCGGCGGCGACCCCCACCCATACGCCGAAGGTCGCCCAGGAGCAGTCAGCGACGGCGTCGACGGGGCCGATGTCGTATTCGGTGAACGCCTGTGTGGTCGGTGTCGACATGGCGACGTCGAGACCGGCGGTGAAATCAGATCCCGGAGTAAACGATCCGCTGACGTTTTTCATGAACCCGGCGACGACCGCCGAGGACGCCTGCGGGCTGGCATCGAGTGTGATCGACGCTGCCTGCACGTTGCCGGTGTCCTTGCCTGTCTTGAACTGGCGGACGGCCGGTGTGCTGCTCCCGTCCCATTCCTCAACCCGCCACAGACAACCACCACGGCCTGCTGGGAAGGTGATGGTGACCGCCCCGGCCGACGGGGTCGCAGAAGAACCAGCCCACAGCGAGGCACTCCAAGCACTGGTCGCATCCGTGCTCGACGCCACTTGCGAATAGGTGATGCCGTTGCCTGTCACCGAATCGGGAGGGGGCTCGGCCACCCGGCCGAAGACCCAGACGAGTACCAGCCGGTTGGCGGTGGGTGTCACCGAAGCTGTCGTGTAAACCGTGAGGTTCGTCGTGTTGCTGGCCCCTGCCAGCGCGGTCACGCCGTTGAGCGTGAACGGCGCTGCCGTCACCCTCGACGCAGCGATGGCTCCCCGCCTGGCGATGCGCACACTCACGTTGGACCGTACGCCTTCGAGCTAGGCACTTAAGTCCCCTGCCGCGATCCACTCATCGGTGGCGATCTTCCGCAGCGAGAACGACGAATACTGGGCGGTCGTCTTCAGCTTCCCGCCCGAGGAGCGGATCGTGACCCCGGCGCCGGGCGTGATCGTGGTCTGGCCGGCCCCGTACTGCACACCTTCGAGGACCGTCCCCGTCGGGAAGGCGACCGAGCTGTTCGGAGGCACCGTCAGGGTGTTCGCTCCGGCGACATTCATCTCGACGACCAGGCCGGCATCGCCGAGGACGAGGGTGTAGTTCCCCGTCTGACGGTTCGCCGTAATTGTCGTCGGAGCGGCTGGGCCGGTCGGACCGGTAACACCACCCGGCCCAGTAGGTCCGGTGGGGCCCGTCGGGCCGGTGGCACCGACCGGGCCGGTGGCGCCGGCGGCACCCGCGGAACCGGCAGGGCCAGTCGGCCCAGTGGCACCCGCAGGACCCGGACGACCATCGACGTACAGATATTCGTCCCCGTCCCAGACCTTCAACGTCGGGCTCATACGGCGCTCCGTATCTGCGACTGACCCGGTGAACTGTGCGGGGCGGTCACGCGTTACTCACGCTGATCACGGTCCCGGCTGACCCGTTTGCACCAGCCGTCCCTGTCCCTGCCCCGGCCCCGCCGGTTCCGGCCGCGGCCGTAGCGGCGTTCCCGCTGAACGTGTTGTAAACGAGGAACACAACGCCGCCACCACCGCCACCGCCGCCGCCACGGTTTCCACCAGCTGCCGCAGCACCAGTTCCGCCGTTGGCCTGGATGGTCCCGTTGTTGGTCAAGGTCTTCGCCGCCACCACGACAGCACCAGCGCCGGTCCCGCCACCACCACCGGCCGTGCCATCGCCCCCCCCACCGCCGCCGCCGTTACCGCCGCTGAAGACAGCCAGCGAGAGCGTTCCGCCCATCCGGGCACCCACGAGCGCCGGAGGGATGTAGCGGTAGCCACCAGATGCGGCGCTCACCACAGTGACGGCGGTGCTGGTTCCGCCGGCTCCGCTCGAACCGGACCCGCCGGTTCCGCCGGTTCCGCCGAGGGAGTTCGTCAGGCCCGTAGTGGCGCTGACTCCAGTAGTTGTCCCCCCGCCACCGCCCGCCGCCCCCGGTCCGATCGAGCCGCCAACGGTATTGGACGCCCCGCCGGACGTGCCGACTGCGTTGGCGCCGTTGCGGTTGATCGATCCGCCGCTGTCGACCGTGCAGGACGTTTTACAGAAGACACGGTATCCGCCGGTATTGAGAACCGCTCCGGTCTGCACGGTCAACTGGTTGAAGAACATGTCGCGGGTCATGGTGTAGACACCGCTCGACGGCGTCATCCCCGCGATCGCCGTTGTCCCGTCGAGTGTGCCGTTGCCGTCGTTGCCGTCCCCGAAGATGCCGTTCCCGCCGCCGCCACCCGCGGCTGCGGCCCACTTCACCCCGAGCGTCTCCGCAGCATCGGCCGTGAGGACGTGCCCGTCGGTGCCGACGCCCAGGTTGTTCAGCGTGTCGGCCGCGCTCCCGACGAGGAGGTCGCCCTTGGCGTCGATCTCGGCCAGGGGCACGTAGGTGCCGGAGTGTGCGTGGTCGTCTGTGGCCGCGCCAACGTCGGCTGCGGTGAGCGCCGCGCCTACCTCGTCGGTGTCGACCCACAGGTCGCCGACGTCGTGGGGGCCGGCCGGTTCGGCGGCCTGGGCGACGATCCCCGGGTCGCCTTCGGGGCCCGTAGGCCCGGTCGGTCCGGTTGCTCCGGAGGGGCCTGTCGCGCCCGTGGCACCAGCAGGGCCCGTTGCCCCAGTGGCGCCCGCCGGGCCCGCGTCACCGGTCGTTCCGGCCGGGCCGGTGGCCCCCGTCGCACCCACCCCGCCGGCGGGTCCTGTGGCGCCCGTGGCGCCGACGCTCCCCTGAGGGCCGGTCGCTCCGATAGGGCCCGTCGGGCCCGTCGCACCGACAGGGCCGGTGTCGCCCTTGGTGGCAAGCTCCGACCAGTTCGCCGACGGCGGCGGATCGTTGGTGTTGCCGGCCAGGGCGATGTAGGCGGTGCCGTCGAGCTCGACGGCGTCGTCTTCGACGTAGGCGGTGGTGTCGTCCCACGCCCCCCGCCATTCGATCCCGGCCGGGCCGACGGAGCCGGCCGGACCCATGTCGCCCTGCGGACCGGTGGCGCCGGTCGCGCCGGCGGGCCCGGTGGGTCCTGTCGCCCCTACGGCCCCGGCGGGGCCAGTCGCTCCGACCGTCCCGGCGCTTCCAGTCGCCCCGGCCGGTCCGGTGCTACCCGCGGGGCCGGTGGCGCCTGCCGGGCCGCTCGCCCCGGTGGCGCCGGCGGAGCCGGCCGACCCCGCGGGGCCAGTGGCCCCAGTCGGACCAGTGGGCCCTGTCGGGCCGGGGACCGTGGAATCGGCGCCGGCCGCGCCAGTTGGGCCGGTCGCGCCAGCGGCGCCGGTGGGACCCATCGGGCCGGTCGCGCCGTCCGGACCGCGGGCCCCGGCGGCCCGGACGGCGACCACGTCGCCGGCCTCGCGGATGACGGTGAAGTGTTCTCGCACCTCGGAGAGCTCGACGGGCATCAGGTGACCGCCGGCCAGGGATACGCCTCGCCGCGGAGGACGAGGTTGGCCCACCCGGCGGAGATCGGAACGACTTCGCATGGGTCGGTTGCCGAGACGGCGTCGAGCTCGTAGGCGCCGTCCTTGGTCAGGAGGGCGGTGTCCTCCGCACAGAGGTGGACGGTGAACGTTGCGTCGTCGACGTCGATGTCGATCCCGCCGTCGGTCGTGTCGGGGGAGGTGACGGTGAGAAGGACGGTCCCGCCGGCTTTTGCCAGCCAGCGGAACACGGCCGTGTAGCCGGTCACGTCCACCGGTTCGTAGGTGACGGGGTCGGCCTCGGGGTCGACGGGTTGCGTCCAGGTGAACAACCCGCGCCACGCTGCGCCTTGGCGGACGTGGATGGTGCGGGGGTCGAGGTTCTGGGCGGCGGTCAACGCCATCAGCGGAGCGCCTTTCCTCGGGATGCGTCGAGAGCCTGGCGGAGGACCGGCCGGGGGGTCTGGTGGGCGTTGCCGTACTCGACGAAGAGGCTGAATTCCCAGTTGGCAATGACCCGGCCGACGAGCCTGCCGGCGGCATCGGTGCCGACGTCCATGCTGAGCCCTTCTTGGAACCGGTGGCTGACCGGGGCGGCGGCCCGTTTGGCTTCTTCGCTGACGGCGACGGTGGCTTTGGCGACCGCGGCGACGATTCCGGGGCTGCGTTCGAGGCTGCGGTCAAGTCCGGGAGTGGGAACGAAACGGCTAGGTGACACGGCGGAGCCTGACTTCGAGATGGTGGGCACCTCGGGGGGTGTGTTGTTCGATCGGGTCGCCCCACACGTCGAACGTCCGCCCGTTCGCTTCGATCTGGTCGAACGGGCCGACGGTCACGTCGGCGGGGAGGAAGAGGCGCCAGTCAGCAACGATGGTGTCTCGGTCGCGGACGAGTTCGTCGGATGACAGGGCTTCGAGGCGGCCGCGGACTGTGCGGCGGGAGGCTTCGCCGGGTTGCGGATCGCCGTAGGCGTCGGCGGTGTCGTAGGAGATCGACACGACCGTGACGCTGTCGGAAAGGAGCGAGTGGAGGCTCATGAGGCGAGCCAGGCGGAGCCGCCAACCCTTGCGTACCGGTCGAGGATGGCCCGTTCGTCGTTGAGGAGACCTGCGGCGCCGGCCGCGCCGGCGGCGCCGACGGCGTAGGAGTAGGTGCCGATCGTTTCGGACTGGTAGCCCCCTTCGTCTGAGGGGGTGCCGAACGCCCTGCCGGCGATATTGCAGACCACACCGACGATGTCGTCGGGAACGTCTTCGTAGCCGTGGTTGTAGTCGACGTCGACCCAGCCGACGGCCGGGATGCTGTCGAGGGTGATGATGTCGCCGGCGTACCAGGTGAAGCCGACCGGGTCGCCATCGACGGAGCTGATGGTGTTGACGGCGGTGACCGGGCGTTGCGGGAGTCGGAGTGTGGTGCCACGAACCCGGAGACGGGCGGTGGTGGTCTCAGCGAAGAAGGTTTGGCCGGTCCGGTTCCGGACGGTGGCGGATGCATCTATGAGCAGCGCCGCGGCCCGGTCGATATCGGTGTCGGTGAGAGTCCGGCCGAGGCGAGCTTCGAGATCGGCGATGGTGGCGAGCGGGTCGAGGCTCATCGGGTTCTCCTCAGCCTGGCGAAGATGTCGTCGCCGCTGCGGACGACTGATTCTTTGGTGAAGACCGATGTGCCGGCGTAGGCGGCGCCGAACTGGGCGTGGAGCGGTTCCCCTTCGCACCAGTAGTCGAAGGTCCGTTCGGTGCAGTGCCGCACATGGGTCGGGTCGGTGTGGCTGTTTTCCGACTGCCAGTGGGGGACGACGATGAGGAGGAGCCCGCCGGGTTGGAGCACGCGGTGGGCGTCGGCCATGAACCCGAGCGGGTCGGTCAGATGTTCGAAGAGTTGTACGGCCCGCACCTCATCGAAGCATTGATCGTCGAAGGGCCAGGGGTGGTCGTCGAGGTCCCAGACGACATCGACGCCGGGGTGGCCGATCCGGTCAACGTTGGTGGCGGCCGGGTCGGTGGAGTAGCCCGTCCCGAGGTTCAACGCAGCCACGATCCCTCCCAGTGATGGACTCCGAATGCCCACGGGTTAGGGGTGCGGTGGTCTTCGTGGCGGCGGTGGCGTTCGCTGTAGTGGTAAGGAAAGAAGCTGCCGGGGGGGAGGAGGAGCACGTCGTCGCAACCGGGGAGGATGGCGGTGGTCACGCCCGGGCCTGACGCCCACGGCCCCTGGTCGAGCACCTCGATGGCCACTTCGAGGCACCGGCGGATGATCGGGTGGCCCGGTTTGGCGCCGAGGACGGCGTCGGGTACGACCTTGGCGTCTTCCCAGCCGGCGAACACGGTTGCGCCGAGTAGTGGGGTGAGTGGCCGGTAGAGCTCGACGTCAGAGTCGAGGTAGATCCCGCCGTGGGCGTGGAGGGCCTCGAGGCGGATGAGGCCGGCCCGTTGCGCTCCCGACGTGCAGCGGGGCCAGTGCGGCGACGAGAGCGGGAAGAGGGCTGTGTCGATCGGGTCCCGGTAGGTGATCGTCTCCCATCCTGGGTGCAGAGCGGCGGCGGTGGCCCAGAACAGCTCGACTTCGCCAGTTGTCTCAGCGGGGACGGTCCGGAAGATGAGGCGGGGGATCATGACGTGGGCTTCGCTGGCCGGCCGGTCTTCTTCTTTAGGCCGAACTCGACGAGCAGCGCCTTGGTCTTCTTCGGGTCTTCTTCGCACGCCGAGTAGCGGTTGAGGCGGGCGAGGCCGGCTTGCCACTCGGGCGAATCCTGGTTGTTTTCCGAACTGGGCTGATGCCAGAGGTGCCACACCACGCCGGGGACCCGGACCCGCCCGCCGAGCGCGGCGCAGGCGGCGGAGAAAGCGCAGTCTTCCCAACCCCATCCTTCGAACCCTTCGTCGAACCCGCCGACAACGTTCCACAGGTTGCGGGTGACGACGTTCATGTTCGAACAGGTGTTGGCAAGGGTGAATTCGACGCCGTCCCACCAACTGCCGGTCCACCCGGCCATGATCTGATCGCTCATCGTTTTGTTGAGGTAGCAATACTGTTCGTAGGCGATAACCATCGCGCCCGTGTCTGTGGCCTTGGCGACTGCGGCGTCGATCTGGTCGGCGCCGACGAACGAGTCTGCGTCGGCGATCACGGCGACGTCCCACCGCCCAGCGGCTTTCGCCGCGGTGTTGATGGCGGTGGACCGGTTGAACAGTCCGTCGTTGTGGTGCCCTTCGAACAATTCCCAGTCAGGATGTTCGGTGGCCCACCGGCGGCCGATCCATTCCCAGAGGGCATCGCGGCGTCCACCGTCAGTCCGGCGGGGAACGAGAACGACAGTTCTCACGCGGGGACCCCGACAAGATGTTCGACTGTCTCAGCGAAACGGGTGATGTCGCCGGCTGGGTCGAACTCGCCGGCTCGGGCGAACGCCCGGGTCGAGGCTTCGGCCCATTCGGCGGGGTCGTGGAGCCGTTCTATTTCTTGGAGCCAGCGGGTCGCCTGGTTGACGGGGACGAATACGCCGGCCGGGCCGAGCGACTCCAACAGTCCCGGCGTCGGACCAGCGATCACAGGGATCCCAGAACACATCGCTTCGATGCCGACCCTCCCCCACGATTCGCGCGCTGATGGCATAAGCAAGATGCGGGTCTGGTGGTAGACCCCGATCATGTCGGGGGTGTGTTCAACGACTGTGACATTGGTCGCCCGAAGGACCCTCTGTTTGCCGTAGCCACCCTTGACTGCGAGGAACTCACGGTGGGGCAGAGCTTTGGCGAGACGGAAGAACAGATCGACACCCTTCGGGGGACTGATATTGATGAGGGTGATCTTGTCGCCGGGTGTTGTCCGGTACTGATCGGGCCACACCGGCGGGTGAGCGACAATCGTCGGACCGTCCCACCCGAGAGCGGCGCGGGTCGCATGGGAGTTACACACGACCAGCGCCGCCCCCACGGCGGTGCCCGGTTGGACCGGATCGGAATGAGCCATCCGCACCGATGGCACCCCCTTGGCGGCCGCCGCCTTGGCGGCCTGCTGGTTATCACCGAGGTGCGAGATGACCACATCCGCCCGGTCGAACAGGACAGCGGCCGGCTGTCGGTGAACGTGGATCCCGTCGAGGTCGTAGTCATCGCCTGTGAGGAGATAGCCGACGGCATCGACGTGATGGCCACGTTCCACGAGACCCCGGAGGAATTCGTGGGTTGACAGCCACGCCCCCACCCGTGACACCGGCGGATACAACGGTGTCACGGCGAGGACGTTCAATGGCCGCACTAGTTCTTAGGTCGAGGTGATCGGGACGTTCCCGATGTTGGTGAGCTTCGTGAAGGCATCGACGTCGTTGACGAGGAAGCCATACTCAGCCTCAGCCCGGATTGCCATGAGGTTGTGTTCCCACAGCGACGTGAGTGCCCCGTTGATCGTCACGGTCGCTTCGGTGGACACGTCGTAGGTGATCCCGCCGACGACACCCCAGGCGGCCTGGGTCCAGTCGCCGCCGTAACCGACGACAGCGGTCTGGTTGCCGCTGGCGACACCTTCACCCATAAACGACGGGCGGCCGAGAAGCCGGGCGGCGCCCATCCCAAGAGCAGCCGATTCGGCGTCGACGGGGAGATCAACGAAGATCGGTCGGCCGGTGGTGTCAACCGCACCCCAAAGGGACGGTTCGAGAACACTGTCGAGCGCCCAGCCGGTGAGCTGGTAGCGGCGACCCGAAGCGTCAGTATCGCTGACGATGTCTCTCATCGCCTCAACGAGGTCGACGAACACGCCACCGTTAGCGGCGGTCGTGCCGCCGACCTCCTGGACTTTGGTGGCCTGGTCGACGTAGGTGGCGAACGGGCCGCCGCCGGCGGTGCCGTCAGGGCCTTCGTCGTGGAGCGCGGCCCGGTCGAACGAAACAGCGAACGCCTCGGCGAGAGACTCGCGCATCGTGTTGATGTAGTTCCCCGGGTTGGCTCGGACAACCTCGGAGGAGACGACGAGGATGGCACCGAGCTTCTTCGGGGTCATGGACTTGAGCGCCAGGGATCCGGCGGTCGCCGGCTTGGCCGCACCTTCATCGACCCACCCTGCTGCGGGGCGGCCGGTGACGACGGGGACGGACACACCGTTACCCCCGAGGGGGATTTGTCGGACGAGGCGTTGCACGACCGACTGGCGGGCGGCACGCTCGAAGATGGGGCCGGCGATTGTCGCAGGGAGAAACCCTGAGAAATCGCCGGTCATGGTTGCGGCGGTAACCGCCATGCGTTCTCCTAACGGGAGGGCAACCCGGGGTTACCGGATGCCGAGTTTGGCTTTGAGGTCCCGCAGGAGCGGGTCCCCATTCAGAGCGGCGTTGTTGTTGGCGCCACCCCTGGCCCCCTGGCCGAGATCGGGAAACCCTTGCCGGGTTTCCTTCTCGTCGTCTTCGGGTTTGGGTGCGATGCCCTCTACGAACCGTGCGACTTTCACCCGGTCCACCTCGCCGTCATCGTCGATGAACACGGCGAGGTTCGTCCCCTCGAGGAGCGCCTCGACGTCGATCGGCCGGCCGGCGGCAGCGGCCCGGATCTCGGCTGCGGCGACCTTCACGGCCCCAGCGACGAGCCCTTCCGCTAGCCCTGCCGCCTTCGCTTCGGCGACCGCTTTCTCCTGGTCGCTCATCGACTGGTGACGGAGCTGTTCGAGTTCCTTCGCCGCGTTGGCGTTGGTTTTCGAACGTTCCTCGTGTTTCCGGGCGAGGTCCCGCCACTTCGCCGCTTCCGCCGCCCAGTCCTTACCGGCGTCTCCCGTGTCGGTCGACTGCTGGTCGTTGCTGTTGTCGGCGTTGCTGGTGTCGGTGGTGGTCGTGTCGGACATGCTTGTGTTCTCCCGTGTCGGGTCGGTCCCCATGCCGGGGACAGGTCTTAGGCAGCCAGGTCGGCCGGACCGGTGAACCGGTCACCGGCATGGGTGAGGACCGGGCCGAGCTCGCCATGCTTGCGGACCGCGATCTTGGGAAGGTTGACCGTCCCGTCTTCATCGACGGTGACGTGACGGGCCGCCCAGTAGTCCTTCTGCCCGTCCTGCTTCGCCGCGGTTTTGAGGTCTCGGAGTAACGGCCGGTTGATGACCTGTCCAGGGTCGGACATGGCGAAGATCGGGGCGACACCGCAGTCGCAGAAACTGTGCAGCGGCATCAGCTGTCGGCGGTGGTACCGCTGCGTCGAGGCTGTGGCGCAGAAGGCGCAGGATTTGCCGGTCAGAACACGCCGATATCCGAAGATCCGTTCGTCGGCGCCGATGGCCTGCACGGTCGCTTCCCGCTGCGCCAACGCCACATCTGTCCCGGCGAGCTGCTCGACCCGTTGTTGGCCGGCACTCATCGCCTGAAGGAACGATTTCCCTTCGGAGATCGCGACGCGAGCAGCAACGATCGGCCGGTGATACACCTCATCAGCAGCGACACCCCGGAGCGCCTCGGTGGTCACATCGGCTCGGGCGATGCCTGCTGCCGCGGTTGCCTCACCGGTTTCCAGCCGGATCAGGGTGGCGATGTAGGCGGCGGCGAGAGCGGCAGCCGCCACCTGGGCGCCGGCTACGACCGGGATGGCGCGGGCGACGAACCGGACCGCGTCTTCGTCGCTCAACCCTCCGAGACTGCCCCAAAGGGCGACCATCCGGGCCACGGCCGCTTCCCGAAGCGTCCCATACAGCGTCTGGTATCGGGCCACGACACTCTCGGGGGTCACTGTCATGGCACGGCCGTCGGGCTGATCGGGGCGGCTAGGAAAGCGTCGGTGGCCCGGTCAGCTTCCATCCGGTCGACCTGCTGAGGGGAGAACTGCAAAACGTCGGTCATCACCGACCGCCACGGCACACCCGCGGCCTGCGCCTTCGACGCCGCGTCGTACCGTTCCGCCAGCGAGAACCTCTCCGGCGGCGCCCACAACGCCTCCATGTCCCCCCGCCGGGCCCTCGTCTTGTCGCCGACGAACAGGAACGCCAACGCCATAACCTGCTCCCACGCCTCCGACGCCTGCACGATCCGATCCGCCGTCTTGAACACCAGACCTTCCCGGGCCAACGATGCGCCTTCGGCGGAACCATTCGCCGCGTCGGGAGTCAGATAGAAGAGAGGGGTGCGGGTCACAGCAGCCAAATCCTGGACGTCGTCGCGGAGCGCCTGGCGGATCGGACCGAGATCGACCTGGCCGGATTCCCACACCTCAGCGGTATCGGGCAGAAGCCAGAGGGCGCCCGGGTCGGCGGCGAACACGTCGTCGTAATCAACCTCGTTCCCCTGGGCGTCGTGGGTGGGAACACCTTTGATGCCCCGCTGCCGGAACGCCTGCATCGTGGCGATTTCTAAGCGGTTCAAAATCGTGTAGTTAATCCGGTCGAGGATCGCCCGGTGCGGTTCGAACTCGCCCCACGACCGGCCCTGCCCGTCACGCCGATCACTCAAGGTTTCCCGGTTCGGGAACCCGACCACCGGCACCACCATCGCCGGGAGACGTTCCGGTTCGCCGTCCCATTCCCACCCCGACCAGTCGACCCCATCCCCCGGCGGTTTCACCCGAGCGGCCCGCAACACAAACCCCGGCAGATACAGATATGCCCGCTGCACATCCTCGATGTCGTCAACGAACACCTTCAGCGCAGCGACGACCCGCCGGCGGCGCACCGGGTCCCGCTCGACGATCACTTCCCGGGGATCCTCGGGGGTGATCACTGGCGCTTTGGTTTCAGGGTCGACCCCACCGACGATTACCGCTGCCTCACCCATCACCAGCGACGCCCGATGTACCAACAATGAATCGGCGTCGAGCGAGTTAGCCTGCCAGATCCGCCACGCCTCCTTGTCGCCAAGTTCGTCGTCGGGGCCGCCGGTGCGGAACCCGACGACCACCATCCGTTCCCGGACCGCTTCGACGACCAGTTCCGCGAAATTCGTGCGGGCTAGAGCCATGAGCCGCTGATACGCCTGGCGGACCGCTTTCGTGGTGTTGACCGGCACACCGATCTCACCGGTGTAGTAGTCGTCGAGTTCGTCGTAGCGGAAGCGGCGTTCGCCGAGCCCCAACAGGAGACGGTGGAGCCACCACCCTGGAGATCCGGCCTTACCGGTCTCGATCGGCAACGTCCCTCCTTATCTCACTCGTCGGGGGATGAACTGGGGTTGGCGCCCAACACCAGCCGCGATAGCCGCGAGGCGGGCCTGCCAAGCGAGCACAGCGGCGACCGCCGCGTCGATCTTGTTCACCGACTCGGGGTGTTCCTTGGCGATCTGCATACCGGACCGGCTCGGCCGGCGGCGGGCGTTGAGGACATGGCGGGTCAAGGCGTAAGAACCGTCATGGGTGACGTCGCCTTCAATGACCGCCGAGTGGAACTGCTCGAGGGCCCGGACAATCAGGCCTGATCGTCCACCCGTCATCCACCACTCAATCGGATGATCCCGAGTGGCCTTCACTTTCAGTGTCGACTGGTACTTCGCCTCCCACGCGGCGATGAACGTCTCCCACTTGGCCGGGTCGGCGAAGAAACCGACAACGGTGTACCGGGCAAAAACGGCGGCGACAGCCGTGTCGACTTCGCTGACCGGTACCCGCCAGTCCTTGCCTGCTTCCCCGGGTGGCTGTTCCCACACGGAGTGGGCCAACGGTTCGAACAGGTGACCATCGGAAACCCGGCAGCCGATAAGCGCCGTAGCGTCCGTGATCCCTCTCGCTCTTGACCGCGACCCGTCGAACCCGAGCGTGATGACCTCCCGGTCACCGACGACCTTGTTGACATCAAGACGACCGGCCCACTCAGGCTGAGAAATCCACTGGTCCGAAGCGTGCGTGATCTGATTCCCGTAGAAATGGCGCGCATCCTGCGGGTCGGTGTTCGGATCCCACCAGTCGGCAATGACCCGGTCGATGTCCACCCACTTCGAATCGCCGTACACGAACCGCAGGCCAGCCTCGAGCGATGCCCGGTCCATCGGGTCCGTCTCGGGCGGCATCTCCCGATGGTCGAAGTAGATCCCGCCCGTCTTCAACTTCCCTTCCTGCTGGAGCTGCCACGCTTCCCACGACCGTTCAGCGACCGAACCCTCGCCAGGCACGAAGGCGTTCGGGGTTTCGATCGACGACCCGGATGTCTTGGTCAGGTTCCTGCGGATCGTGGCCGCCAGCTTCGGCCCACCAATCGACGGGACCCATGACTCCGTCTGGTCAAACGCCGCGAACACCGGCCGGAAACCCTCCCGGGACCTAGCCGTCGACGTCGTGAATTCGATCCGACCCCGCGGGACCGTGATGAACGTCTCAAGCGGCTCAATGCGATAGTTGCGCCGGACCGCTCCTTCCCGGCACATGTCCAACAGGGGATCCCAAGTGTTCACCGTCTGATCCTCAGACACGGCGACAACCTGCGTCTTCGGTTTGAAGCCCAACGACGACCAAGGTCGACCAACCGGGCGGCCGTTGGCATCCCACCCGTCCGGAACAACATCGGCGAGCGCCTCGACGATGCACAACGCAGCGACAAGCGGGGACTTCCCCCACCCCTTCGGCCTAGACAAGACCGCCCGGCGGATCAGACGACCGTTGCGGAGCGCCCCATCGACAATGGCGTCAGAACCGGCCCGAGGGTCGATCTCGTAGAAACGAAGAACGAATCTCTGTTGCTCCGGGGTGAAAACGAGTGGCTGCCCGGCCAGAGGACCGTCGGGGACCGGCAGATTCTTCCTGATCCAGTTGAGAACATACGGGCCGAGCGTCGGCCGCTCGCCGGGCACTTCCGGCTTCCACGGCACAGGCCTAGACCGCTTCGTCGACCAACCGAAGCCCCGAGAAACCCTCCTCCGACTCGGCCGGCTGCCCAACCGTCTGCTGCTGGGCCACGCCCAAGCGCAGCCGGAGATCCCGCTTGCCTTTCATGGTCAGACCGAGGCGGTCCATCCACTGGCGGCACTCCGACCAGCGAGTCGGCTTCGAATCCCGCACCGCATCCTCGTAGACGTAGGCCAACTCAACCGCCATAGCGATCTCTGCCGACCCGTACACCCCCGTCACCCAATCGGCCCGCCATGCCGACCACATACGGTTCGTGCGGGTAGACCACGGCCCTTCCCCTCGAGTCCGACGAGGTAATGCCGGCAGGACGGGCTTGGCGAGCGGAGGCAACGAAAGCCAGTCCCCGCGCTCCGGAACCTTGAGACTCGCTCGTTCTTCGGGCGCCTTGGGAGACGGACCATGTCCAGCCATGAGTGTGCTCCCGTGTCGGGAATCCGGTGGTTGCCCCATGCCGGGGCGAGATGACCAGACCTACATCGAGCTTTTTCCGC
>WUUC01137532.1_pt1 | contig 14863 bp, 12 predicted proteins | sample 6278441 | NCBI WGS metagenome assembly WUUC01 (sample SAMN13675441, study PRJNA597444) | soil metagenome | isolation source: soil | place: USA: Washington | collected 2017-10
CGAGCGATGTCGGGCGTCCGAAAGTCGCCTCGGCGCGCGACCGTCTCTCGAACATCAACCCGCACGTCCACATTGAGACGCACGAGACGCGCCTGTCGAGTGAGAACGCGCTCGCGCTGTTTCGTGACTACGACATCATCGTTGACGGGACGGACAACTTCCCGACGCGCTATCTCGTCAACGATGCGTGCGTGCTCGCGGGCAAGCCGAACGTCTATGGCTCGATCTTCCGCTTCGAGGGGCAGGCGAGCGTCTTCTGGGCAGAACGAGGCGCGTGCTACCGCTGCCTGTACCCGGAGCCGCCGCCGCCCGGCCTCGTGCCTTCGTGCGCGGAGGGCGGCGTGCTCGGCGTGTTGCCCGGCATCGTCGGCGCGATTCAGGCCAACGAGACGATCAAACTAATCTTAGGCGACGCGAGCGGAAGCAGCCCGCTCATCAACCGTCTGCTCCTGTTCGACGCGTGGCGGATGCGCTTCCGCGAGTTGAAACTGCGCAAAGACCCGAACTGCCCGGTCTGCGGCGAACGCCCGACGATCAAGGAGTTGATCGACTACGAAGCGTTCTGCGGCCTCACGCCTCCGGCAGAAGTGCGGCGGGATGTGGACGCGCAGAAGTTGGAGGAGATCACCGCGACCGAACTCAAAGAACGTCTGGACAGGGGCGACGGCATACAGATCATTGACGTGCGCGAGCCGAACGAATACGAGATCGCGCGCCTCCCCAGCACGACGCTCATCCCGCTCGGTCAGATCACGAATCGCCTGAACGAGATTGACGCGACACGCGACACGGTTGTCCATTGCAAGATGGGCGGGCGCAGCGCGAAGGCCATCGAGTCGCTCAGGCGCGCGGGTTTCGAGGGACGCCTGCTCAACTTGAAGGGAGGGATCACGGCGTGGTCAAACGAGGTTGATCCGTCGGTTCCCAAGTATTAAGGCTAGTGTTGCAGAGATTGATTCCTTGATGATGCTCGCCCTGCTCTCATCGCTCACTAACATGACTACGAGAGAGTTCAGGGAGAAGTGACCGGCATTGTTCCGCCCGGAGGGTAAGGGGCAGACGGGGCACACCTTCGACCGTACTTTAGACTGGCCGAAAGGGTGCCCCGTCCTTCCGAAATGTTCCGGCGCACTTTCCGCGATCAGGCCAGTTCTAAAAGGAGGGTAGTGTTGCGAAAAATATTCTAGCCGCAATTAGTTGTGCTGGATAATCTGTTGCCGCCTCAATATCTTGTATAGGTGGAAAGTTTTTGCAACACTACCGGTGCGAGCGTCACAATGCTTCAAGAGCCTTCACACGGCGGAGCGAATACTCGAAGGCTTTGAGGCGGTGAACATGATGCGGCAGGGGCAGGTCAAAAGATTAGCCGGAAGTGATGCACGAGGGCAGGCGAAGTTCGTCTTAAGCCTCTTTCAGGTCGCGGCATAAAGGAATAGACTCGACGATCTTTCGCGACTCAAAAATATCTTTGCAACGCAACCGTTAGGGGCACGATCAGATCACGCAGCATAGTCACCCAACCATGATATGTGTAGGTCGTGATGAACTGGCGGCAACAATCTTTGCACCGGTACTTTTGTTTTCGATTGGCGGTTGTGCCGTTCTTCTTAATGTTCCGCGAGGAACAGTTCGGACAAGTAATTTCTTCAAAGCACACACTTCAAAGAATAGCTTATCCTAGCCCTTATTTCAGGTCAGCATAAATTCTGAGACACGACCGAGAGAATTATGATGAGCGCGCCCACAGCCCACAGGATTATTTTGATTAGCTTTCGCTCGGCGACGATATTGCGCCCGCAGACGGCGCAGCCTTTGGCGTCCTGAGATAGCATCTTGCCGCAATCACCACAGGGGATGTGATTCACAACTCACCTCACAGAACTTCCGCAGCTAATCTTCTTCTCCTTAAAATACGAGGACGGGTCGGATAGAGCAGTCACGAGGCGGCGCGGTACGGGGTCGCGAAGCATGGTAACATGTCTTCATCAGCAAGCGTCTGTGGTTTTCTTTCCGCCCTAGGTAGCAGTACCAGTGAATCGGACGGCGTCTCCATACCCGCTTGAGGAGCAGCCGCTCCGCCCGACAACACCGCTTGACTTATGAGTAAAGAGCAACGTGCTGCCTCGCCGCAATCCGCCGATCCTTCCGCGTGGGTGGACGACCACGGCGATTATCTGTTCAAGTATGCCGTGTTCCGCCTTCGCGACGCCGCGCTCGCCGAAGACGTGGTGCAGGAGACGTTGCTGGCGGCGCTCCAGGCCTACGGTTCGTTCATGGGGCGCGGTTCCGAGCGCACGTGGCTGGTCGGCATTCTCAAACACAAAGTTATTGACCACTTCCGCCGCGCGAGCCGCGAAACTCCGGTTGATATGTCGGAGGGGCAATCGTTAGAGCACGAAGAGTTGTTCAGAAGATCCGGCGAGTGGAGACACCATTGGCTGCCGGAGCACGCGCCCGTCGAGTGGCGGGCAACGCCGGAAGGCTTGCTTGAGCAGTCGGAGTTTTGGGAGGTGTTCATGCGCTGCCTCGCGCCGCTGCCCGAACGCACGGCCAACGCCTTCACGCTGCGCGAAGTCGAAGGCTTGACGAGCGAAGAGATTTGCGAGGTGTTGAGCGTTTCGACAAATAATCTCTGGGTGATGCTGCATCGCGCGCGCATGCAACTCAGGCATTGCCTCGAACTCAACTGGTTCAAACGCGAGACGGCGGAGCATTAAAGATGGCGCTCAGACCCTACAACAAAGTGCGTCACGAAGTCAGGTACTGGCTGCTTCGCAGATTACCGACTTGCAAAGACATCGCGCCGCTGATGTCGGAATCAATGGAGCGTCGGCTCAACCTGCGTGAGCGCGTCGTGTTGCGCCTGCACCTGTGGGTCTGCGTCTGGTGCGACTGGTATCTGCAACATCTGTATCTCATGCGCGCGACTCTCCGCCGGAGCGATGAAAATCTCGACGTTGAAGCGTCGCTTCCCCGCGCCGCCGACGATGACACGCCGGTCTCCCTCTCCGTCGAGGCACGCGAACGAATCAAGCGTGTACTCGAAGTTAAAAACCAATAACCGTCCCTCCTCCCTCTCTCCGTGTAAGGTTTCCAGGTTAAAACCGACCAATACTCAAGGCGTCGTGTCTCCCGGCCTGATGCCGCCGGATTCCGCCCATACGTATGCCGGATGAAAATCAAGTGCGCACACGGCAAAAAGAGGATCGGCTCAAGCGTAGTGTGATCCCCTGCGACGGGCGCGGCAAAGGAAGGTCGGGTGATGGAAACTGAGAATCATAATGTTTTTGTTGATGCGCGACCACGTGCGTAAATTGCTGCTCAAGAGAATGCCGTCGTGCCAGGCAGCCGCCGTTCTCATCTCCGCCTCGCTTGATCGGGAGCTAGCGCTCCCGGAGCGGATTCTGCTTCGCGCACACCTTCACTTCTGCCGAATATGCGCGCGTTACCGGCAGCACCTGGTATTCCTCAGAAACGTCATCGGCCAGCGAGCCAAACGAAACGAAGAGGAGACCGCCTCCGCCCTCACCTCGCCCGCCCCACTCGACCCGCAGGCACGCGCACGTCTCAAGCGCGCTCTGGCGCGCAAACAACATTAGACGATTTCCTCCTTACCATGACCTGTAAGTTTTTCGGATGTGAACCCGACTAACGAAGTATGAACATGCGCATGCAAATCTAGAGAAGACTCCTCGCGCAGCGAAGACTCTCCATCAAACAAGCGAGAGAGAGACGTTGTTGCCGCGCCAGAAACCTTTAACCCGCCTCGCACCAGTACGAATGAAGATGAAGATCGTTGTCATACATCAACCGCGCCGTGATGTGTCTAAACGCCGCCGCGTGGTGTCACCGATGGTCAGCGCGCTGAGTGATCATTACCCGGAATACCTGATAGAGGCGGCGCTGCTCAGCGCGTTCATGATCAGCGCGTGTGTGTTTGCGACGCTCCTTTTTCACCCGGCCTCGCCCGTCAGAGAGGCCGTCACCCATCCGATGTGGAGACGCGCGCTGATGGGTCTGGCGATGGGATTGACCGCGCTCTCAATCGTCCATACGCCTTTCGGCAAACGCTCTGGCGCACATCTCAACCCGGCATTGACCTTCACGTTCTTTCGTCTCGGCAAGGTCAAAGGCTACGACGCCTTCTTTTATATCTTCGCGCAGTTCACCGGCGGGGCGGCGGGGGTGTCGGTGGCGCGGCTAGTCCTCGGCGAACTGCTGGCCGATTCGTCAATCAACTACGCGGCCACGGTTCCCGGCTCGAAGGGTTTGGCCGTCGCGTTTTTAGCGGAGGCGGCGATGACGTTCGTCTTGATGTCGGTGGTGCTCTCTGTCTCCAATTCCCGACGGTTCGCACGGTTCACCGGTATGTGCGCCGCGCTGCTGGTCGCCGTTTACATCACGTTTGAAGCGCCGCTGTCGGGGATGAGCATGAACCCGGCGCGCACCTTAGCTTCCGCCGTGCCAGCCAACATCTGGACGGCGCTGTGGATTTACTTCACCGCGCCTCCGCTCGGAATGCTTCTGGCGGCGGAAACCTACCTGCGCGTGAGCGGCGGACGCAGCGTGATCTGCGCCAAACTGCATCACGCCAACCATCAACGCTGCATCTTTCGCTGCGGCTATCAACGCACCGGAGGTTAACAAAAATTTTGCTCGCCTCGTTCTGTAAGGATTCGCCGAGTCGCACGACTAACTCGTTAGAAGCGGTCGTTGACATGATGAATAATTGACCAGGCTACGCTCTACCAGCCGCTTCTTCCTCGCCAGAGTTTTACCAATCACTCGCAGCTTTCGCGGGTTTTGAAAACGGACGCCCGGCGTCCACGCGCCGGAAGTGTGCCCGATGACGGGTTTAGAAAATTATCACCGTCTGACGGTCGCCGCCAGCGCGCAACTTTAACCGGCTGCGTTCGCGCAGGAATTAACAACTTTCTTCTAAGGAGATTCTTTTCATGTCAAATCGCAAACTCATCTCAGTCGCCGTCGTTCTCATCGCGCTCGTCGCTGGTTGGTACGCCTTCCGTCCCGAACGCCTCTTCATCAATCAGACGGTCAGCGAACATTTCCCGACCGCCGCCGCATCGGCTGCGCCCGCCGCGCTCGCGGCAGGGCAGTTTCATAGCGTCGCGCACGAAACAAAAGGCGGCGCGACCGTCTATCAACTTCCTGACGGGAAGCGCACCCTGCGCCTGACCGACTTCCAAACCTCCAACGGCCCAGACGTGCGCGTCTATCTCGTCGCTGCTTCGGACGCGAGCGATAACGACACCGTTACGCGCGCGGGATTTCTCGAACTCGGGGCGCTCAAAGGCAACGTCGGCGACCAGAATTACGACCTGCCTGCGGAGGCCGACCTCTCGAAGTACAAAGCCGTCACCGTCTGGTGCAAACGCTTCGGCGTCAACTTCGGCACCGCCCCGCTCGGCTCGCCGCAGGCGGGAGCAATAACTACGCAGCCCGCGCCGCTCGCCTCCGGCGACTTCCACGACGTTTCGCACAAGGGTTCGGGCACGGCGACCGTCTATCAACTCGCCGACGGCAAGCGCGTGCTGCGCTTCACCAACTTCGAGACCTCGAACGGCCCCGACGTGGTGGTCTATCTGGTCGCGGCGGCGGATGCAAAAGACGCCGACACGGTGAAGAACTCAAGCCCCGTGTTGCTCGGCTCGCTGAAAGGCAACGTGGGCGAACAGAACTACGACGTGCCGGCGGATGTTGACCTCTCGAAATATAAAGCGGTCACGATCTGGTGCCGCCGCTTCAGCGCGAACTTTGCCACCGCGCCGCTGCGGAGCGCGCAACAGTCGTAAGGAGAGGCTTCGCAGAGTCTCACTTTCAGATTCCAACTAGATACGGGAGACAGGTCAATGTCACACGAGAATCATTACGACGTGATCATCATCGGCACGGGGGCGGGGGGCGGCACGCTCGCCCGCCGCCTTGCCCCCTCCGGCAAACGCATCCTGCTCATGGAGCGCGGCGGCTTCGTCCCTCGTGAGAAAGACAACTGGGAGTCGCGCGCCGTCAACGTCGAGGCGAAGTACAACGCGAAGGAAGTCTGGTACGACCGTGAAGGCGAACCGCTCCACCCGCACACGAACTACAACGTCGGCGGCAACACTAAATTTTACGGCGCGGCGCTCTTTCGTTTACGCGAGCAAGACTTCGGCCAACTCCGCCACTATGACGGCGTCTCGCCCGCGTGGCCGATCTCTTACGGAGACTTAGAGCCTTACTACGGGCAGGCTGAGACGCTCTATCACGTACACGGGACGCGCGGCGAAGACCCGACCGAGGCGTGGGCGAGCGGGGCTTACCCTTATCCGGCGGTCAGCCACGAGCCGCGCCTTCAACAACTCCACGACGACTTTGCGCGGCTCGGCCAACAACCTTTCCACGTGCCGCTCGGCATCATGCTGAAGGAAGGTGACAGGCGGAGCAGTTGTATCCGCTGCGCCACCTGTGACGGTTTCCCCTGCCTGGTCAACGCCAAGTCGGACGCGCACGTGTGCGGAGTCGAGCCTGCGCTCGAACACCCAAACGTGACGCTGCTGACCAATGCGCTCGTCTCGCGGCTGGAGACGAGTCCGTCCGGTCGGGAAGTGACGGGCGTCCGCGTAACACGAGACGGGGCGGAAGAAATCTACACATCTGACATCGTCGCGGTCTCCTGCGGGGCGATCAACTCGGCGGCGCTCCTGCTGCGCTCGGCGAATGAACGTCACCCGAAGGGGCTGGCGAATTCCAGCGATGTGGTCGGCAGGCATTACATGGGGCATGTCAACTCGGTCGTGCTCGCCGTCTCGAAGTGCCCGAACCCGACCGTCTTCCAGAAGACGCTCGGCCTCAACGATTTCTACTTCGGCTCGAAGGAGTGGGATTTCCCGATGGGGCACATCTCTTTCGTCGGCAAGCTGGACGGCGTGGCGCTCTCGGCAGGCGCGCCGAAGATCGCTCCCGGTTTCACGCTCGAACTGATGGCGAAGCACTCGCTCGACTTCTGGCTCACTTCGGAAGATTTGCCCGACGCCGGGAACCGCGTCACTTTAGACCGCAACGGCCAGATCGTTCTCTCGTACACGCCGAACAACCTGGAGCCGCACAAGCGACTTCAAGTGAAGCTTCAGAGCCTGATGCGACAGCAGACGAAGTGCCCTGAGCATGGACATTCCTGCCATGTCGGACTCTTCTCGCGTAGCCTCTTCCTCGGCCAGCGCATCCCGCTCGCGGGCGTGGCGCACCAGAACGGCACGGTCCGCTTCGGCCACGACCCGAATACTTCCGCGCTCGACACAAACTGCAAGGCGCACGAACTGGATAACCTCTACGTCGTTGACGGCAGCTTCTTCCCATCGAGCGCGGCGGTCAATCCGGCGTTGACGATCATGGCAAACGCACTCCGCGTCGGCGACCACTTACTGGAGCGTATGAAATGAACGAGCCACTAGCACGCAAGCCGAACCGCGAAGGATTCCCTATCGGGTGGGCGATCATCTGGATTTTATCGGCACTGATCTTTCTTTCGCCGTCGACTAAATCCCAAATTCTGCCAGCACCCCTGCCGACAGCGGACGCGCCCCGTGAATCTCTCTCGCCGCGCGTCCCCGCCTCCCCGCCCACCGAAGCCGTTGCGATGGTCGAGCGGGTTGAGACAATCGGCATGACTGTCTCCGACATGGACGCTTCGGTCGAGTTCTACACGAAGGTTCTCTCGTTTGAAAAAGTCTCTGACCGGGAAGTGGCGGGTGAGGAGTACGAACAACTTCAGGGCGTGTTCGGGTTGCGGATGCGTGTGGTTCGCCTGCGGCTCGGCGACGAGGTGCTGGAATTGACCGAGTACCTCGCTCCCAAAGGCAGACCCGTCCCTGTGGATTCGCGCAGCAACGACCGTTGGTTTCAGCACGTCGCCATCATCACGAGCGACATGGAACGGGCTTACGGTTGGCTGCGCCGGAACAAGGTTGAGCACGCCTCTACGGGGCCACAGACGCTACCGGCCTGGAACAAAAACGCGGGCGGCATCAAGGCTTTCTACTTCAGAGACCCCGACCGGCACGCGCTGGAAATTCTTCAATTTCCTGTAGGCAAGGGCGACTCGAAGTGGCACAGGGCAGCAAAAGCAAGTGGCAAACTTTTCCTCGGCATTGACCACACGGCGATTGTGGTGGGCGACACGGAAGCGAGCCTGAAATTCTATCGAGACCGCCTGGGACTCAAAGTGGTCGGCGAGAGCGAGAATTACGGAACCGAGCAGGAACACCTGAACAACGTCTCCGGGGCGCGTCTGCGCATCACTGCCCTGCGGGCGCAGCAGGCGGGGCCGGGCATCGAGTTTCTCGAATACCTCGCCCCACGCGACGGGCGCTCCATTCCCGCGGACACGCGCGCCACCGATCTCGCCCACTGGCAAACGAAACTCGTCACGCGCCGCGCCGGAGCGACGGTGGAGAGCCTCATCAACGGTAGGTACGCCTTCGTTTCATCCGGCTTGATTACCATTCGCGGCGGCACGCTCGGCTACACAAAAAGTTTCCTCGTACGCGACCCGGACGGCCACGTCATGCAGTTGGTCGAACGGTGACTTTGAATCTAACGCCCCGCGGCAAATTACGCGGAAAGGAATATTTTATGTTTGAAGTTATGTTTGAAGAAGACGAAACGATGTGTCCGTTGTGCGCCGGGAAACTGAGCGCGGATATTAGGGAAGTAATTTCCGGCACGCCGGCTGCCGAACGCGAAGCGGCTGAAAGCGTTGAACTGGACGCGCTCGAAGTGACACACATTGAGCGCGGCGAGTCGCCGTTGCCGCCACTGCCTGCGCAAACCAGCGGGTCATTTCGCCGTGGGTTCGGCCACCCCAGAATATTTTGATTGAGAGAGGCGTTGCCATGACAGCAGAACAGAAAAGATTGCAGGAATCCGGCGACCGCCGCGCGCACTGGAAGCGTTGGGGGCCTTACCTGAGCGAGCGCGCGTGGGGCACAGTCCGCGAGGATTACAGCCCGCACGGGACGGCTTGGGACTACCTGCCGCACGAACAAGCGCGGAGCCGCGCGTACCGTTGGAACGAAGACGGTCTCGGCGGCATTTCCGACCGCCACGGCCTCGTGTGCTTCGCCGTCGCGCTCTGGAACGGGCGAGACCCAATCCTTAAAGAGCGCCTGTTCGGGCTGACCGGCAGCGAAGGCAATCATGGCGAAGACGTGAAAGAGTATTACTTCTACCTCGATTCGACGCCGACACACTCCTACATGAAGTACCTCTACAAGTATCCGCAGAGGGCGTTCCCCTACGCGCAACTCGTCGAGGAGAATCGTCGCCGCTCGAAAACGGAGAGTGAGTATGAACTGCTCGACACGGGCGTCTTTGACGACGACCGCTACTTCGATATCGTCGTCGAATACGCGAAGGCCGACGCCGAAGACATCCTCGTCCGCATTAGCGTGACGAATCGCGCGCCGGCGGCGGCGCAGTTACACCTCCTGCCGACGCTCTGGTGTCGCAACACTTGGTCATGGAACGGCTTGGACGCGCGACCGAATTTACGGCGGGCGCAGGGGGAAGGCGGAAGCGTCGTCGTGCTTGATCACCCGCAGTACGGCCAACGCTTTCTCCATTGCGAGGGCGCGCCCGTGTTGCTCTTTACGGAAAACGACACGAACAACCGGCTGCTCTACGGCAGCGATAATGCCAGTCCATACGTCAAGGACGGCATCAACGATTACATCGTCAACGGCGCGCCGGGAGCGGTCAACCCGGAGCAACATGGCACGAAAGCCGCCGCGCATTACCCTCTCACCATCGGCGCGGGCGAGACCGCAACGGTGCGCTTGCGTTTTACAGATAAAGCTGTAGGGGCAGGGCTTGTCCCTGCCCCTGTGGTTGCCGAAGCGAGCGGGCAGGGACAAGCCCTGCCCCTACATGATGACTTCGAGCGCATCTTCGCTGACCGCCAGCGTGAAGCCGACGAGTTCTACGCGAGCATTATCCCGACGAAACTGTCGGCGGACGCGAAGAACGTGATGCGGCAATCGTTCGGCGGACTCTTATGGTCGAAGCAGTTTTATCACTACGTTGTGCGGGATTGGCTGGCTGGCGATTCCAGACAACCCGCGCCGCCTGCCGGGCGCAAAGGTGGGCGCAACCACGAATGGGCGCACCTGTTCAATGCGGATGTCATCTCGATGCCGGACAAGTGGGAGTACCCTTGGTACGCGGCGTGGGATTTGGCCTTTCACTGCGTGCCGCTGGCACTCGTGGATTCCGATTTCGCGAAAGAGCAACTGCTCCTGATGCTGCGCGAATGGTACATGCACCCGAACGGGCAGCTTCCTGCTTACGAGTGGGCCTTCGGCGATGTCAACCCGCCGGTACATGCTTGGGCGGCGCTGCGCGTCTACCAGATCGAGCGGAAGCGGAAGGGGCGCGGCGACCGCGATTTTCTTGAACGCGTCTTTCACAAGCTGCTGCTCAATTTCACCTGGTGGGTCAACCGCAAAGATGCCGAGGGGATGAACATCTTTCAGGGCGGCTTCCTCGGCATGGACAACGTCGGCGTCTTCGACCGCAGCGCGGCTCTCCCGACGGGCGGGCATCTCGCACAGTCCGACGGCACGAGTTGGATGGCGATGTACACCTTGAACCTGCTGGCGATTGCGCTCGAACTCGCGAGCGAAGACCCAACTTACGAAGACGTGGCGAGCAAGTTCTGGGAGCACTTTATCAACATTGCCGACGCGATGAACAAGATCGGACAGGATGACATCGAGTTGTGGGACGAAGAGGACGGTTTCTTCTACGACGTGCTGCACCTGCCCGGCCAGACGAGCTTTCCGCTCAAGGTGCGCTCGATGGTCGGGCTGATTCCGCTCTTTGCCGTCGAGACGCTGGAGCCTGACCTGCTCGAACGCCTGCCCGGTTTCAAGAAGCGGCTCGAATGGTTTATCGAGAACCGTCCCGACCTGACGCGAAACGTCGCCTGCATGAGGACACCGGGCGACGGCGAGCGGCGTCTGCTGGCCGTCGTGTACGAGGAAAGGCTGCGCCGAGTGTTAAGCGTGATGCTCGACGAGCGCGAGTTCCTCTCGCCCCACGGCATCCGCGCCGTCTCGCGCTTCCACCTGGATCATCCCTACACGCTCGGCGTCAACGGCACGGAGCACCGTGTTGACTACGAACCCGCCGAATCTTCAAACGGCCTCTTCGGCGGCAACTCGAACTGGCGCGGCCCCGTCTGGTTCCCCGTCAACTATCTGATCATCGAGTCGCTGCAAAAGTTTTACCACTACTTCGGCGACGACTTCCGCGTCGAGTGTCCGACCGGCTCAGGCCGGATGATGACTCTATGGGAAGTGGCGACGGAACTCTCGCGCCGCCTGTCCGCGATCTTCCTCGTCGGTGAGAGCGGTCGCCGCCCCGTCTACAACCACTCGGCGAGCACGGAGAAGTTTCAGACCGACCCGCACTGGCGCGACCTCCTGCTCTTCCACGAATACTTTCATGGGGACAGCGGCGCAGGGTTGGGGGCCAGCCACCAGACCGGCTGGACGGGCCTGGTCGCCAAACTCTTGCAGCAGAGCGGAGCATGAATCTCAGCACGGGCAGCGGCAGCACGGACACTGATGTCACTACTTTTTAAGGAGAAGAAGTCATGAAAGCAATAGCGGTTTTACCCGGCAGACCCGGCAGCGTACACCTCACGCGGCTGGGCAAGCCGTCCGTTGACAGCATTCCCGGCGGGCGTGGCGTGCTCGTCAAAGTCCTGCGCGTGGGCGTTGACGGAACGGATAAAGAGATCAACGCCGCGGAATACGGGGCTGCGCCTGACGGTTTCGATTTTCTCGTCGTCGGCCACGAAAGTTTCGGACAGGTCGAGGCGGTCGGGGCAGACGTCACGGAGTTGAAGCCGGGCGATTACGTCGTCGCCACAGTGCGGCGTCCCGGCTCAAGCATCTACGACCAGATCGGGACTTACGACATGACGACCGACGACACCTACTACGAGCGCGGCATCAACCTGCGCCACGGCTATCTGACCGAGTATTACGCCGACGCCCCGGAATACATCGTCAAAGTCCCGCAAGGGTTGAAGGATGTCGGCGTGCTGCTCGAACCGTTGACGGTGGTGGAGAAGGGAATCACGCAAGCATACGAGATTCAACGCCGTCTGAAAGTTTGGCGTCCACGCCGCGCGGCGGTAATGGGCGCGGGCACAATCGGATTGCTCGCCACGCTCGCGCTGCGTCTGCGCGGCCTAGAGGTCACGACCTTCGCCCTTGACCCCAAACCGAACCTGAATGCCGAACTCATCGAAGCCGTCGGCGCGCGTTATGAGACGACGCGCGAGGTGCCGCTTCCTCAGGCCGTCGAGCGCGACGGAAAGTACGATCTGATCTTTGAGGCGACGGGCTTTTCGCCCATCGTGTTCGAGAGCATGCAGCTGCTCGCGAAAAACGGCGTGCTGGTGCTGTCGTCCGTCACGGGTGGCGACCGCATGTTGGAAGTGCCCGCCGATAAGATCAACCTCGACTTCGTGCTCGGTAATAAAGTGATGGTCGGAACCGTCAACGCCAATCGCGAATACTTTGAGACGGGCGTGCGCGACATGGCGCAGGCCGAAAGCGAATACCCTGGATGGCTCAAACGCTTGCTCACGCATCCGGTGAAGGGGCTGGAGAATTACAGAGAGTTGTTCGACAAGCTGACCAATACGCGCGGCGCGATCAAAGTCTTTTGCGAAGTGGCGGAAATTCCCGGTTGAAGGCGACAGTTAGAGGATGAGGAAACTATGATGGACACGAATAAAATAAAACGAATCCTGATCTTGGGCGGCGGCTTCGGTGGCCTCTACACCGCGCTCGAACTTGAGCGGACGCTTGCGCGCGACTCTGACATCGAAGTGACGCTCGTCAACCGCGAGAACTTCTTCCTCTTCACCCCGATGCTGCACGAGGTCGCGGCGAGCGATCTCGACTTCACGCACATCGTTAACCCGGTGCGCAAACTCTTGCGCCGCGTGCGATTCTTTAGCGGCGTCGTGGAACACATTGATCTCGCGTCTCGGCGCGTCAGCGTGTCGCACGGCGACGAACATCACCATCACGAGTTGGAATACGATCATCTCGTGCTCGCCCTCGGCTCCGTCACGAACTTCTTCAACCTGCCGGGACTCGAAGCGCGTGCGATGACGATGAAGTCGCTCGGCGATGCGATTGGGTTGCGTAACCAACTGGTCAAGAATTTGGAGGAGGCAGACTTCGAGTGCTGCCCGCAGGTGCGCGAGCCTCTGCTTAATTTCGTGGTCGCGGGCGGTGGCTTCGCCGGGGTCGAGACCGTCGCTGCCGTCAATGATTTTCTCCGTGAGGCGGTCGAGTTCTACCCGCATCTGAAAGAGGAGATGCTGCGCGTCGTGCTCGTCCATCCGGGTTCGGTCGTCTTACCCGAACTGAGCGTGAGTCTCGGCGCATACACGGGACGAAAACTGGCCGAACGCAAGGTCGAGATTAAACTCAACACGCGCGTCACAGGAGTTTCGGAGCAAGGCGTGGAGTTGAGCGACGGGAGCGTCATCCAGACGAACACGCTCGTCTGGACAGCCGGGACATCGCCGAACCCGAAACTCGACACGCTGCCGTGTCCGAAGGTGCGCGGTCGCTTGCAGGTGAATGAATTCCTCGAAGTCAAAGATCACCCCGGCGTCTGGGCGCTCGGCGACTGCGCGGACGTGCCGGATTTGACGACCGGAAAGTCGTGCCCGCCGACGGCGCAGCATGCCTTACGTGAGGGTAAAGTCGTGGCGCAAAACATCGCCGCCGTAGTTCGCGGGGGAAAGAAAAGGCCGTTCGTCTTCTCCACCATCGGGCAACTAGCGTCAATCGGGCGGCGCACCGGCGTCGCGCAAATCTTAGGTTACAACTTCTCCGGCTTCATCGCGTGGTGGCTGTGGCGCACGATTTATCTCTCAAAGCTCCCGCGCTTCGAGAAGAAACTCCGCGTCGCGCTCGACTGGACGCTCGACCTGCTCTTCTCAAAAGATTTGGTGCAGTTCACCACCACACGCGCGCCGACAGTCTTGCACCCGAACGACGAGGTTCAGCCGCCGCGCAAGCTGGAAGTCGCGGACGCGCGGACTGCAGCCGTCAGGGCTGCGTAAGGAGTGGGTTCAACATGATTGGCTAGGAGAGACCGGGTGAGAAAATGATGGCTGCGAAAATCGAAGTGACTGATCTGACGCGCGAGCCGCAAGTTGCGCGGGCGACTTCACCGGCGGCGGCGCGGTGCGACTTGTCAGACGTGTCGGCAGATCGCGCGCCCGCTACGCTCGCGTGCCCGTCATGCGGCGATGAAAACCCGGTGCAGGCAGTGTTCTGCGCGAATCCGGCGTGCCACAAAGCACTGGGAGAGTTTCGTTACGTTCGAGAAGAGTTGCTCGAACAGACGCGCTGGCACGAGACGCTAGCGGAGCGCGCGACTTCCTTTATCGGCAAGCCACACTTCGTGGTCGCGCATGTCCTCCTGTTCGCCGCGTGGGTTGGGGTTAATACCGGCCTCGTTGCTCTCGTTCGGGCGTTCGACGTGTACCCGTTCGGACTGCTCGGTATTCTGCTGGCAGTGGAGGCGATCTTCATTACCGGCTTTCTGCTCATCAGCCAGAACCGGCAGAACGTCCACGCCGACAAACGCGCCGAACTCGACTACGAGGTCAACGTGCGCACGTACCGCGAAATACACGAGATCAAAGCGATGCTGCAAGCGACACTTAACGGGCGGAACTGATTTCGGTGTCCAATTAGGGCAGTGTTCTATGAAAGGGGCGTGTCAAGGAAAAACTTCTCCTAGGTTGGCGATGAAGAAGTTTTCT
>WUUC01139062.1_pt1 | contig 14852 bp, 11 predicted proteins | sample 6278441 | NCBI WGS metagenome assembly WUUC01 (sample SAMN13675441, study PRJNA597444) | soil metagenome | isolation source: soil | place: USA: Washington | collected 2017-10
AAGACATCGAGGAGATCTCGATTGTCGCGGCGCCGGGCTCAAGCTACGGCATCGAATCGACCGAATATCACAGCCACGCGAAGACGATCATCAACTTGCTGATCGCCCACGCGACCGGGATGCGCGATCGCTTCGCCGTGCTTGACAGCGGCATTGGCCAGTCGATGCAGCAAGTGCTCGCGCTCCGCGCAGCGGTGGATTCGAAGAACGCGGCCTTGTACTACCCGTGGGTGCGAATCATCGATCCGATCACGGGCGGGGAGAGCCTCATGCCGCCGAGCGGATTCGTCGCCGGCATCTACGCGCGGACCGATATCAATCGCGGCGTCTGGAAAGCGCCGGCCAATGAGGTTGTGCGCCTGGCTGTCGGCTTCGAGCAACTCCTCACCAAGGGCCAGCAGGATGTTCTCAATCCCGAAGGGATCAACTGCTTCCGCTTCCTCGAGGGACGGGGGTTCCGCGTGTGGGGCGCACGCACGATCAGCTCCGATCCGGCGTGGAAGTACGTCAACCTGCGGCGCTACTTCATCTACCTCGAGCGATCGATCGATCGTGGCATACGGTGGGCCGCGTTCGAGCCGAACAGCGAGGCGCTCTGGGGCAACATCCGGCGGACGATCGAGCATTTTCTGTTGCACGAGTGGCAGCGGGGCGCGCTCGTCGGCGACAAGCCGGACCACGCGTACTTCGTCACGTGCGATCGCTCGACAATGACGCAAGACGATCTCGACAACGGGCGGCTCGTCGTCCTGGTCGGAGTCGCGCCGTTGCGCCCGGCGGAATTCGTGATCTTCCGCATCGGGCAGTGGACCGCCGACGGCAAGGTGTGAGCGAAGGAGAACCGCCCGATGGTCATGACCGCCCGTACGTCCAGTTCAACGGTCTCGTGAATCTTAGTACACGACTGCGAGCCCCAAACGCGACTGCTGTGGCTAGCGCAAAGTCGATCGGGCGTAGCTTCAGAAGCACGATTGGAGAAGTCCCCTCGCTGCGGGTAGTGTCTGAGGCCTCTCATTCGTCCGTCGGAGGTGCGAAGGTCCATGGAATCGCCATCGCTAGGGCGCTCGCCGACTGGCGTACAGGCTCGTCCGGACACGACGTGACGGTCGGGGCGTGGAGCGAGGGCCAGGCCGCCATGCGATCGTCGCGGTGGTGGAGCCCGCCGACGTGTGGCGTCGCCACGATGCGCCCAATCGACGGCGGCATGACAGGACGCGAGGTCGTCTGTCCTTACCGAGCGCGAGATGTGTGCGCCGCCCGCATGTAGTACGCGACGTACTCCGTGAGCAGCCGGTGAAGACCGATGGCGTTCACGACGATGACGTGATCGAGGCATTCACGCCGGATTGATCCGATGACGCGTTTCACGTAGGCGTTCTGCCACGGGAGCGCGGAGCGGTACGAACTGCCTGGACGTTCATGTCGATGACGGTGGTTGCGACAGCAGCAAACGCGCTATCCCGATTATGCAAGAGATATCCGGATGCGTCATTCTCCGGGAGGCGTTTCGGAGCTGCTGGGTAGTCCATGCCGCCGTGGGATGCTCGCTCACCTGCTGCCAGGAGCGTTCTAAGCGAAGCCAGCGGCAGCACCGGATCGAGCGCCGACATCGACAGACATTGGAACGGTACCGTCGCGCGTCAGCACGGAAGGTCGCGGTGCGACACGGTCGTGCGCGACCATTGGTATCCGAGAGTGACCCTGAATGGCTCGCGAAACTCCGGTTGGCCGATCAGAATTTTCGGAATCTCGTGCGATGCCGACCGTACGCGACGTTTGACGTTGATGGGTTGACCTTCACCCTGGATCTTTTCAATCCTGCGAACGAACTCGAGTTGCCTGGTTGGCCGGCCCAGCCCAGTGCCGGGCAAGACGTCATCTCGCCCTGCCGACGGTCGCCTTGGCACGCCACGTCGGCTCCGCCGCACGAGCACCCGTGAGAACGCTGTTCCTCACTGGGTCGCGAACGACGATACCCACTTCGGCGACTCTCAACCGAACGGATGACCTCTCCTGAAAGCTCTTGATGTAAATTTCCTCGAACATCGCCTGCCACCAGCCGCTCGCCGGCGGGATTGTGTCGGAACGCGAACTGGTCGCACTTCATCGATCCCGCCCTTGACCCGAGGTCGGCGTTCCCAAGCTTCACACCGGTCCCTGCGACGCAGTTCAGAGATATGGAGGAACAGCAACGGGCAGTAAACCGCATCGTGAACGCCATTCTCGCGCCATTTCTGACCTCGATCGCACGAACCTCGCAGCCCTCGAGTGGTCGATCAACGAGATCACAGATAAGTGCCGAACCACTCGCGGTCCACGATCGGTGGACTCGTTCAGGTCTTCACGTTCCAACGAGTGACGCAGAGAGTCGAATGCATCGTCGCTGATGTCAGCGTCGGCTGCTCGCCCTCGTCAAGCAGCGCGAGGCGCAATTCTAGCCGCGCCTTCACCAGTGCTCGGCGGCCGCGCCCACTCAGCTGAGTACCTCGCGCCGAACGGCAGAGGTGTGCTCTGAGCCGAATCCACAAAATTTCTCCGTCATTTCTGCGGCCGGAGAGCCGCAGTGCCGCTATACTCCCTCGCCCCTCCCTCGTCGCGCGTGCCGCAGCAGTCGCGCCGCGCAAAGTTTGTCGCCCGGTGTGTCTATGTGGATGCCGATCTCCGCCGGTCGGCCGACCACTGCGAGGGACCCATGGACGCGAACGCGATCCGCGACACGATCAAGCAGAGCATCGCCAGGATTACCGGGATCTCGCCGGAGGACATTTCCGACACCGCCTCGTATACCGATGATCTCGGCCTCGATTCGTTGTCGATGTTGGAGATCGCGGTCGATGCGGAGCTGTGCTTCCGGATCAAAATCCCCGACGAACGACTCCCTGAAATACAGACGGTCTCCGACGCCGTACGCATCGTCGGTGAGTACTTCGGGGCGCCGGCCCAGGTGTAACGATGCGCCGGCGGGTTTTCGTCAGCGGGATCGGAGTGATCACTGCGATCGGCACAGGACGTCAGAGCTTCTGGACCAACCTGCTCGAGGGGCAGTGCGGCGTCTCGCCGGTGACCGCGTTTGATACGAGCCGCTATCCCGTACATCACGGAGCCGAGATTCGCGGCTTCGATCCTGCCGTGCACGTGCGACGGCTGCATCCGCAACTGCTCGGGCGCGCCTCCCAGTTCGCGATCGCCGCGGCCCGGCTCGCGCTCGTCGACGGCCGTCTCGATCCCGACGATGAAAATGTCGACAAGCGGCGCTTCGGCGTTGTCGTGGGCACAACGTCAGGCGAGCCGCACATCATCGAGGCGCTCGACGACGAATTGATTGCGGGCTCCGCGGACCGGGTCGACGGCAGGTTCGTACGGCAATACCCCAGTCACATGCTTGCCGCGCACGTCGCCGCCGAGTTTCGGCTCCGCGGTGTCGCAGCGACGGTGCCGATCGCCTGCGCGGCGGGAAACGGCGCGCTGGCGTACGCGTCCGACGCTATCGCATCGGGCGCTGCCGAGCTCGTCCTTGCGGGTGGCGCTGACGTGTTCTCGCGCATCACCTACACGGGGTTTGCCCGGCTCGGCGCCATCGCGGCCGAACGTTGTCAGCCGTTCGACCGCGGCCGCAAGGGGATGATTCCCGGCGAAGGCGCGGCGATGCTCCTGCTCGAATCGGAGGCGCATGCGCAGTCGCGCGGCGCGATCCCCTACGCTGAAATTGCGGGTTACGGCCTGTCGTGCGATGCGCACCACATGACGTCCGGGCACCCCGCGGGTGACGGCGCGGTGCGTGCGATGCAGTCTGCGCTCGCCTCCGCCGGGCTCCAGCCGGAAGACGTGTCGTACATCAGTGCCCACGGCACCGGCACGCCGGTCAACGATCGCCTGGAGACGCTCGCTATAAAACGGGTGTTCGGCCGTTCGGCGTACGACATCCCGGTGAGCTCCATCAAGTCGATGCTCGGCCACGCGATGGGCGCGGCATCGGCGATTGAAGCCGCCGCCTGCGCGCTGGCCGTCTGGTCGGACCGTGTGCCCCCGACGATGCACCTTGAGGAGCCGGACCCGAGTTGCGATCTGGACTACGTGCCGAACGCAGCGCGTGAGCATCGCGTCGCGGTGGCCATGAACAACGCGTACGCGTTCGGCGGCAACAACTCCTGCGTGATCGTTCGGAAGTGCGGGGCGCCGTCATGACACGCGTCGTCATCACCGGCGCGGGCGTCGTGACACCAGTGGCGGACTCACCAGCGTCCCTGCACGCGGCACTCTGTTCCGGTGCAGATGCGATGCGTTCGCTGCCGTCGTTTGCTGCCGGCCTTGCCTGCGACATGGGAGCGGTGGTGGATGGCCAGGCGCTCCGACGCGAGATTGCCGGCCGGCCGGTCGCCGGGATCGAACGCACCGGACTGTTGACCATTGTCGCCGCGCAGCGCGCCCTGGCGTCGAGCGGTCTCGCCGTGGGAACGCCTTTCCTCGGGCTGGTCCTGGGTACGATGTTTTCGAGCGCGCACACGATTGGCGAGTTCGATCGCCGCGCGCAGACCACAGGTCCCGAATTCGCCAGTCCACTCGATTTCGCGAACACCGTCCTCAATGCCGCCGCCGGACAGACGGCGATTCGGCTCTCGCTGACGGGTCTCAACACCACGATCGCCGGCGGGCACGCGTCGGGCCTGCACGCAATCGCCTACGCCTCCGATCTCATCGCGGCCGGCCGGGCGGACGTCCTGCTCGCCGGAGGCGTCGAGGAAGTCGGGGTCGAGTCCTTTGTCGGGTTCTGCCGGGCCGGCATGATGTGTGGCAGCAACGGCCGGCCGGGACATGTTCCTGTTCCGTTCGACGACGCGCGAACCGGGTTCGCGCTGGGCGAAGGCGCCGCACTGGCAACACTGGAGACCGCCGCCGCAGCGTCGGCGCGCGGCGCCACCGTGCGCGCCACGATCGCGGGATGGGCGTCCGCGATCGATCCGGATGCGCTCGAGCGTGGATTCTGCGGCCGCGAAACGATTGCCGACCTCATTCTTTCGGCACTAGCCCGCGCCGGCCTCGACGCGACGTGCATCGACGCGGTAAGCGCGTCGGCCAACGGCAGCTTCGCCGGCGATGAACAGGAAGCGCTGGCGCTTGCCGATGTTTTCGGTGCATGCCCAGTGCCGCCGGCCATCACTGCGATCAAGTCGGTCCTCGGGGAAACGCTCGGGGCGTCCGGGCCGCTGCAGGTCATCGCCATGGTTGAAGCGATGCGCGACGGACGCCTGCCGGGGATCCGCGGATTGTGCAGTGCCGAGTCGTGCCGGCACGCAGGCGAGCTGGTGGCGGCGTCGCGGCCCGTTCGCATCCGGACGGCCGTCGTGACGGCAATCAGCCCGGAAGGCTGTTGTTCCGCGCTGGTGCTGGCCGCACCTCAGGAGCTCCAGTGAAGCTTGCGCATTCCTCCTCGGTTCGCGCGGGGTCTCCGCGCCTCGCGCCCGTCGACCTCGTGCCCCGGTTCAAGGCCCAGGGATATGCCGCGGCAGACGTCGCACGACGACGCCTGTGGGTGGAGCACAAGACGGGTGTACGCCTCGATCACGTCGCGGCCTGTTCGCTTCCGACCGAACAGATGCGCGGCAACATCGAGAACCCGATCGGCACGGTGCAGATGCCGCTGGGCATTGCCGGGCCGCTGCGGATTTGCGGCGATCACGCGCGGGGCACGTTCTACGTGCCGCTCGCGACCAGCGAAGGCGCGCTGGTGCGTTCCTACGAGCGCGGCATGGTGACGCTGACACGCGCCGGCGGCGTCACGACCCGCGTCGAGCTCGACGAGAACCGAGCGTGTCCCGTGTTCCTGTTTGAGACCGTTGCCGAGGCGAGCCGCTTCGTGGACGGCCTCGAGGCGTTGACGCCGATGCTGCGCCTCGAGGCCGATGCGACGACGCGTCATGGCCGCCTCGTGCGCGTGGAGGCGCGCCAGGTTGGCCGCGATGCGATCGTGTCGTTTTCGTTCACGACCGGTGACGCGCAGGGCATGAACATGATCGTGAAAGCGACCGAGCGCGCATGCGAGTGGCTCATTGCGCGAGGGCACGCCCGGGCCTACCAGCTGTTCAGCGGGTTCAGTTCCGAGAAGCGGGCCAGCGCGGCGCTGCTCGGAGCGGGCAAGGGCAAAACGGTCATTGCGGGTGCCAGGCTGCCGGCCGGCCTGACGAAGGCGTGCCTGCATGCCACGCCCGAGGCGCTAGTCAAGGTATGGCACCGCGCGACGCTCGGCCACTTCCTCGCCGGAGCCGTCGGGTGCAACGCGCAGTTCGCCAACGGCCTGACCGCGCTCTTCATCGCGTGCGGGCAGGATGTTGCGAACATCGCGAACGCGCACGCGGGGCTCACCAGCTTCGAGACAACGCCTGACGGCGAACTCTATGCCTCGGTCACGCTGCCGTCGCTGACCGTCGCCACCGTCGGCGGCGGCACCGCGCTCGGCACCAGCCGCGAGTGCCTGGCGCTGCTTGGCTGCGCCGGCACGGGCAACGCGGCGCGCTTTGCCGAGATCGCAGCGGCCACGGCGCTGGCGGGCGAGCTGTCGATGGCTGCCGCGATTGCCAGCGGCGAATTTGTGAATGCCCACGAACAATACGGACGCAATCGGCCGGCCGAGTAACTGCGACGGCGCGGAGCGCGATGTGATGACTGTCTCAACGCGACAACTCGAACAGGTAATTCGCACCTCTTTCACCGATGCCACTGCGTTTCACGGCGAGCTGGGGCTGTCGCTCTGCGCGTGGAAGGTCAAGGTGCTCGCCATCCTCGGCCGGTGCCACAAGGATCCGGAGGATGTGGCCGCCGCGGGCTTCGCCGAGCGGCTGCACAACCGGGACCTCTACTTGGCGACCTGCTGCGCCGAGCGGCTCGATTCGGCGTGGCGGCGGTTCGAGGCGTTGTATCAGCGCTACATCGCGGAGCTGGTGCGGTGCCTCGCGCGCAACCCGCTGCAAGCCTCCGACGTCGGCGACGCGCTGATGGTGGATCTGTTCCTGCCCGACCGCAGCGGCCAGAGTCGCATTGCCTCCTACGACGGCCGCAGCTCGCTCGCGACCTGGCTGCACGTGATCGTGACGCACCGGGTGGCGAACGAACGGACGCGCAAGTGGAACTCGGTCGAGCGGCCCGGAGAGATGCCGGAGGTCGCGGACCATACCGCCGTCGGCGAGCTCGAGGCGGATCTGCGCGCGCAGCGGTATGGGCCGGCGGTCGACGAATCGCTGCGCCGGGCGTGTCAGGCGTTGAGCACGCGGGAGACCCGGATGCTGCTCTGGCGCTACCAGCGCGGATTGCTGCTCGAGGAGATCGCGCGCCTCCTCTCGATTCATCCCTCGACAGTCTGCCGCCAGCTCGAACGCCTGACGGAAAAGCTGCGCAACGACGTCGTCACGACGCTGACGCGGACTTACGGGGTCCCCGAGACGGTGATTGACGACTGCTTCCACGACGTGCTGGAGAACCGCACCGGATCCGTGTCGCTGTTCGGGCTGCTCGGCGACACGTTGCGAGGCGATGACGACGACACCGCGACCGCACAGACACAGCTCCGCCTCGCCTGATGCCGCCGGAGCCGGGTTCCACGCCGGCAGGAGGCCGTTGATGCCCGACGACCCGTCCGATCCCTATTTCGAGGGACGCGTGGCCACCTTCATCGAGGCGAGCGACGTGTCTGCACTCCGCCTGGAGTGGGGCATCGAGACGTTCGAGAAGGTCGTCGCCCACGTGTGGGACCGGGTGCCGTTCCTGATGTGGCGCGTCATGGTGCTGGAGAAGCGCGAGATCGTCGAGCGCGGCTCCGATGAAGGTGCCTGACCCATGGCCCGACCTTTCCCAACCGTCCGCGGCGAACCCGAGAGCGCGTACGACGCCGTAATTATCGGCGCCGGCATCGGCGGCTTGACGTGCGCGGCGCTCCTGGGGCGCGCAGGACTTCGGGTACTGCTCGTCGAGCAGCATTACATGGTCGGCGGCTACTGCAGTACGTTCCGTCGCCAGGGCTTCACGTTCGACGCCGCGACGCATTTCTATCCCCTGCTCGGCAGTCCCGACACGATGACGGGGCGGCTGCTCCGCGAGCTCGAGGTCGCCGGCGAATGGATCAAGATGGATCCGGTGGATCACTTTCACCTGCCGGACGGAACGCGGTTCGACGTCCCGGCCGATTTCGACACCTACCGGGCACGACTCGAGGCCGCCTTTCCGCACGAATCCGCGTCGCTGCGCGAATTCTTCCATCTCGTTCGCACGGCGTATCTCGACGGCCTGCTGCAGCACTTTCGTTGGCGTGCGACGGACCGCGCAGAGGGGCTGCGGGCGTTGACCGTGCGCGACGTACTCGATCGGTGCTTCCGTGACGAACGTCTGAAGCTGGTGTTGACCGCCGACTGCCCCCACTGGGGTTCGCCCCCGTGTCGCACGTCGTTCGTGTTCGATTCGATGCTGCGGCTGTCGTACTTCCTCGGGAACTACTATCCGAAGGGCGGCTCCCAGGCGTTTGCCGATGCGCTCGCGTCGCGCGTGGCGCATTTCGGCGGCGACATCCTGATGGGCAGCCCGGTCACTCGAATCCTGGTTGACGGCAACGCGGTGGCGGGCATCGAACTGCTGGCAGGACCGGCGCGAAACCGGCGGCGCGTGAGCGTCCGTGCGCCGATTGTCGTGTCGAACGCGGACCTGCTGTACACGGTCGAGCACATGCTCGGGTCTCACGCGGTCGATCGCGGTGTGAGGGCCCACCTCCGCCGGCTGCGGCCGTCGTTCCCCTGTTTCCTGATGCACATCGGCTTGCGCGACATCGCAACCGAAGAACTCCGAGAGTGCCAGGGCTATTACTGGGACACGTGGGATGCCGACCGTGTCGGCCTCGATGCGCTGCGGTTCAAGTTGTTCGTGCCGACGTTGTACGAGCCGGCGATGGCGCCCGAGGGTGGGCACGTGCTGATCGTGCAGAAGGTGCAGGAGTTGAACTGCGCGTCCGTTGTCGACTGGGCGGCGCACAAGCGCGAGCTGGAAGCGTTCGTCCTCACCCGGCTCGAGAAGCTGCTGCCGGGGATTCAAGATCGCATGGTCGTGCGCCTCAGCGCCACGGCGCGGACGCACGAGCGCTACACATGGAACCGCGACGGCGCGATGCTCGGGTGGGAGATGTCGCCGGACCAGCTTGCGGCGATGAGGCCCGATCTCTCGGGTCTCGTGCGCGGGTTGTTCATGGTCGGCCACTGGACGCGTCCGGGTGGAGGGATTACTCCGGTCATGGTGTCAGCGATGGAAGTGGCCCGGCGAATCACGGCTGAACGGCTGCAGGACGAGTGCAGCGAGCCACGTATGCGCGAGTGCGCCTGGAATGCGCCGGTGGCAGCGTCATGAACACAGCGATTGCTGAACACGACCGTGAACGCACCGACCTCGATGTGACGACCGAGCGGGTCGGGCTGGTCGGCCCGGCCAGCGCGCTCGCCCGCGAAGTCATGAGACGTTCGCGCGCCGTGCAGTGGCATTTCGTCGAACCTGACGCGGTGACACCCGATCGGTGGGCCGAGCTCCTTCGGATCTCGCCTGTCGCGACGCTCGTCTACCTGCCGCGCCTGACGCAGCCGCCTGATCTCTATCCAGATCGCGACCATGCGCGCGCGGCGTTCAGCGCCTTCCGCCGCGCCGGCACTCAGCATGCTGTTCTCGTCTCGAGCACGGCCGTCTATGGCGCCACCCACGACCATCCGGGACTTGCCACCGAAAATCGCGCGCTCGCGCCGCGCTGTCACACGGTCGCGGCCGGCTGGCTCGATGTGGAAGCGGAGGCGTCGACTTCGTTCGAGCCTCACCAGTTGACTGTGCTTCGCGCGGCACCGGCACCTTCACCTCTCGGACGGGATTTCTACAGTCGCCTGCTCGCGTCGCGGATCGCGTCGTCGGTGCTCGGTCACGACCCGACCGTGCAGTTCGTCAGCCTGCGCGATCTCGCCGAGGCCATCGACCGCGCCATCAATCAGCGCCGCCCCGGTGTCTTCAACGTCGTTCCCGCCGCGCCAATCACGCTGCGGGCGGCGCTTCGCGCCGCCGGAGTTCGACGCGCTCCAGTGCCCTGGAGCGCGCACGTTGCCGCGCGCCGCACGTTGCCGCGGCGATGGTCCGCGTCGTCGGAACAGGCGCGGTCCATCCGGTATCACCTCACCGCCTCAGGGGAGAAGAGCGCCCGGGAGCTGGGGTTCGTTGCGCGGGACTCCAGCCTCGCCGCGATTCATGAATTGCGTGGTGTTCCGGTGCCGTGTAACGAGCCGCGGTTCGATCCGTTCGGCCTCGATGCCGAGTACATCCGCGCGTGTGACCGCCAGGTGATGGGATTTCTTCGACGCCGGTACTGGCGGGTTGACATGGCCGGGCTCGAGCACATCCCTCGCACCGGTGGAGCGGTGCTCGTCGGCATGCATCGCGGGTTCATGCCGTTCGACGGCGTGATGACGCTGCTCGGGGTGCTCGAAGGCACCGGGCGCGTCCCCCGGTTCCTCATTCATCCCGGCGTCGGGCTGCGTTTCCCGTTCTTGTTCAACCTGATGTCGAAGTTCGGCGGGATCATCGCCTGCCAGCAGAACGCGGACCACGTACTCGCCGCCGGCGAGCTGCTGGGCGTCTATCCGGAAGGCATACGCGGCGCGTTTACGATGTATCGCCGCGCCCACCGCATCGGCCCGTCATGGCGGAACGACTGCATCGCCTTTGCCCTCCGGCATGGTGTGCCGCTGGTTCCGTTCGTCACCGTGGGCAGCGCCGAGATCTTCCCGATTCTCGGGCGCATCGATTCCGGGTGGTGGAAGCGCTACACGGAATGGCCGTTCATCCCGATTACGCCGACGTTCCCGTTGGTGCCGATTCCCCTTCCGTCGAAGTGGCACACGCGCATTCTCGAGCCGATTCACGTCGAACGTGAGTACCCACCCGAGGCGGCGGACGATCCACGAATCGTCCGCGCCATCGGCAACGACGTGAAGCGTCGCATGGAGGTTGCGGTCGCCGACCTGGTGAGCCGGCGTCGATCGATCTTCTTCGGGTCGTTGCACGAGGTCGGCACGACGTGACGGCGGCGGGCGCCGGCGCTCGGCGGTTGGTGCACATTGCGGCCGTGCTGTGCCTCCACCTCGGCGCCCACGTGTTCGATCTCCTGCTCGCCCGGGCCGCGCGCCTCCTGGGGAGACGGCGCTCGGTGCGGCTGTCCGGTCCCGTGCGCCTGCGGATGATGCTCGAGGACCTGGGCGGCAGCTTCATCAAGTTCGGTCAGATGCTGGCGCTGCAACCCGACATCCTGTCGCTCGAATGCTGCAACGCGCTGTTTACGCTGCTCGATCGCGTGACGCCGTTCGATTACGAGCGGGTGAGAGAGACGTTCCAGGAGGAGCTCGGGCAGCCGCCAGAGGTGCTGTTCGACACGTTCGATCCGACCCCGCTGGCAACCGCGTCGGTGGGACAGGTGCACGTCGCCACGCTCGGCGGCTGCAAGCTGGCGGTCAAAGTGCGGCGGCCCAATGTCGAGCAGGACTTCGCCGGTGATATCCGCTTGATCAGAACGGCAACGGCGTTTATCCGGCGCGCGCGGCTCGGCCGTCTCTATTGGCTGCTCGACCCGCTCGACGAGTTCGTGGCGTGGACGCACGAGGAGCTCGATTACCGGATCGAAGCCCGCTACATGGACCGGTTGCGTCAAAATGCGAACGGGCGGCCGGAAGAGCGCATTCCGCAGGTGTTCTGGCCGTACACGACGCGTCGCACGCTGGTGGCGGAGTTCCTCGATGGCGTGACCGTCCTCGCGATCCTCCGTTCGCCCGAAGCGCCCGGGTCCGCCGACGCCGCGCGGCTGCGCAACGCCCGCATCGACACGCAGGCGGTCGCGCGAAACATCATCGCGAACTTCCTCGGCACCGTCTTTCGCCACGGCATGTTCCACGCCGACCTGCACCCGGCGAATCTGATCGTGCTGCCCGGCAACGCGATCGGCTACATCGACTTCGGGATCACCGGCGTCATCAGCGCGTACTCGCGCCGGAATCTCGTCGCGCTCACACTCGCGTACACGTGCGGTGACCTCGACGGCATGGCCGAGGCGTTTTTCCGCGTCTGCCGCATGACCGACGATGAAAGTCCGCGAGCGTTCCGATCGCGGCTTGCGGAGCTCGACGCGGGCTGGTACGACCGGCAGAACGGCAGCTGCCGGCTGCGAAAGAACTTCACCCTGGTAATGCTCGACATGCTGCGGCTGTCGCGCCGCTGCGGGGTATGGCCCGACCGCGACGTCATCAAGTACATCCGGTCGGCCATCGCCATTGACGGCCTGATTACCCGCATGTCCCCGAGCTTCGACATCAGCCACTACCTGGCTGCGGTGTGCGCGGACCACCTGCGCGAGCACATGCGGCAGTCATTCCTCACGTACGCCATGCTGGTGGATATCGCGGCCGCAGGCGGCCGGATGTTCCGCGATGGCCTCGCCCGGGGCGCGGCGGCGATGGAGCGCTTCGCCGATACCGGCATGGCCGGGGCTATTCAGCTGCGGCAGGACCAGCCGAAGCCCGAGGAGCGCTGGCGCCGTGAAGCAGTGGCGCTCGGCGCCATCGCACTCGTCGCCAGCACCGTCGGCGCGCAGGCTGGCGACACGACCCTGGGCGTCAACGTCTTCACGGCAGCCCTCATCGTCGTCGCGCTCGCATCCGTGAAGCTCGGTCGCGCCTTCAGCCGTATCTCGGGCGGGGCCCGCCTGGCAGGCCGCTAACGCCGTGGAAGGAGCAAACGATGCGTGACCTCACGAAGTCGGTAACGAGTTACACGTGGGCGATGTCGGTGTTCGGCGTCCAGCAGATGTTCAACCTGCTCGGTCTGGGCGGGAGCGGCTCCTGGAACCGCAGCACACGCGCCTTCAACAAGGTCACCGAGGCGACGGAGCGGGAAATGGGCGACACGATGCGCGCCGTCTTTCGAAGCGGTGACACGCTGCAGCGGGGAGTGGTGGATTTGTTCCTCGCGCCGTTCAGTCTCGGCAATTGGACGTCCGGCAACGGTCAGCGCCGCGATCGCGACGGTCGTGACGGCGGAGGTGCGCGCCGCGACTGGTCGCCTGACGGATCGGGCGGCGGAATGGCGGAAGAGTATCGGGGCGGTGGATACCGGAGCCGGGACTCGCGGGACCGCACGGATGATGGCGGAGGTTGGATGGACGCGGCAGCGCGCGTGGCCCAGGCCGGGGCCGACGTGATGCAGGCCACGGTCGATACGGCGGCGCACACGACGCGCCGGGCGGCTGATTCCGTGTCGAACCCGAACGACGACTCGGAGTACTCGAACCCGTCTTCGACGCCGCACTCATCCGATCCCTCCATCGGATGGGGACCGGGATCTCGATGAGGATGACGTGGGCGACGCTGAGCGAGCGGGCGACTGTGGTCAACCTAATCGGGCGCTATATGCGACAACCCAGGCGGTTGAACGCGAGCTGGGGGACCTCGCCTGGGCGCTGTATCGGGTTGGCGACGATGCCCAGCGCGGCCTGGTGGATCTCGCCTTCGATGTTGCGACCCTCTCGCTAAGCGACGCGTTCGCCCGCGCGACCGAGTGGACCCGGCAGGCGCAGGACGGCGCGAGAACACTTGCGACGCCCTCAGGCGTGGAACTCGCATCGCTGCAGGCGCGCAACAACTTCGAGGTGTACAGCCTCGTGAAGAACATCCGCTCGCGGCTGCGCGTGGACCGGGGACCGGACGTCCGGATCGCGGACCTGGTCGATCGAGCGTACGCGCTGGGTCCCTACGCGGATCTATGGGCGATCGAAGGACTGGGCCACGATTACACGGACCTGCGGCTCGATCGCGACGGCGCATCGGCCGGCATCATGCGCGACGGACCGGCCGCGGCGCTGCGGCCCAGCAGCCTGACGATGATGCATGCCGGGTTGGGACTGGCCCTGGCGGAGCGCGTGCTGAAGCCGTTGACACCGTGCTCGCCGGCGCGGGAATTCCGCGATGCCGTCAGCGGGTTTCTCGCGGCGTGCCAGGCGCACTCGCGGCCCGGTTACGTCGGCGCTGCGTACGAATCGCTCGGTCTGGTCGCGCGCACGTGGCATCCGCGCCTGGTCACTCCCGTCGCCGCAGCACTCCTCGACATCGACGAGCGCGTCGCCGCGTATTTCTGGCACGGTGCAGGGCGCGCATTGTACTTTCTGCCAACCTACATCGTCCCCGTGTTGTCGCCGTGGCGCGCTGCAGATCGCGAGGCGCCGCACGCACTCGCGCACGACAACCTGTATGCCGGGCTGGCGTGGGCCTGGACGCTCGTCAACATCCGGCACCCGCGCATCATGGCGGGGCTCCTGACGACGCGCGGCAGACGCGTCCAGCAGTCCGACGCATTTGTGAACGGCTTCGCATCGGCCGTGGTGGTGGCGATCGACATCACGCCCAACGACCCTTACGTCCAACGCTTCGTGTCGTACGCGCCGGCACCGAACAGCGACGCTGCCGAGGCCTGGAACTCCACCATCGTTCCCGCGGCGCGCGCCGCCCTGAACTGGTATCACCCCGTGTTGCAGGACCACGCCGCCCTCGACGCGGTATTCAGCTATACCGACCTTTCGGCCGTGGTTCGCGCGCTGGAGCGGAGAGGTGCTTCCGAACCGGAGCGGAAACCGGCACCGGCGCCGCCAACCACCATGCTCCCGGCCGATCGCCGTCCGGGCTTGTATCCCTCCTCGTCACCCGCCTGAATCGCTGAGGCGCGCAGCGCGTTTCAATGGCTCGCAATTCGCCCATCGCCGTTTGTCTAACCGGTTGACGGTGTCGGGACGAGTGTGGGAGCGCATGAAC
>WUUC01202003.1_pt1 | contig 14849 bp, 12 predicted proteins | sample 6278441 | NCBI WGS metagenome assembly WUUC01 (sample SAMN13675441, study PRJNA597444) | soil metagenome | isolation source: soil | place: USA: Washington | collected 2017-10
TCAAATTCTCGTGAAGAGATGCATTATTTGCAGAGATAGCATCAGATAATTCTGCAATATTGAAGGGGAATCGTAGGACTTTTTTCATCTCTCTCAATGTATCTCCTTGAGCTCCGGCAGCTGTCATGGAGAGGCAAGAATAGATAGAGTAGGGTGAGAAGATCATATTCTCATCATTTTTTATAGAGGTTTGAAAAAGATCCCATCCAAAGCTAGAGATGCCGTCGAGAGAAACCTCGGCAAAGATAGGCCGGAAAAGACAGAAGATAAGAAGTAAGATTGTTTTCATGGTGTACCCTTATAAAAATAAGATTCGGGCGCTACTTATAAAATTAAACGCCATATGCAATCCAATGGAAGCATAAAGAGACCCCTGCTTTTCATAAACATAACCCAAAAAGCAACCAAACACAAATAAAGAGATTAGAAGTGATATATTGCCAAAACCTTGCTCGGGCGAAAAGTGAAAAAGCCCAAAACAGGCAGAAGAGATCAAGATCGCACTTTTCGGTTGTAAGCGTTTTTTTAAATACGTTTGCAGCGCACCTCGGAATAAAAATTCTTCGACAATAGGGGCAACAATCACAATAGAGACAAGGGCTACGATAGTCAGCGCAGGGCTTTGAAAGGTTGTTTTGAGATATTTAACAGCGACTTGCTCATAACCTTCTAAATGGAAGATAGCAAAAAGGATCATGTCAAAGAGTTGTCCAATCACTTGGACAACGGGGAAAGCAATCAGCCAGGCCATGACGCCGAACATAAAATCATAAAGAAGTGAAGTAGAGGGTACTACTGATGGATTTTTCCAAATCCGGACAAAAATACCCTTGGCTTGAGTGTGGCAGTAGACATAGAAACCTACTAACATGAAAAGGATCAGGACAAATTGCAAAAAGACGATCATTCCGGCACTGGGCGCAGTTAGAGAAAATTTTTCCAGCAGCGCTCTAATATAGCTTGCCAAAACATAGGATACGCCGATGTAGATGGCAAAAAGAGTGCCGACATGCCTAAAAGAGATCTGTGGGGCTGAATAAATAGGAGGATTATAGAATCCTTTTTTCCATGCAATAGTATTGATAATTAAGCCAATTAAGCCAAAAACTAAAATAATATGGATTGAATCAGAAATCATCCTACTTGGCACCAGCAAGGAGAATATAGTCTTCTACGCGCGTTGCTAATTCTTTGCAAAGCTGATCGTGAGCAATTCCAAGAGGAGAAACATCAAAAGCCTCATCACCCCAAGAAACTTGATTGAAATTAGCTTTGGTGAACTGTCGAGGAATATGATGGGATTGTTGGACGATTTCCTGCAAAACAACCTTAGGAGTTTTCTCTCGGAGGTCGACGACACGGACTCGAACAGATAACATCAACTCAGCAGGCGTGTCTTGAAATTCTTTTGTTGTGACAGGAACTTCGTCATGCTCCATGAGCTCCATGAAGACAACAAACTCGTTTTGTGGAAAAGATTTTCTGGCCCAAGAGATATCTAAATCGAAAGGATCATGCGCAGAAAGCGCTTTTTGAGCTAAGGCTGCTACCGATTCTTCTCCCACCATGTAAAGTTGATTTTTCTGAACCAGGCGCTCTCGGATAGCTATAGATAATTCGCGAGAGACATTCCAGTTAAGATTAGCGCGAGAATGGTCGATGATTGGAATGAAGCTTACAATCGGACGGTTGGAAGTTCTTGCTTCTAAAAGAGCAGTTGAATTGTCGCCTGTCTTATTGCATCCGCCTAAGATCAGAGAAATCGCGCATAAAAAAATAGCTCCCCGGTACATTGAAAACCTCCGCAACATTTTTAGAGGGTATCTACAAAGCAAGATTCAATTATTGCCCTTATTTTGTACATACTCTTTCAAGCTTTAAAATACCAAAACATGAATTCCATTACAATGGCGCTCTACCTGCATTTATTTTTTATACTCCATCAAAGCGCTACTAAAATAATTGAAGAGTAGGCCTCCATCTTGCAAATCACTTTTTGGGGTTGGAACAATGTAGGATTATCGATGTAATCATGCGGTGTGGCCAGAGCTGTATCGACCAGTCGGTACCATTTTTTATGGGTAGGTGCTAGAGGAAGATGGATAGTAGGCCTTGTATCGGTCGCATTGAAAGCAATATAGAGCTGATTTTCTTTTATTTTATCTTTAAGGGTATAGGCAATGAAGCGGCTTGCCGGAGACCAATCAGGCTGAAAAGGATTGAGGCCATGCCAATCGATATCGTCGGGTTGTAGAAATTCTGTACGGCATAGCATTAAATTGTTTTTTCGAAAGGCGATCATAGATTTGAAAAATCGAAAGAGTTCTTTTTCTTGATCGAGCTGAGTCCATAAAAAGTTATTGATTTGTCCATCATGACACCAGGTATTGTTATTTCCACTGTGCGTATGGCCATATTCATCTCCCATGAGCATCATCGGTGTTCCAACTGCGACCATAAGTGCAACGACAAAATTTTTCATCTGTCTTCGGCGGAACATCAAAATTTTAGCATTGGTCGTGGGTCCTTCATGTCCACAGTTCCAGCTTTCATTATCATTAGCGCCGTCTTGGTTGTTTTCTCCATTGGCGAGATTGTGCTTATGGCTGTAGCTGACAAGATCGCGGAGAGAAAAGCCGTCATGGGCTGTGACAAAATTAATGCTAAAAAAAGGCTTTCCTTCATAATTATAGAGGTCCTGAGATCCTGATAGGACTCCTGCAAAGGGGCCGGCGTTTCCATCACTCCCTTTAATGAATTTTCTGACGATATCGCGGTATTTGCCGTTCCACTCTGCCCATCTTCCATACGAGGGAAAGTTGCCCACTTGATAGAGGCCTGCAGCATCCCAAGCTTCAGCGATGAGTTTAATGTTACCGAGCAAAGGATCTTCAGCGATTCTCCGGACCACGGGCGGGTCCTGGAGAGGATGGCCCTGTTCATTGCGAGTTAAGATGGAGGCTAGATCAAAACGAAATCCATCGATATGCATCTCATGGACCCAATAGCGGAGCGAATCAATGATCAGGTCGCTGGCGATCGGATTATTGCAATTGAACGTGTTTCCGCAGCCTGTATAGTTGTAATATTCTCCATGCGGGCCCAAAATGTAATAAGCTTTTTCGTCGAGCCCTCTAAACGAGTAGTTAGGACCTTCTTCATTCCCTTCAGCTGTATGGTTATAAACGACATCAAGGATCACTTCGATCCCATTTTTATGCAGTTCTTTGACAAGTGTTTTAAACTCTTCGATAACAATGCACTTATCTGAAGAGGTGCTATATCGGTTCATTAAGCTGAAAAAGTTGACTGTCGAGTAGCCCCAATAGTTGTAGAGTTTTTCTCCTGTTTCAGGGTTAATGCGAGGATTTTCACATTCATTGAACTCAAAAACAGGCAGCAATTCGACCGCATTGACTCCAAGCTCTTTCAGATAAGGGATCTTTTCTATCATAGCGAGAAATGTCCCCGGATTCTTGACATGGCTTGACAGATCCTGGGTGAACCCACGGACATGCATTTCGTAAATGATTAAGCTCTGAAAAGGAATTAGGGGAGGAGTGTCATTTTCCCAATTGAAAGGCTTAGGATTATTTTGAAATCGGCCTAAAGGCTTTCTTTCTGAATAATAAGAATTAGCCCATTCGTGGCCGGTATTGACGCAGGTAGCATAAGGATCGAGCAACATTTCTTTGCCGATTTGAATTCCATAGTCAAAAAGACAATCTATTTTTTTAACCTCAATGTGCCAGATATTACCTTTCCGGTTTAAGTCGGGATTGAGGGTAAATTGGGCAAAAGGGGTCTTTTCTCCTGGAACAAATAGGACTAAAGAGACGTTTTGTTCTGCTGATGAGTAAAAAGCAAAATTGACACTCCCTTCTAATTTAGAGACGCCTAAGGGAGCGGGTTCACCAGGACCTGTTTCAAATATATGTTTCATTTACTTTTCTTAATACAGGAGCATGATTGTATTTGCAATTTTTTTGGCAAATTGAGAAACTGCTTTCTTACATGGGGCAAACTTTTTCTATTTTGAAAGGGTTTATGCTCTAAGAATTTATGAGGAGAACGTTCAATGTCTTATGAGAACGCCAAGGCAAACCTGAAAGAGTTCGGAAAAGAACTTAATCTGGAGCTGCAGTTTGATGAGAACCACACCTGTATTTTAGGTATCGATAATACCTTTTCTTTGCACCTGACTTATGAACCGCATTCAGATCGCCTCTATTTATATTCTCCGATCCTCGATGGTCTTCCTAAAGACTCTGGGAATCGCTTGAAGCTTTATGAGTCGCTTTTGGAAGGTTCCATGCTCGGCGGCCAGATGGCCGGTGGAGGCATTGGAGTGGCTGTGAATGAGGAATTGATCCTTATGCACTGCGTACTTGAAATGGGAATTGGTGCTGATCCTTCGGCTTTACGCCGCTTTGCCCCTATCTTTGTGGAAGCTGTCGAGCGCTGGAGAAAAAGAGCTAAAGATCTCAGCGAAGGCCGCGAACCTCAAGATGATGGAAAAGGCGGATCAGGCCGTCAACCACATCAGATGCCGCCTACAGGTCCTGCTACACATGGCAAACCTGGACAGCCGTTCATCAAGATTTAAGGCCTAAGTTTAGTCTTAATTGAAGTTATGATGGAGAGCATGACAGCGTCGTGCTCTCCTATTTTCTTCTCTACACTTTTTACACTTGTCATCACCGTCGAATGATCCCTTGAAAAGACTGCTGCGATCTTCAAGTAAGGCATTTTAAGTATTGAGCGGCAAAAGTACATTGCTACTTGCCGAGGCAGGCTGCAGTCTTGGTTCTGAGAGCGTCCTAAGATGTCGCTTGCAGGAATTTCAAAAATTTCGGCAGTCGTATGGACGATTTTTTCCGGGGTCAATGCTTTTCTCTTTTGATCTTCCAATAAAGGCTCTATCCATTTTTGTACGAGGGGCAGTGTGATCTCACTTTTACCTTTTCGGAGCTGAATCGTATCGAGAGCGCTTTGCAGGGATTTCACGCTGGTAAGATGATCCAATAGAAACCCTTTGATCTCGGTGGGTAGATCAAGTTTTTTTTCCTCCACTCGATTTTGATAAAGCTCTTCTTGTTCTTGGACGTTTAAAGGTTGTAGCGGAAGGACAAGACCCCACTCAAATCGGCTTGTCAAACGAGGTTCGATCCCTTCCAATAAGGAAGGAAGTCCACTGCCAGCCAAAATGATTTGTTTGCCAGCTACATGCAAGGTATTGAAAGTATGAAAAAGCTCTTCTTGGGTAGCGCTACGGTGGGCGAGTTGATGAACATCATCCACAAGGAGAACATCATGCTGGCGATAGAGTTCGCGGAATTTTTGCATGCCACCCGTGCGCATAGCAGCGACAATATGGTTGGTCAGAGTGCTGGCCGTCACATAGAAACATCGTTTTTTTTGGGCTATCAGATAAACACAAGAAGCCATCAGCAGGTGAGATTTTCCCGAGCCTGAGGGGCCATGCAGATAAATTGGATTATAAGACAATTTTTCGAGAGATTCTTTTAAAAGAGAAAAACTGGTGAGGTTGGTAGCTCCTGGGAAGTAGGTCTCCAAGCGGCAAGCAGGATTTAAACTATCTTGAGTAAGGTCGAGGACAGGCTTCCAGATTTTTTTATCTGTAGGCGAAGGTGCGCCGGCCAGTGAGAGATGGACCTTAATCAGACGTTGGTTGTTATTGCGGAAAAATTGACGGATTTGCGGACGTAGATGTTCTTCGAACCAGTTCAATTGAAATAAATCTTTGGCTTCTAAATAAAGATTGCCTGCATCAAAAAATACAACCTTTAGAGATTTTGCCCATTTTTCTATTGCTTCAGACCCCAGATCTTTCACTTGGGTCTGAAGAAAGTCTTCCCATACTTTCATGAGTTTAGTTTAATTCTTTTAGTCATCCACCATTGTTGGAGAATACCGAGGAGCATTGAAGATAGCCAGTAGATATTGAGTCCTGAGGGGAAATTATAGAACAATACCGTGAAGACAATCGTCATGATATTACCCATGAATCTTTGCTGTTTTTGCTGGTCTGTCATTTTGCTAGGATCTTTCGAAGCGGTCGCTGACATCCGCTGCTGGAAGAACATTGCAGCACCGAGTAAGACAGGCAGCAAATGGAATGATGTTCCAAAGAACCAGATCGGCGTATGCCATGAGAAAACCACATCCGGCGCAGCTAAGTTATCGATCCATCCAGGGATAAAGCTTGCTCCACGGAGTTCAAAGGTCGATTTTAGAAGGTCAAACATTCCAATCAAGAAAGGCATCTGGATAAGGAGCGGGAAGCATCCACCTAGAGGATTAACTCCATGCTCTTTGTACATCCCCATGATTTCTACTTGGGCTTTTTTAGGATCTTTTTTGTATCTCTCTTGAAGAGCTGACAGCTTGGGCGCCAGTTTTTGCATCTTAACAGTGGACTTGATCGACCAGGCGTTGAGCGGATAGAGCATGAGGCGTAGGGCAATCGTCAAAAGAATGATCGCAAATCCCCAGGAATGAACAACTGCGTAAAAGATTCTCATTAAGAAAAATAGAAATTTTGCAAATGGCTCAGAGATAAAAGCAAACCAGCCATGGAAGCTCTGCACTGCAACATAATCTCCATGATAAACAGCGTCATTCTTCTCGAGGATGTTTTTCGCTAAGGGGCCAGCAAAGACTTTGAAATTGTAAGTCCCTGAAGTGTTTTTAAACGGCAGGCGCATATCATAGCCAGGATAGTTAGCAGCAGGATATAGGTCATATTCAGAGTCAATGACCGTCAGACGCGTCGGCACATCGCTGCCGGGGATTTTATAAGCCGTAAAACCGGCATTCATTTCTGTCTGCGGATCTAAAATAATGGCAAAAAAACCATTGGAGTTGGCAATCCAATCAGGAACAATCGAAGAGACGGTCGTCGCAGTTTTTGGCAAAGAGAGCTGTTCGACGGATCCTTTTTGATTCCTGGTCATCCGGTATTTCAAAGATTGTGTCGAGCTTCCAGAGACAATTTCAACCTCAGGCACGCCTGTTGTAAGCGACAGGTCTTGAGCATTGCCATCGATTTGGATTGTCATATCAAAAGAATAGGGAGCTGTAGAGTCGTCTTCCGGAAGCGTGTAGGTTTTAGTGATCCGGACGCTGTCTGTCCTGCCTTCCATTTGAATGAGGTTTTTTTCCAGCCGCTTCATTTGAAAAATAGTAGGAGGACTTTGAGGATCATTGGTCAAGGTAGCCATCGCATAATATTGAGGGGCGACATTGCGACGCAGGAGTGGATAATAATTGTCGATTTGACCTTCTTGGAAGGAACCTTGATAAGTTTGGTAGGCCTCTGCGGGAAAGCGATCGGCTTGAGGATACTCTTTTTCTATGATGGTATCGACACGGATTTTTTTTACGACACTGTCAGGGTTTTCTTTGCTCTGAAAAGGAAGATTGATCTCAGCGATCGCGCCATTGATATTCGAAACAACAACCTGCTGGTATTTGTTTTGAATCACATATCGGATCTCATTAGAGGATGAATTTACGGGTGTGGATACCGGGGCTCTTGTTGTCTGGGCTACTGGAGCTGATTGGACAATGGGAGTGGGCGCAGCGGGTGCCTCTTTAGAGGGGAAAAGGAAATGATTGACTGCATAAAAGGTCACCGTCATTAAAACCACAAAAACAATCGTTCGTTTATCCATGAATATATATTCCTTGAGTAAAGAGTGATTCTAGCAAAAGGACGTGTAAATCACTAGTCTTGAATATTCGAGAATCTTTTAGCGATCTGTTCGCCAATCGAGATAGCGCCTCCAAATAAAGAAATTTTTGCGATCTCATCAGTCGAAGTAATCTCTTCTTTTCTGATCCGTTTATTGGGAGATGCGGGGAGCGGTTTCTGTATATACGCTTTCGATAGGTCTTCTACCATTGATAGGGAATGTCATTAATTGATATTCGCTACAATTTTTGTAAAAATAATATAATTAATCTATTATTAATTTCATTGTGTAATATAATTAATAGCTTAATTGATTATTTAATAATAGATAAAATATCTGGCATTAAATAATTTGAAGAGACTTTTTCAAAGAAAAAGGAAGTTTAACTTACTAATCTTGAATAGTTGAGTGTTTTTTAGCTATCCTTTCACCAACGGAAATAGTGGCTCCAAACAACAAATTAAAGAAAGCTATCCTTCCGATTGCCATCCCAAACCCTCGATAAACTCCAGAATATCCATTTTCCCGACATGTTTTTATAAAGACTTGCCTTATGGAAATTGAAGTAAGAGAGTCTTTTTGCACTAGCCCAATATAGCGGAAGGGATAGCTGATGATAGAAGCTACTGTTCCGCTTGCAACAAAAGCTAAGGTTGATCTAACCAACTCTGTCAACGGAGAAGAGTTATTGTTAGCAAAGGAGCTTCTGAATTTTTCTGCTAAGGGGATGCTGATAGGCAAGTACAGAATATCCCTCAAGAGGAGTGCAGAAGTTCCTGCATAAAGAGATCTCAATGGGCTATTCAATCGACATGCTTCATGCCAAGTTATTAAAAAGGTCTTATCTTGGGTTTGCATACGCAATCCCAATGTCCCTAAAGGCGCTGTCACGATCCTATCTAGTATAGTTCCACCGGCTAATGACAAAGCTCCTGTGAGGAAGGGACTGTTCGGATATTTCCGCTGAATGGGTCCATAAAAGGCAGCCGACCCTCCAAAAGTAAAAAAAGAGCTTATAGATGTGTTTATTAAACGTGGAATTGCACCTAGAAAAGGTTTTTTGATAATTGTATAGAAGGTTTCGCGGGTGATTCCTTGTCCCACTACTTTTTTTGCAATAAGGCGGTCAATAGGCAACATACACACAGTCGTAAGAACTGAAGCAGTACCTCGAACAAGTTCTCGAGATTTCGGGTTTATTTTTTCAGCATAACCTACATGTTGGTCTTGAGATTGCTGTCCAACTGATCGATATCCGGCTTTTTCAAAATTTGAAATTGTCATATTTGATATATTATAACGACATGCCATCATAAAACTGAATATTAAAATTAATATAGTAGTAATGTATTTTATATTACTAGTTAATTTTAATATTTAACTTGTTTTTATTTTTCTCTTAGTGTAGCAAATATTTTGCTAAGAGAATGTTGCTGCATTTGTGCACTATGGATCATTCAATGAGAATGGAGGACTTTGTTCTTTAACCGTGGTGTAAATGAGTCAGAAACTCCTGGAAAGAAGCGGTCATACGAAGACCTTCTAACCAATCATCATCAAGAAGCTCCTCGAGAGGAGGAAGCGATTTGGCTTCATGGGATTTATGGATAAAATAGAGAGACTTTTCATATTGCCCTAAGAGGGAATAGAGACAAGCTAAGTGATAAGGGGCCTGCTGGTTCCCTAGGCGGGCAGATTGCATTAATTTACTTTCTGCATCCCGATGGCACTGATCAGCAAGATCTTTATCGTATGTATGCTGGCCAATATTGATGAGGGTAATCCCCCAGTCTAGGATTACAAAGTCGTTTTCTTCTTCATGTTTAAGAGCTAAGCGGTAGTGATTGAGCGCGCGGTAGAAATGGTCCATTTCTCCGAGGGCTTCTCCGAGATGAGAATAAGCTAATCCGATCCGGTAATGGATACGGGGAAAGTCGGGGTCGATCATGAGCACTTGAGAGAAGATCTCCAGAGATTTCTGATAAGCGTTTTGATCTTCATTCGAATCTCCCAAGAGATCGAGGGTAATGGCATAGTGGTAAAGCCATTCAGGATGGAGATAGAGGGCATTCTTTTGAGATTGCAGGGTATATTCAAAGCAGGAAAGAGCTCGTTTGAGAAGCTCGGGGTCTTCTTTCATTTCTCCCAGGCGAGAAAGAGCAAATCCATAATCGAAATAATGAGCACTGACAGGCTTCAAATCAAAAGCTTTTGTATAGAACCGAATAGCTTTTTCAAATGCATCGACATCATCATCGGCATCTCCGACTTTGGCATAGACTTGAGCAATGCCATACCAATCTTGATAACGGGTACGGTCAATAGAGAGTCCTTCTTGGAAGTTTTCGATTGCCTGATAGTAATAATCTAAATCATCAAAGTAGAGTCCCCAGGAAAAAAGAGACTTTGCGTAGGAATGCCACACTTGGGGGTTTTCTTCCTCGGATAAATCCATAGCCTCGGTGATCTTATTTTGAGCTTCATAGAGAAGATCAATACGGTCAGTGATTTGACCTAAGTTCGCTAAGGCCTCAGCCCAGGTTGCAAGAAGTTCAGGATGTTTAGCATTGAAGACATAGCCACGTTGGCACTTCTCTAAACAGGCGCGAAGTCTTTTTTGGTCGTGGGTGCGGCGCCCTGAATCTAAAAGAAATAAAGCCCATTCATGCCAAAGCTCCAGGCTGTAAGGCTTAAGATGAGCTGCGGCAGAAAAACATTCATGAGCCTCTGTAAAATGGCCCTCATCGTGCGTATGGGCATATAGGAGGCTCATACTGCGAGCTAGCAAGAGCCATCCTTCAAAAGAAGAAAGAGTCAATGCTACAGCGCTTTTAAAGCAGTGAATGGCTTTAATAATAAAGCGTATGTCATTAATGAGGCCCGCCATTTCGAGGCAAGCAAGTCCAAAATCATTCCAGAATTCCTGAGGAAGCTGATCAGGATAACTGGCTCCTTTTTGAAAAGCGTCCAGGGCTTTTTGAAAATCAACAGCTTCGCCGGAATGGAGGGCAATTGCAGTCCAAATTTTTCCATAGTCCCAATGGAGCTCTGCATAAATATCAGAATTTTTATCTTCGATAAGATGCAAAGCTTTTTTGAGCTTTTCTTCTGCTTCAAGGAAATAATGATGTTCTTTATATGTTTTGCCAAGTAAATGAAGGGCATTTCCCCAGGCCTGCCAAGCTTCAAAATAAGGGGGAGTCAATTGAGTCGCAATCTTGAATTTTTTAGTTGCTAAGAGAAGTGCCTTTTCTTTTCCCTCGATTGATCCATGTTCAAAAAGGGCCAACCCTTGGCGATAGAAAAGTTCAGCATTACAAGGATCGAGCTCGGAAGCTTTCTCAAATAACTCCAACCCTTGAAGGTCTCCCTTCAAGAGGGCTATTTCGCCTTGTGAGAGGTAAAATGATGCAATTTCATCACCGGAATCCGGTGTCCAGGCTTGTTTGGAATAAGAGCTTTCCGAAACCATTTTTTTACCACTTAAAAAGGGGCGAACTTTTTTCTGAGGTTTGCCAATTAAGTGCCGGATTATAAGAAAGGACCCTATTTTGCACAATCCATTACCTGTTTTTAAAATGTTAAAACGTGATTTAAGTATCTAATCATTAAAACGATATAAAAAGTTTTTAAGTTAAAATTAGTCGTTTTAAATAAAAAGTTGGCAGGAAAATTAAGGGAAACGGATGGCTTCTAGAAAAATGACCTCGAACATCTCTCGAGAGAACAATTTAGCTCTATCGCTATGGAGGTAGTCCTGAATGTTTTTAATGTAGTTTTCGTAGGTTGCTTTATCCATGATGCGGATATAGTCGTAGACCTCAGCAAAGTCTTTAAAATCCCGGCGGTCGATAAAGCAATTTTTAGGAATATAATCGGTGATATTGCTAGCTCCCCAATAGATCGGAACAGTCCCTGCAGCAAAGCTATCGAAGATTTTTTCCGTAATGTAGCCTTTGACGTCCCGTATGTTCTCATAGCAGACATTGAAGCGGTAATTCTTTAAAGTATCGAGCTTATTATCGACAGACCCTCGATAGTTTTTATAGCCTTTCTTCTCCCAAGCAAAACCATAAAAATCAAAAACATCTTTATCCTCAAAGAACTGGATAACAGACTCTCGTTCTTTGTAAAGTTCGTTAGAGTGTTTGCTTTTTTTATTCGAGGACATCTGAGTCACAAGCTTTTTTTCTTCAAAAGAAGGAAGATTTTTCAGCATCGGCTTGAGTTCAGGGTAATAAAATTTAAAAAACTTTTTATTGTCGACGAGGTCATCATTCCAAGTATAGACACGTTTAAAATGGGACAAATAGCCGGAAGTGTATTTAATAACAGTCGGAGGCTCCCAAATGAAGAGGAGTAATTTCTTCTGAGGAAACTTTTTAAAGACTTCTTTCGAAGGGCAAGCCGCCTTATTCCAGATAACAACATAGGTCAGTTCGTCATAATCTTTTTCACTTTTAAGGTCGGATGTAAATAAACGTACGTTTTTTTCTTGAAGAGTCTCCCAAACATGGGAAAGGGTGCCGTACTGGACAAAATTTTGATCATTGGGTGTTGATGTCCAATTGTGACCAAGAGCAATCTCTTTTTTTCTTTCACTTGCAAGGAGTAAAACAGGGAATAAAAAAAGTATTATGATAGTCTTTCGCATAAGGCAAAAATTATCGGGAAACCTGCTTTTAAAGACAAGGGCCGATACCTTTTTTCAAAACTAATAAGGAGATGATCATGAAATTTTTAGTTCTTTTAGGAAGACTTTTTTATTCAGCTATTTTTATTGGCTCTGGGATCGGACATTTTTCCAGCCAAACGATTCAATATGCACAGATGCATGGTTTGTCGATGGCGGGGTTTCTCGTTCCTTTTTCAGGAGTGCTTGCATTGCTCGGAGGAGTCAGCATTTTATTAGGCTATAAAGCTCGCCTAGGAGCTTGTCTGATTATAATCTTTTTGATTCCGGTGACATTAATTATGCATAATTTTTGGGATGTTCAAGAGCCTGGATTAAGACTAATGCAACAAGCAATGTTTATGAAAAACTTGTCTCTGCTAGGCGCCGCTTTTTTGATTGCTTACTGGGGTGCAGGACCTTGCAGCCTACGTAAACATAAGATCAAATAACTCCCTTATTGTCCTTGCTGACATATCATTTCAGCAAGGGCTTTTCGATTAGGCTTAAGTCCAGTTTCGGGCAATTCAAAAGACTTAATAGGGATTTTATATTTCGGTAGATGGAATTTTAACATCTCTTGCAGCTCTTCTAGAGGAACGGGATCTTTTAGGAAGACTGCAGGTCTTGCTCCGAATTCCTGATCGGGGATCGGCACGATAACAACTTCAGGCAATCCGCAAACTCTTCGAATAACATCTTCGATCTCTTCAGGTTGAATGTTTTCACCCCCGGAGATAAAGAGATTGTCTTTTCTTCCAATGACTTTAAAGAGACCATTATCCCAACGGCCTAAATCTTTCGTCTGAAACCAGCCGTGATGCAAAGGTAGAACAATCTTTCCTTTTTCATAATACCCTTGGAACAATACGAGGCCTCGGACCCAAATTTCTTGATCCTCGGCAATTTTTACTTCTGCATAAGGATGGATGTGGTGATGAGTGATAATCTGAGAGCTCATTTCTGTCATTCCATATGAAGGAAGGACATTCCAGGGGGTTTTTAAGCCGGGCAGTGGTGCACCGCCGAGCAAGATGGTTTTGAGATGAAGCATCTCTGTCGGTGTTTTTAGAAGGCGATAGAGCTGCACGGGGACTAAAGAAAGGTGGGTAGCCTGCTTCCAATTAGAGCTGAGCAAAACAAAGCTTTTAGCCAGATAGGATCGAAACAAGATTCCAAGTCCTCCCACATGAAAGAGCGGAAGCGTCAGCGCCCATCGATCTTCAGGCTGTAAAGGGATTATATTATAAGAGCCGATCGCACTAGAAACAAGATTGCCTAAACTCAAAGCTGCGATCTTGGGTTGTCCCGTGGAGCCTGAAGTGAAAAGAAGTGTTCCTAGCCTGGTCAGATCCCATTCGGCAGCACGAGCAGCTTCAGGCTCGGGAAGCGAAGGTGTAAACAGTTCTGTCTCAAGTTGTTTAAGAGCATGCTCCGCAGAGGGAAGGCGGGTATTTAGTGGACAGGCGATTTTACCGGTTTTCCAACAGGCAAAAAAAGTCAGGATAACTTCTGGAGTTGAAGGAGCCCAAAAAGCGACGCGCTGATGAGGAAAAGTCTCAACCTGCCGGCACATTCCTTCTACATAATCTTCAAATGTCGCATGGCTCCAGGTAAACTCATCGGTAATTAGCATGATGTTACCATTTCTTTTTTGATGCGAAATTCCAATGGAAAATGGATTTTCCCCTCATGAATGAAGGGAGGATCTTCTAAGACATCCTCTTGAAGATGGACAATACTGCCAATTCCTAGAGGATGAGCAGGAATTTCTAATCTTTGCGCAAGAGACGCGATTTGATGGATGCCAATGCTGCTCTCATAGCTGCTGCTTAAGATGACAGGAGTAGTTTTCTCTGGTAGGCCACGAATCATCGGTTTCCACACAGTGATGGATCCTAAAGCCTGATCATCAGCGGCCATAGGAAAAGGCGAGATATTGTGGCCTGGATCTTCGATAAATTCAAAGTCCTGAGGAGTAAAGTGTGAAAGAAAGGCAGCGATTTTTTCCTTATCCCAAGCTCCTCCAATATCAAGACGAAGACGAAAGTCATATTTTAGGATCTTGACTAAGAAAAGAGCTGTTGCAAGATCAAAAGAGCCAAGTTTGATTTTAGCTGTCGTACAGCCATGATTTTTTTTAGCATATTTCAAAATATCTTGAACTGTGCCGTTAAGAAATAAGCAGACGGGTGCTTGAGAGATTTGAGGGGCATTGAGTCCAAAAAGACCAAATTCTACTGAAGGGAACAAAGGTCCTCGATATCCTTTTTGGACAGCTTTAAGCTGTTCTAAGACTTCATCAAGATTTTCACGGCTTCTTCCTGGAAGAGGAGACACCTCGCTCCATGTCTTTTCACCTTGGAGTAAAAATCCTTCTTTAGCTCCAAAGAGCTCTTGGTAGATCTTAAAATAAAAAATCTTAAATTCCATAGATGATGGACAACGTAAGCAGCACA
>WUUC01194971.1_pt1 | contig 14846 bp, 13 predicted proteins | sample 6278441 | NCBI WGS metagenome assembly WUUC01 (sample SAMN13675441, study PRJNA597444) | soil metagenome | isolation source: soil | place: USA: Washington | collected 2017-10
CGGTCGCCGCTCGTCGCGGCCGGGCCTACAGCGGACTGGGCACTGCGTCGCGCGTCTTCCTGCTTCGTCACTCGTTCCAGGCTGTGTCATAGACCGGCACTCCCCACCCTAGATCTTCGCAGCGCGGGCCAACACAATCCTTTAGCGATTGGGGGTTCCTTGTCGTCACTCAAGTAGTGGGGACACTAGATCGACAGGGTGTAGCCCATGCCTCGGACGGTGGTGATGCGGCCGGCGCCGAGTTTGCGGCGAAGGGCTCGGACGTAGACGTCGACGATGTTGGAGCCGGGATCGAAGTCGTAGCCCCAGACATGGGAAAGTACCTGCTCGCGGCTGAGGACCTGGCCGACGTGGCGGAGGAACAGCTCGAGGAGCATGAACTCGCGCGCGGTCAGCTCGACGGTGCGAGCGTCGAGGTGGGCGCGCCGGGTGCGGAGGTCGAGGGACAGGTCACCGGCGCGGAGCACGGTCGCCTCAGACAAACCGTTGGTGGTGCGGAGCCGCAGCCGGATTCGGGCGAGCAGTTCCTCGAAGCGGAACGGCTTGGACATGTAGTCGTCGGCGCCACCCTCAAGGCCGGCGACGGTGTCCCGCACCGAGTCGCGGGCGGTCAGGATGATCACCGGGGTGGACACCCTGGCCTCCCGGAGGGCCCGCAACACGGTGAAGCCGTCCCGGCCAGGCAGCCCGATGTCGAGCACCACGAGATCGAAGTCCCCGGTCCGCGCGTAGCCGAGCGCGGCGTCCCCGTCGGCTACCACGGTCGTGGTGAATCCGTTGGCGGACAAGCCTTTCCGCACGAAAGACGCGATGCGCTCCTCGTCCTCCGCGATCAGGATCCGACTCATCTAGCCCACCTCGACTGGTAGTTCGACGGCGAACGTGGCGCCGCGACCCGGTGTGGACGCGACGGTGACCGATCCCCCGTGCGCGTCGGCGATGGCCGCGACGATGGCCAGACCGAGGCCCGCGCCGCCGCGGTGATCGCGTTGGCCGGCACCTCGGGTGAACCGCTGGAAGATCCGCTCGATGTCCTGGTCCGACACCCCGGGCCCGGTGTCGGTGACCCAGAACGACGCCTTTCCCTCCCGCAGCGAGGAACCGAGGCGGATCTCGTCACCGTCCCCGCTGTGCTGCACGGCGTTCTGCGCTAGCTGCACAACGGCCTGGGTGATCCGCTGCGGGTCGAGCACCATGGTCCCCTCGGCGATCGCCTCCAGCCGCCACGATCTTGCCGCCAGGGCGCGGACCTTGGCGTCCACCTCGCTGGTCAGCTCGGCCAGCTCCACCCGCCTCGGCCGGACGAAGTCGGGGCGCTCGACGGTGGCCAGTACCAGCAGGTCGCTCACGATCCGGCCCATCCGGTCCAGTTCGTCGATGCACAACCGCACCACCTCGACCCGCTCAGCGGGATCGTCGCCCATCACCTCGAGGTGGCCGCGGACGATCGTGATCGGGGTGCGCAGCTCGTGGCTGGCGTCGTCGGCGAACTGGCGTTGCATGGTGAACGCGAGCTCCAGCCGGTCGAGCATCGCGTTGAACTGCTCGGCGAGACCGGCGACGTCGTCGCGCCCGGCGACCTGGATGCGCCGGGTCAGATCCTGCTCGGTGATCTCGGCGGCGGCCCGGCGCACCATCCGCACCGGTGCGAGGATCTGCCCGGCCACCACCCACGCGATGCCGCCGGCGAGGACCAGACCGATCAGGCTGACCAGCACCAGCGTGCCGATCGTCGCCCGCACCTCGGCCACCCGGCCCTCGACGAGGACCCCGAAGACGAACGCGCCACGGGCCCCGGCGTCCCCGAGCACCGGCACCTTGACCCACCGCAGCTCACCGGCGTCGGTCACCACCGAGCCGCTGGTGCTCGCCGACGCCAGGATCGGATCGAGCACATCGCGCCGCGCCGCCAGCGAGAACCTCTCCGCCCGCTGCAGCCGCAGCACCTCGCCGGTGTCCACCCAGCCCGCGAGCACCTCGTCCTCGTCCGGATACTGGCGGCGCAGGTGGTCGTAGAGCACGTCCCGGACGCTGCCGGAGTCCGCCCCGGCGGCGAACTCCCTGGCCTCCTTCTCCAGCGACGCGGTGACCACGCCGTCGATCCGGCTCAGCAGCAGGTTGTTCGTCACCACGGTCACCGTGACCAGTACGACCGCCGTCAGCAGCAAGACCCACCCGGTGATCCGCACCCGCGCCGAAACCGCCAGCCGCCGGCGCTCAGCCATTGCCGGCGGAAGCCCGGGTACGGCCGGGCGGGTTGGCGCCGTTGTCGCTCTTGCTCTTGCCCTTCGACTTGGCGGCACCCTTGCCGGCGCTGGGTTGCTCGCCATCGGCAACGACCGGCGGCAGCGCCGGCACAACCGTCTCGGTCACCGCCGCCGTCTGGGGCGGCGGTACGGGTTCTGGCGCCGTCATGATCTCGGCCGGCTGCCCGACCGTGACCGGGACCCGCGCCGAAACCGGCGACGGCCTCACCGCTTCACCCGGATAGTCACCCGGTCGATCACCGGGCCCGCCGATCCGCACCTCCACCGGAGCGTTGGGCCCCGGGTCCGCCCCGGACACATAGCTGACCACCACCGCCCCGAGCGGCAAGGCCAGCGCCGCCCCAACGAGCCCCAGCCGGGCCAACGGCGTCATCCCATCACCTGCCCGCACCCTCGCGCTTTCCGCTGCACACCGGGATGATCGGCGGCGACGCCCACAACGCTTCACTACTACGGCAGTTGGGCGGCCAGTTCCGCGCGGGATCTGATGCCGAGCTTGGTGTAGACCTTGCGCAGGTGGTACTCCACCGTCTTCGGGCTCAGGAACAGGGCGGCGGCGACCTCGCGGGTGGTCCTGCCCTCCGCGAGCAGAAGCGAGACCTGAAGTTCTTGCGGGGTAAGGGTTTGCACCCCGCTCGGTTCGCGGCGCCTGATCACCTCACCGGTCGCGGCCAGCTCGACGGCGGCGAGATCGGCCCAGTGCACGGCGCGCAGCTCCTCGAAGGTGGCGAGCGCGGCGCGCAACTGCGGCCGGGCCGCCACCCGTCTCCTGGCCCGCCGCAGCCGGGCCCCGTAGGCCAGCCGGGTGCGCGCGGTCTCGAAGTCGTCCAACGTCTTCGCGTGGAACCCGAGTGACGCCTCGAAGTGCCCGTCGATGTCGGCGTCCTCGCTGAGGATGCCGATCGTGCGCTCGGCGCGGCCCATCGCCCACGGCTGACCCTTGGTCGCCGCCGCGGACCGGTAGCGCCGCGCGATTCGCCAGGCGTCGTCACGCATACCCAGCCGGGCCAGCGCGTCGGCGAGTTCGGGCGCCGGCGACACGTCCGGGTCGGTCACCTCGAGCGTGCCGAGCAGCGTGTCGAGCTCGTCGAGATGCACCATCGCCTTACGTGGCTCCCCCAGCCCCAATTCCAGCTCCCCCAACGCGAACAGCGACCAGATCCGGCCGGCGTGGATGTCGCGGGCGCGGCAGATCGGCAACGCCTCCGCGACGAGTGCGCGGCACCGCTCCTCGCGGCCCAGCCGCGCCTGCAACCACGCCAACCCGGCGAGGCACATCGCCAGCTCGGTGTTCTGACCGGTTTCCCGCGCCAACCGGATGGCCTCCTCGTAGGTGGCCTCGGCGCGGACCCACTGGTTCGTGGTGGCCTCGTCCCGTGCGACGTGGAACAGCAGGGACGGCAGTGTCCCCACCGCCGCGTCCGCCCGGGTCTCGCGGACGGTGCGCCGAAGCTCGTCTCCGGTGTCCGCGTCGCGCAGGAACATCGGCCCGATCATCAGCCAGGACAGCCGGCGCCGGTCCTCGCGTAGCTGACCGGACGCGGCGAACAGTTTGACCGCGGCCCGGATCTGGTCGGCGCCGCCGCGGTTGGCCAGGATCCGGGCCGTGCCGGCGGCGATCTGCCCGAGTCCCCGCGCCCGCGACGTCGTCACCTGGTCGAGCAGGCCTTCGATCTCGCCGGCCAGCTCGACCGCGGTGGTGGCGTCGCCGAGGTAGAAACAGGCGCTGATCGCGTCGGCCAGCAGCACGACCCGGGAGTCCGCGTCGGGGGATTCCCGCGCCGCGGCCCGGAGAATGTCGCGTGACTCGGTCAGCGACCCGGTCCGCGCCGCGATCGCACCGCGCAGTTCGAGGGCCCGCAGCCGAACCGCCGGCGCGGTCAGGTCATCCGCCTCGGCCAGCAACGCGGCGGCGCGCGGCCCGCTTCCGGCAAGCCATGCCGACTCCGCGGCCGCCACGCAGTACAGGGCGTGCCGCTCGACGTCCGGGCTCAGCCGCGCGGCCCGCTCGAAGGCGGCCGCCGCGACGTCGTGCGCGCTTCGTTCGTGTGCCCGCATCGCCGCCCTGACAAGCAGGTCGGCGACCCGGGCGTCCGGGCCGAGCGTGGCCTCCGCCAGATGCCAGGCATGCCGGTCCGGCTCGTGTGGACCGAGCGCGTCGGCCACGGCCCGGTGGACGGACCGCCGGTGCTCCGGTGCCGCGTCGCCGTAGCATGCCGACCTCACCAGCGGATGGCGGAACTCGACCCGGCCGCCGCCGATCCGGATCAGGCCGGCGTCCTCCGCCTCGGCCAGCGCGTGGATCCCGACGCCAAGAATCTCGCAGGCCCTGGCGACCACCCGCAGGTCGTTGCCCACCACCGCGACGACGGTCAACGCCTCGCGCCCGGCCTCGCCGAGCGACCGGGCCCGTGCGGCGAAGGCGTCGACCAGGGTTGCCGACACCGGCAGCGGTGCCGCCGGGGAGGTGTGCTCCAGCCGGTCCACCGCGCCGGCCAGCTCGATCAGCGCGAGCGGATTCCCCGCGGTGGCCCGGTGCAGCCGTGCGACCAGCTCGGGTGACACCGAGGCGGGCGAGTGCCGCGAGACCAGGTCACCGGCCGCGGCCAGGTCGATCCCGGACAGCGGCAGCCGGGGCAGCTCGGCCGGCTCAGAGTTACGCGAGGTGGCCAGCAGGACGATCGGATCGGCCACGAGCCTCCTGGCCGCGAACGCCAGCGCGTCCGCCGACGGCCGGTCGAACCATTGCAGGTCGTCGAGCAGGATCGCGACCGGCCGGTCCTCGGCGAACCGGCAGAGCAGGCTCAGCGTGGCGGCGCCGACGGCGAACCGGTCGCCGGTCGCGCCGGGACGCAGCGCGAGCGCGGCCGACAGCGCCGAGGCCTGGGGCGCCGGGATCTCGTCGACCCGGTCCAGGGCGGGCCGCAACACCTGGTGCAACGCCCCGAAAGGGATCTCCCGCTCCGGCTCACTGCCGGCCCCGCGCAGCAACCCCATGCCCGTGGCGCGCTCCGCCGCGAAGTCCAACAACGCGGTCTTGCCGACGCCGGGCTCCCCCGTGATGACCAGGACGCCACCCTGCCCGATCCGAGCACCCGCCACGAGCCGCTCGATCATTCGACACTCGGACTCGCGTCCCATCAGCACAGGTGGAGTGTAGAGCCGTGGGTTGCAGCGTAATTGCAGCTAGAGGTCGCGCAAGTGGGTCGGTGGATGCCCGTCGTGATCGAGGCGCCGCCTCGGCGCGGCGGGCGCCGCCATGCCTACTTGCGCGTCCTCTTATGGGCACCCCAGTGGGAATACCTAGGTGGGGCACCTGATGCGGGCGCCGGACGACCGCTCATAGGTTCCGCCGGGACCGAATGAGAGGAACAGCGGATGACCACAACCCAGCCGGCCGTCGAGGTGGACGGCGACAAGCTCATGCAGTTCGTTTTCCGGGCCGTCGACGAGGTCGGTGCCACGCTCAACGCCGCGCTCGTGGTCATGGGCGACAAGCTGGGCTACTACCGGATCATGGCGTCGGTCGGCGCGGTCAGCCCGGCCGAACTGGCCGAACGCAGCGGCACCGGCGAGCCGTACACGCGGGAATGGCTCAACGCCCAGGCGGCCGGCAGCTACGTGACCTACGACCCGGGCACCGGGCGGTACACGCTGCCACCGGAGCAGGCGGTGGCGCTGACCGTTGAGGACAGCCCGGCGTTCCTGCCCGGCATGTTCCAGATCGCACTGGGCACCGTGCACGACGCCGAGCACGTGCTGGACGCCGCGCGCAGCGGCTCCGGCATCGGCTGGCACGAGCACCACACCGACGTGCACGCCGGCTGCGAGCGGTTCTTCCGGCCCAGCTACAACGCTTACCTGATCGAGGGGTGGCTGCCCGCACTGGACGGTGTGGTGCCGAAACTCCGGACCGGGGCCAAGGTCGCCGATGTGGGCTGCGGGCACGGCGCGTCGACAATCCTGATGGCGCAGGCGTTCCCGAACTCGCGGTTCGTCGGTTCGGACTACCACCCGGAGTCGATCGAGATCGCGCGCAACCGGGCCGAGGCCGCCGGGGTGGGCGACCGGGTCCGGTTCGAGGTGGCCGCGGCCGACAAGTTCGGCGGAACCGGCTATGACCTGGTGACCATGTTCGACTGCCTGCACGACATGGGCGACCCGGTCGGTGCGGCGCGGCACGTGCGGGACGCGGTGGCCGCCGACGGCACCTGGATGGTCGTCGAACCGATGGCCGGCGACCACGTCGAGGACAACCTCAACCCGGTGGGCCGCGCCTACTATGGCTTCTCCACCCTGCTGTGCACGCCGTCCTCGCTGTCCCAGGACGTCGGCCTCGCCCTCGGCACCCAGGCCGGGCCGGCGCGGCTGCGCGATGTGGCCACCGCCGGCGGGTTCACCCGGTTCGCCAGGGTGGCGGAGACACCGTTCAACCAGGTACTCGAGGTCCGGCCGTAAGCCAGTGGACACTATGACCATGCCGAGGGAGGAGCCGCACCCCGCCCGCGCCGCGGACCAGATCGGGTTCGCGAAGCGGGCGGGGGTGCGGATCGCGTTCGCCGTCTACGACAACCCAGGCCGGCCAACGGTTCTGCTCATGCCAACCTGGTCGATCGTGCCGTCCCGGTTCTGGAAGCTGCAGGTTCCTTACCTGGCACGGCATTTCCGGGTGGTGACCTTTGACGGCCGAGGCTCCGGCGCCTCGGACCGCCCGGCCGGCGCCGCGTCCTATGCGGACGCCGAGTACGCCGCGGACGCGATCGCGGTCATGGACGCCACCTCCACCGACCGCGCCGTGCTGGTTTCGCTGTCTCGCGGGGACATCTGGTCGATGCTCGTGGCCGGGGACCATCCGGACCGGGTCACCGGCATCGTGGCGATCTCCCCGGCCGGCCAGTACCAGTCCGGCCGCGAGCAGTTCGCCTGGAACGCGCGGCTGCCGACCACCGAGGGCCCCGCGAAATACAACCGGCACTACTGGCTGGAGGGCGGGTACGACGATTTCGTCCAGTGGTTCTTCGCCACGATGTTCCCGGAACCGCACTCCACCAAGCAGATCGAGGACGGCACGCGGTGGGCTCATGAGATCGAGCCGGCCACGCTGGTGGACACCACGGCCGGACGGCTCGGCCTCGACGGCGCGGTGACCGTGCCGGTTGAGGAGATCTGCTCCCGGGTGCGGTGTCCGGTGCTGGTGATCCACGGGACCGACGACCGGATCCGCCCGCCCGCCGGCGGTGAACGCCTCGCGGAGCTGACCGGCGGCTCGCTGGTCCTGCTCGACGGCGCCGGCCACGGGCCGCACGGGCGGGACCCGGTACGGGTCAACCTGCTGATCAAGGAGTTCGTCGACCGGGTGCATCCCCCGGTTCGGCAGACCCGCTGGCGTCGGGCGATGAGCCGGTCGCCACGGGCGCTGTACCTGAGCTCACCGATCGGTCTCGGCCACGCCCGGCGGGACCTGGCCATCGCCACCAAGCTGCGCGAACTGCGTCCGGACCTGCGGATCGACTGGCTGGCCCAGCACCCGGTCACCGCGGTGCTCGACGCGGCCGATGAGCGGGTGCATCCCGGCTCCGCGTGGCTGGTCAACGAATCGTCCCATGTGGAGGATGAGGCCGGAGAGCACGACCTGCACGCGTTCGAGGCGATCCGCCGGATGGACCAGGTCCTGGTGAACAACTTCATGGTGTTCAACGAGATCGTCGAGTCCGAGCCCTACGACCTGGTGATCGCCGACGAGGCCTGGGATCTCGACTACTTCCTGCACGAGAACCCGGAACTGAAGCGGTTCGCGTTCGCCTGGATGACGGATTTCGTTGGCTGGCTGCCGATGCCCGACGGCGGGGCGCGCGAGGAGCGGCTGACCGCGGACTACAACGCCGAGATGATCGAGCAGCGGACGCGCCTGCGCCGGGTGCGCGACCGGTCGGTGTTCGTGGGCAACCCGGACGACATCGTCGACCGGTCCTTCGGCCCCGGGCTGCCCGCGATTCGCGAGTGGACGGAGCGGAACTTCGACTTCTCCGGCTATGTCACCGGATTCGACCCGCCGTCCGAGGCCGAACGCGCTCTACTGCGCGCGAAGGTCGGTGTTCGGCCGGATGAGCTGCTCTGCGTGGTCACCGTCGGCGGCTCCGGCGTCGGGGCGTCCCTGCTCCGCCGGGTGCTCGACGCGGTGCCCGCCGCCCGCCGGCAGGTGCCCGGGCTGAAGTTCCTCGTGGTCACCGGCCCGCGCATCGACCCGGCCTCGCTACCGCGGCACCATGGTGTGTCGATCCGCGGCTTCCTGCCGGACCTGCACCGTCAACTGGCCGCCTGCGACCTGGCGGTCGTGCAGGGTGGGCTGACCACCTGCATGGAGCTGACCGCGAGCCGGCGGCCGTTCATCTACGTGCCCCTCCGCCACCACTTCGAGCAGAACTTCCACGTCCGCAACCGTCTCGCACGCTACGGTGCCGGCCGGTGCATGACCTACGACGAGGTCACCGAACCGGAAGCCCTGGCCACCGCGATCGCGGAAGAGCTCCACCGTGACGTCCACTACCGGCCCGTCGAGACCGACGGAGCCACCCGCGCCGCCACCCTGCTCGCCGACCTGCTCTGACAGTTCGATCAACGGGGTTTCGCAAAACGGTGGCCGGGGTATACCGCGCCTGTTTTGTGTCCGTTCAACAGAGGGCGGAGAGCAGGGTGAACGACGAGGGGCACTTAGCCGCCGCCGACCGTGTGCTGGAGCGGCAGGTCGACAGCCCGTCCGAGCTCCGGCATCTCTACCTGGATGTGCGCGGGTTCCTGTCCGGCATCGTCGACCACACGGTCGCTGACGCCGGTCTGGTAGTGGTCATGCTCGTCGGCGACGCTCACCGGCGCGGCGCCGGTCCGGTCACCCTGCGGCTCAGGCGCAGCGCGGACAGCACCCGGCTGCGCGTGGAGGTCGACGGTCACCACCCACTGGCCGGCCCGACTCCCGAGGACTACCGCACCGGACTGCTCGACCGGATGACACGGGTCCGCGGCGTGGAACGCGCGGCCGACACGACCACCACCTGGGCCGAGCTCAGCCTGATCCCCAAGACCGACAGTTAGGCGCCACCCCGAGACATCGCTTCCTACGCCGGGGCCATGGTGTCGGCGACACCCAACCCACGGACGGCGGGCATCACCTGGTTGGCGAACAGCTCCATGCTCGTGGTGGTCTGCTCGTGGGTGATGTCGCCGATCGAGAACAGGCCGATGAGCTGACCGAAGCCAAGCTCGTCGTGCAGCTCACGCAGCCGGGCGGTGACCGTGTCCGGGCTGCCGACCAGCACGTAGCCCTCGGCCACCAACTCCTCGTAGGTCAACTGCGGGAAGGGTTTCATCCCGGCCATCAGCAGGCCGCGCATCGACGACGGGGTCATGTACCCCGGCGGGAACATGATCTCGGGGCCCTGCTTGAGTCCTTTGTGGAACAACCACATGAGGTGCTGCCGGCCCTCGCGATGTGCCTGCTCGTCGGTTTCGGCGACGTAGATCGGTATCGAGAGGGCGATCTTCTCCGGGTCCGGCACGTAGCCCAGCTCGTCGGCCGCCTGACGGTATCCGTCGAACCAGCGCAGGACCACCCGCGACGGCGCGTACACCGACATGTAGGTGTAGCGCTTTTCCGCGCAGTACCGCATGGTCTCCGTGCTGCCCGCGCCCGGGATGTAGATCGGCGGATGGGGTTGCTGCAGCGGCCGGGGCCAGAGGTTGACGTAGCGGTACTCGTAGTTGGGGCTGATCCACTGGAACATCTCGTCCGACGTCCACGCCTTGATGATCAGGTCGTGCGCCTCGTTGAACCGGTCACGGGAACGGGTCGGGTTGATGCTGTGCCCGAAATACTCCCACCCGATGCCGCGGACGAACCCGGAGACCAGCCTGCCGTTGGTGAGATGGTCGAGCATGGCGATCTCCTCGGCCACCCGCAGCGGGTTGCCGCGGATGCCGATCGCGTTACCCAGCACCATGATCTGCGCCCGCTCGGTGCGCCGGGCGAGAGCGGCGGCCATGATGTTGGGCGAGGGCATCAAACCGTAGGCCGTCTGGTGATGCTCGTTGACGCCGATCCCGTCGAACCCGAGCGTCTCGGCGTACTCGAGCTCATCGAGATAACGGTGGTACAGCCGGTTTCCGAGCTCACGGTCGAAATGCCGGTTGGGGAACGTGAGCGATGGCGACGGGTAGTTCTCGTCGAAGTCGTCCGGCAGGTACGGATAGGGCATCAGGTGGAAGAAGACGAACTTCATCGGCTCACTCCGCTCAGTTCGGCGCTGGCACCCAGGAATTTCGCGGTGATCTCGGCGAACTCCTCCGGACGCTCCATGTACATGGCATGACCGCAGTCCTCGACCTCCGCGAACACGGCGTTCGGGATCAGCTCGGCGTACCGGTGACCGTGCGCGATGGGAATCAGCTTGTCCTCGGACGGCCACACCACCAACGTGGGCGCGACGACCCGGTGCAACCTGCGGGCGAGCTTGGGGTTGTTCATGAACGGCATCCAGGAGAACCGGGCGAGCGCGGTCATGTCCCGGTAGAACGCCAGCACCTGGTCCACGTCGGGATCGGCCGGGAACGGCGATTTGGTGACGTCCTTGAACAACGCGTCGACCAGTTGTTCCGGCGTCATCAGGAACAGGTCCGCGATGGGATGCTCGGGAATCCGCAACCCGGCCGCACTGAGCAGAACCAGCGACCCGGTCACGTGCGGCCGGAAGACGGCGAGCTCGGCGGCGAGCCAGCCGCCGAACGACCCTCCCACCACATGGGGACGATCAAGGCCCAACCGCTCGATGAAATCGAGGTAGTGGTAGACGAGATCGTCCATCCCCTCCACCTCGGGGAGCTCGTCGGAGCCGCCGAAGCCCGGATGGTCGGGCGCGATCACCTCGAACCGCTGCGCGAGCAACTCGTGGAACGGCAGCCACTGTCCCGCGCCACCCGCCGCGTGCAGGAAGAGCAGCGGCGCGCCGGTACCGCCGCGCAACACGTGCACGCGACCACCGGGAAAGTCGAGGAACTCCTCGCTGACCACTGTTGTGCCTACGTCGTTCGCCATACGGCGAAGCTAGAAGGCCCCTCGGTCCGGCGACGATCCACTTTCCGCACCGCCCGGCCGATTCCCGCACACTTGCGCATCCACTGGACAGACCGGATTCTGTGATGATGGCGATGCGGCCAGCGACCGGGGACGTCAGACTTCCGGACCCCAGGGTGATCTACACCGCGGATCCGTACGAGGCGCGGGTGCGGACCCAGGCGTTTCTCGGCTGCTCGCACCAGATGACCGTGCTGGAGCGGGAGAACCCGTTCCTCGCCCGCGTCCAGTACCGGTCACTTGCCGGGCTGGGCCTGATGTCCTCGGCGTACGGCGCGTCCGTGGAGATCCGCTGCTCGCCCCCGATCGACAAGGTGACGGTGAACTTCCTGTTCGGCGGGACCATGCTCGTCGACGACGGTGGTCAGATCTTCGTCGCCGACGCGAACCAGGCGGCGGCGTTCTGCTTCCACGAAGACCTCGCCATGCGGTGGACGTCCGGGCTGGCTCAGCTGATGCTCACCATCGAGAAACCCCGCCTGGAGCGGTACCTGCAGAACCTGCTGCACGCGCCGGTGGATCGCCCGCTGCGGTTCCACGGCCCGGTGGACCTCGCCAGCAGCGGCGGCCAGGGCATCGCCGCCGCGGTGCTGACCCTGCGTCGCGCGCTGGAGCGGTGCGGCAAGGCGGGACCACCGCCCGTGCTCGCCGCGGAGATCGAACACAGCATCATGACGACCCTGCTGCTCAGCCAGCGGCACAACTACACCGACGCCATCTTCTCGGCGCAGCCGCTGCCGGCACCCAGGGTGGTCCGCCGCGTCGTCGAGCTGATCGACTCGACGCCGACGAAGGCGTTCACCGTCGCGGATCTCGCCACGCACGCCGGCGTGAGCGAACGTTCCCTGCACGCCGCGTTCCGCCGCCAACTCGGCACGTCGCCGATGTCCTACGTACGCCGGCGCCGGCTCGAACAGGCCCACGACGAGCTGCTCCGGCTCGATCCCACCACCGGCGCCAAAGTCACCGACGTGGCCCTACGCCACGGGTTCTCCCACACCGGCCGGTTCGCCGCCACCTACCGCCAGCAGTTCGGCGAATCACCCTCGACCACCCTGCGCCGTTAGTGTCCCGCGCCGAAAATCTGCAATCTAATTCCGGCGCCCAGGCGGCCCCTGGCCGCGTTGTCGTCAGCCCCGGTAGAAGCTCCGCTACAGGGACCTCCTCCGCCTTGCCAGGACCCACCTGGATCACCGGACTTAGGCCACGAATTTCCGGCGCGGGACACTGCTCACCGCATCGGGGCGAAGGGGTGGTCTCGGGAGGCTTCGACCGCGGCGAAACCGTAGTGCAGTAGCTGGGTTTCGTAGTCGCGTTTCGCTTCGGCGAGGGGTGCGGTGGAGGCGAGGAGGTCGCGGAGCAGGTGCGCGTCGCGGAGGGCGACGGTGGCGCCGTCCCCGCGGCCGGGTGACATGGTGTGGATCGCGTCGCCGAGCAGGGTGACCGTGGGTGTGTCCCAGGCGGGCACGGGCCGGGCGGAGGTGATGTCCACCAGGAACGTCGCGGTGATGTCGGCGTGGGCGAGGACTTCTCGCACGCCGGGATGCCAGGTTCGGGTGGTGGCCACGGCGATCCGGTGCAGGGCCTCGGGGGTGACGTTGTCGGGCCGGGGACCGGGGGTGGTCAGCGTCCAGGAGAAGTAGTCGCCGATGTCGGTGAGCTTGACGGTGGGCGCGTGGGTGGCGGTGGCGTCGGAGCTGGCGGTGTGCTGGCGGCAGATGGCGATCGCGATGGCCGTGCCGTCGGCGTCGATGACCCGGTTGAACGTGTCGATCAACGGATCCGGGGTGGCCGCGAGCAGTCGCGGGGTCAGCGGGGTGCGGCCGTAGATGGCCCAGCCCAGCTCGTCGATGACCGCGCCGGGGATCAGCTGGCGGCGAACGGCCGACCCGGTCCCGTCCGCGCCGACGAGCAGGTCACCGTCCGCGTGGGTGCCGTCGGCGAAGTGGGCCCGCACGCGCTCGCCGGTGGTCTCGTAGCGGGTGCCCGTCTGTCCGAAGTGGACGATATCGTTCAGGCCGGCGAGCAGGATCTCCCGCAGGGTAAGCCGGTTGATGCCGAGACCGGCCTCGCCCGGCTCGATCGGCGGGATCGGCTTGGCGAACTTCGGAGTGAGCTGGGAGTCGGTGAAGATCATGCGGGTGGCCGGGCGGATCGAGGTCGCCACGGCCAGGTCGAAGAGGTTTCCCGGCAGGCACGCGCGCAACGCCCGGGCGCCGGCCTGCTTCAGGCTGACCCGGTAGCCCTGGCCGCGCGCGACCGGGGCGGGATCACGCTCGTAGACCGCGACAGGTATTCCTGCCTGGCGCAGCCCCTGGGCAAGACACAGTCCACCCAAGCCCGCACCGACGATCAGCACCTCGGGCACCGGGTCAAGCTATCACCGCCGAGCAGCGGACTTGCACACCTATACCCCCTATGGGTATAAAGGAGCGCATGCGAGGTTATACCGAGACCAAGGACGCTCACCTGCGTCGTCTGCGCCGGATCGAAGGACAGATCCGGGGCCTGGCGCGCATGGTAGAGAACGACGAGTACTGCATCGACATCCTCACGCAGGTCTCCGCGGTCACCCGCGCCCTGCAGGCGGTGTCGGTCTCACTGCTCGACGAGCACCTGCGGCACTGCGTCACCGAGGCGATCGCCGAGGGCGGCGCGGACGCCCAGGACAAGATCACCGAGGCCAGCGACGCGATCGCCCGCCTGGTCCGCTCCTGAAGCCACCAACCGAGAAAGGAAGATCCGATGCCCCAGTCCAGCTACACCGTCAAGGGCATGACCTGCGGCCACTGCGTCAGCTCGGTGACCGAGGAGGTCAACGGGATCGACGGCGTGCAGACCGTGGATGTCGACCTGGCCACCGGTCGGCTCACCGTGACCAGCGACCGACCGGTTGCCGACGAAGCCATCCGCGCCGCGGTGACCGAGGCCGGCTACCAACTCGTCAGCTGATCGACAAGGAGCACGAGATGAAGACCGCCACCAAGCTCTCCGCCTACGTACTCGCGTTGGCCGTCGTAGCCGGCGGCGCCTGGGCGGTCGGTACGGCGGTCGGACCGCTCGCCGCCGAGGAGCCGTCGAACGATGCCGGCCACCAGATGGAACAGGAGACGCCAGCCGCGAAGCAGGTCGAGGCCGGGCTGCCCGGCCTGGCCGTCGCCGCCAACGGTTACCGTCTCGAGCTGAGCCGGGACCGGTTGGCCACCGCGGTCGCGACGCCGTTCCAGTTCCGCATTCTCCAGCCGAACGGCGCGGCGCTGACCAAGTTCGACGTTGAGCACGACAAGCGGCTGCACCTGGTGGTCGTCCGCCGCGACGGGGCCGACTTCCAGCACGTGCACCCGGAGATGTCCCCGGACGGCACCTGGACCATCGGCCTTACGCTGCCGCGGGCGGGCAGCTACCGGGTGTTCACCGACTTCAAGCCGGAGGGCGGCGAGAAGACCACCCTCGGT
>WUUC01035508.1_pt1 | contig 14835 bp, 12 predicted proteins | sample 6278441 | NCBI WGS metagenome assembly WUUC01 (sample SAMN13675441, study PRJNA597444) | soil metagenome | isolation source: soil | place: USA: Washington | collected 2017-10
TCACCGAGGAGCAGTGGCGGGGGCTCGCCGATCACGCCCGCGAATGCCACCTGCTGTTTCTCAGCTCTCCGTTCTCCCTCGAAGCCGTTGATCTGCTCGCACGCCTCGACATGCGCATCTGGAAATTCGCGTCCGGTGAGATCGGAAACCGCGCGATGCTCGACCGCGTCATCGCGACGGGCGGGCCGATCATCCTGTCGAGCGGCATGAGCGACCTCGCCGAGCTCGATGCCGCCGTGGCCCGCGTGAAGGCCGCCGGCGTCCCACTCGCGGTGCTGCAATGCACGACCGCGTACCCGTGTCCGCCCGAGAAGATCGGCCTCAACCTGCTGCCGGAATTCCGGTCGCGATACCGGTGTTTCGTCGGGTTATCCGATCACTCGGGCACGATCTATCCGGGCCTGGCCGGCGCCGCGATCGGGATGGACGTGCTCGAAGTGCACGTCACGCTCAGCCGCGAGATGTTCGGCCCCGACGTGAAGGCGTCAGTCACCACGAGCGAACTGCGTCAGCTCGTGGACGGCGTCCGGTTCATCGAGGCGATGCGGGCCCATCCAGTGGACAAGGACGCCGCCGCCGGTGACATGACGCCGCTGCGAAACATCTTCACCAAGAGTGTCGTGGCGCGTCGTCACCTGCCTGCCGGAACCGTGTTGACCGAATCGGACCTTGCGGCAAAGAAACCCGGAACCGGCATTCCCGGCGTGCGCTTGCCGGAACTGGTCGGCCGGCGGTTGCGTCGCGCGGTGGCGCCCGACGAGCTGCTCCGGACCGACGACGTGGACGAACCCCTGACCTCATGAAACGTAAAATCTGTGTGCTCGTGACCGCGCGTCCGAGTTATGCCCGCATCAAGTCAGCACTGAAAGCCATCGACGACCATCCGGACCTGGAGCTGCAGCTCGTTGTAGCCGCGTCGGCGCTGCTCGATCGGTATGGCGCTGCGTTCAAGGTGATGGAGCACGATGGCTTCGAGATCAAGGCACGGGTGTACATGGTGCTCGAGGGGGAGAACCTCGTCACCTCCGCGAAGTCTACCGGCCTGGGACTCGTGGAGCTGGCCACCGTGTTCGACAATCTCCAGCCCGATGCCGTCGTCACCGTGGCAGATCGGTACGAGACGCTCGCGACGGCCGTGGCGGCGTCGTACATGAACCTTCCCGTTGTGCACGTGCAGGGCGGGGAAGTGACCGGCTCGATCGACGAGAAGGTGCGCCATGCGGTGACGAAGCTGGCGAATCTGCATCTGGTCTCCACGGCGAAGGCGCAAGAGAGAGTCATCAGGCTCGGCGAAGATCCCGACGCCGTGGTGTTGACCGGGTGCCCTTCGATCGATCTTGCGGCGGATGTCCAGCGCAACCCGAAGATGGACTTCGATCCGTTCGAGAAATATGGCGGCGTCGGTGCCCGGGTGGATCTGTCGAATGGTTACCTCGTGGTCATGCAGCATCCGGTCACGACCGAATACGACGAGGCGCTGCACCAGGTCGAGGAAACACTGCACGCCATCAAGGAACTCGGGATGCCGACGCTCTGGTTCTGGCCGAACGTGGACGCCGGTTCCGATGGCACGTCGAAGGGCATTCGCATGTTCCGCGAGCGGGAAGGTCCGTCGAACATCCACCTGTTCCGCAACATGTACCCGGAAGACTTCCTTCGGCTCCTGGTGCACTCCTCCGGGATCATCGGCAATTCGAGCGTGGCGATCCGCGAGTGTTCGTACCTGGGCGTGCCGGCGGTGAACATCGGCTCGCGTCAGCAGGGGCGCGAACGCGGAGCGAATGTCATTGACGTCGATCACGACCGCGCGCAAATCGTGGGTGCCGTGCGGCGGCACCTGAAAGGGCAGCGGCCGAAGAGCGATACGACGTATGGCGATGGGGATGCCGGCACTCGCATCGCCCAGTGCCTCGCTGAACGCGAGCTCACGGTCGAAAAGCGGCTGACGTATTGACAATGGCGACGACGGTGCTCGATCGGCGGACGCGAATCGCTTCCCTCGCTTTCGACTACGCGGCGCAGGCGAAGACGCGGGTCACCACATGCAACCTCTGTGGCGGATCCACGTTCGTGACTCTCACGCATCGCGATCGGTATCACTATCCGGCGGAGGCCGCTGGCTGCCGCCGATGCGGCCTCGTGTTCCTCAGCCCGATGATGACGGCCGACGCGTACGGACAGTTTTACGCCGGCACCTACCGGCCACTGGTCAGCGCGTTTCACGGGCGGCTGATCGACGCGACCACCATCCAGGAGGAGCAGCGGCAGTATGCAGCGGAGCGCATGGCGTTCGTCGAGCCGTTCCTTGCCGGAATGCGGTCGGGGGCGCTGCTCGATATTGGCGGCTCCACGGGCGTGGTGGCCCACGCGTTCGCGCACCGGTTCGGGCTGAAGGCCACTGTCATCGACCCGTCGCCGCTCGAGGCGGCACAGGCCGAGCGCCTCGGCATCGAGACGATCACCGGCCTGATCGAATCAACCGACCTCGGCGCACGCCAGTTCGACGTCGTCATCATCTGTCAAACCGTCGATCACCTGCTCGACGTGGCCGGTACCCTGCGCCGCGTGCACCGGCTGCTCAGGCCTGGCGGCCGTCTCTTCATCGACATCGTTGACGTGCGCGCCGGCTACCTGCGCAACTGGTCGATCGAGGACACGATCAAGATCGATCATCCGTACTACCTCACCGAGGAAACGATGGGCGCCTTTCTCGCGCGCTGCGGTTTCGAGGTCCTCGGGATGGACTACGCGGCCGATCACCTTCATGTGGGGTACGTCTGCCAACCGGGCACCCCTGTGCCACATGCGCTGCCCTCGGCAGCACAGGTCGAGGCCATGTTCCGGGAGATTCGCTTCGTGCAAAACGCGGCGCGAAATCACGAATCACTTAATCGCCAATCACCAATTCGTTGATGATTCTCGCCCTCGTTCCCGCGCGTGGCGGATCGAAAGGTTTACCTGGCAAGAACCTGCGGCTGCTGGCCGGCCATTCGTTGGTCGAATACGCGGCGCGGGTGGCGCGCGACTCTGCCGTCGTGGATCGGGCGGTGCTCTCGACGGACGCGGAGGAGATTGCTGCCGAGGGGCGCCGCGTCGGCCTCGACGTGCCGTTCCTGCGGCCGCCGCATCTCGCGCAGGACGACACGCCCATGCTGCCGGTGATCGAACATGCGCTGACCGCGCTCGGCGCCGGCGGGTTCGTTCCTGAGGTCGTGCTGTTGCTGCAGCCCACGTCGCCGTTGCGCACGGCCGAACATCTTCGAGCGGCGGTCCGCCTGCTGCGGGTTACGCGAGCGGATTCCGTCGTGAGCGTGGTCGAACTGCCGCGACACCTCTCGCCCGACTACGTGATGCGGATTGAAGACGATGCGCTCGTGCCGTTCCTGCCCGAGGGGGCACGCGTCACGCGGCGGCAGGACGCGCGGCCGGCCTACGTCCGCGACGGGACGGTATACGCATTCTGGAGGCGCACGCTCGTCGAGCAGGGGAGCATCTACGGCGCGCGCTGCCTGCCGCTCCTCGTCAACGCCGCCGAGTCGATCACCATCGATGCTTCGGCCGATTGGGACGCGGCTGAACGTCTGCTGCGCCAGCGCAGCGGCGTGATGTCCTGACATGCCGGACATTGCCGCTGCTGCCCGAAATATTGGCGCGAAGGTTATCCGGCGCGTCGCGCGCGTGCACGTGCCGCTGGTTCGACAGGCGCGGCGTGCATCGCGTCTGCGCGAACAGGCCGTGGAAGCGGCCGAAGAGATACGCGTGCTGCGCGACATCGCGCAGGTTGCCACTGGGCGCGAACCGATCGTCGTCGGCCCATGGCTCTCCGAAGTCGGTTACGAGCTCCTGTACTGGATTCCGTTCCTGCGCTGGTTTCGCGATCGATACCGGCTCGACGAAGACCGGCTCGTCGTGGTCTCGCGTGGTGGTGCTGGATCCTGGTATGCGGACGTTACTTCGCGTTACGTTGACATCCTCGACCTGATGGATCCGGCGACGTTCACCGCCCGCAACGAGGCGCGTCGGAGCGGTGAAGAGAGTGGCGGGCAGAAGCAGACTGCGCTCGGGGCGCTCGATACGGAGCTGCTCGGCCTGGCGCGTGAGCGCCTCGGGCTCGACATCGTTCGCGTCTGTCACCCGTCGTTGATGTATCGCCTGTTTCGACAGTTCTGGCTCGCCAACCGGGCGCTCGATGTCGTCACGGCGCACACACGCTTTACCCGCATGCCGGCGCCCGAGGTCGTGGACCGTGGAAGACTGCCGCTGCGCTTCGTCGCCGTGAAGTTCTACACCGGGGCCGCCATCCCTGACACACCGGCGCATCGCGCGATGTTGCGCGAGATCGTGCATCGACTGGCGAGCGAGACAGCGGTCGTCCTGCTCGACACGGGCCTGGCGTTCGACGAACACCACGACTACCCGTTCGCGGGCATTCCCAATGTGACGAGCCTGCGAGGCTTGCTCACCCCGCAGAACAACCTGGCCGTGCAGACGCAGGTGATCGCCGCGGCGTCCGGTTTCGTGGGCACGTGCGGGTCGGTGGCATGGCTCGCGCCGCTCCTTGGAGTGCCCGCGGTCGCGGCCTACGTCGAAGACCGGTTTCTGTTGTCGCACCTCTTCGTCGCGCGTCACGCCTATCGCCAGGCTGGCGCCGCGCCTTTTCTGCCTCTCGACCTGCACGGCGCCGCGGAGCTTGGCGCCGTCGAACGGCATTTCGCGCCCATCGCCGCCGCACCCGAGCGAGCGTCGGCGATTCGGGGGATCGCCGAATGAAGCAGCCGATCGTCCGACGGGTCGGCCGCGCGGTTGGCCGCGCGCTGCCGCGCCGATGGCGTTTGCGCGTCAGCGGCGGACGAGCGTCGCTGCTGTCGGCTCGCACCCGGCTGCGGCTGCGCCGGTTGGCGGCCAGCGGAAAGCCGATCATTGCTGGCCCGTACTTCGGTGAGGTCGGCTTCGAGCTGCTGTACTGGATTCCGTTCCTGGCGTGGTTCGCCGAGCGATACGGGGTCCCACCGGAACGCATGATTGCCATCTCGCGGGGCGGCGCCGCGTCATGGTATGCGCACCTGGCCTCGCGCTATTGCGATGTGTTCGAGGTGATGGACGCCGGTGAGTTCCGCGCGCGGAACGAGCGGCGTATCCGTGAACTGGGTGAGCAGAAGCAGATCGCCGTCACCAGCCTTGACGAAGAGATCGTGGACGCGGTGCGGAGCAGCGTCGGCGTGAACGCCGCCGTGCTCCATCCGTCGATGATGTATGCGCTGTTCGCACCGTTCTGGTGGGGTCACCTGCCGATTGCGTGGATAGACCGGCATGCGCGATTTCGCCGCCTCACGCCGCCGCTGGTGCCGCGTGAGATGACATTGCCGCGCCAGTTCGCCGCCGTCAAGTTCTACTTCAACGACTGCTTCGTAGACGCGGCGCGGACACGCGCCTTCGTACAGGAGGTCGTCCGTAATGTGTCGCACGACCTTCCGGTCGTGTCGCTGAGCACCGGCTTATCCATCGACGATCACGACGCGTGCGAGCCGCACCACGGCGCGGGCGTGATTCAGCCTGGGTACGAAGCCAAGAGCAACCTGGACCTCCAGTCGGCGATCGTCGCGCGTGCCCGGCGGTTCGTCGGCACATACGGGGGCTTCTCGTATCTGTCGCCGTTCTTCGGCGTTCCGGCGACGGCGTATTACACGGATGCGGGCGGATACTCGGTCCGTCACCTCGAAGTCGCGCACCTGGCGATCGAACGCATGGGAGGCGGCGCGCTTCTCGAGTTGCGCCCGGCTCATCACGGCACGGCCGAGGCGGTGGACGGAGGGCTCGCCTGCTCGAGCCATTGAAGCGGCCCGCGCGGCGTTGGCGTTCCCGAGGACGCATCCTCCGCGAGGTCTTGCAGGTGCAACGCGAGACGTGGCACGTTGAAAGGGAAATCGAACACGCGGTCGGCGGATCGGCGCCGCTGCTCGCCGGTCCGTGGACAGGCGAAGTCGGCTACGAGGTGCTGTATTGGGTGCCGTTTCTCCGCTGGTTGAGTGCCGCCTATCGCCTGCCGGCGAGCCGCGTCATCGCCGTGTCGCGTGGAGGGGTAGGCTCCTGGTACTCGGGCATCGCGGGCACCTACGTTGACGCGCTCGACCTGATGGCACCCGGCACGTTCGCCGCGCGCGCGCGATCGCTCGCCGCCGACGAGAGAACCGCGAAGCAGCTTGCCCTGTCAGAACTGGATCGCGACATTGTTTCGGGCGTGACACGCCAGATCGGTGCCGACGTGCGCGTGATCCACCCGTCCCTCATGTACCGCCTGTTCCGCGCGTTCTGGTCGGGCCACGCGTCGATGTCGTTTCTCGAACGCCATACGCGGTTCACGCGCGTGACGCCGCCATCGACCGCGGACCTGTCGACGCTGCCGCGCGAGTATGTGTGCGTGAAGTTCTACAGCGCACGATCGCTGCCGAGCGATCCCTCGATGCGCGCCACGCTGCGCTCGCTCGTCGCGGCGCTGGCAACGCGCACGCCCGTCGTGCTCCTCGATGCTCACATTCGCATGGACGAGCACGAGGACTTCACCTTTGAGGATGTGCCGAACACGATGAGCGCGCGCGGGCTGATGACGCCGGCGACGAACCTGGCGGTGCAAACGCAGATCATGGCGGGCGCGCGGGCGTTTGTTGGGACCTGCGGCAGCGTGGCCTGGCTCGCGCCGATGCTGGGCGTAGACACCCTGGCCATGCTGGCCGACGCCGGCTTCCTTCATGCCCACTTGCACGTCGCGCGGCGCGCGTTTTGCCGGATGACCGGGGCGGGCACCTTCTCCCCGTGCGACATCGGCGCCGTGGCGAGGCTGGGGCTGATGGTGGGATTGTGAAGCTGCAGAATCTGCCGATGATCGCGCGCAACGTGGCGGCGCGCGCGGCGCGCCGGATCGAGCGGTGGGCATCGGTTCGCGCGCGAGACGCGCGCGCGCTGGCGAAACATTCGAGTCGGACGGCGGAGCGGCTCGATCCGGCAACGTCGCTCGCTTCCGTCGCGGGCGCCACTCGCCGGGCCAGCATCCGCGCGGCCCGCCGCATGGAGCGGTTTCAGCAGCACGTCATCGCGCCACTCCGCGAGGAGCGCGTTGTACTCGCCCGGCTCCGTCGCATCGCCTCCGGAGGGGCACCAATTATCGTCGGCCCGTGGATTTCCGAAGTGGGCTACGAGGCGTTGTACTGGGTGCCATTCCTCCGCTGGTTCCGTGACCACTACGCGATTGCGCCCCAGCGGATCGTGGCGGTGTCACGCGGTGGGGTCGGCTGGTGGTATTCGGGTATTGCGTCGCGGTACGTAGACGTGCTGGATCTCTATTCGCCCGAGGCATTCGCCGCGCAGGGAGAGGCCCGCCGCGCCGCCGGCGACCAGAAGCAGCTCGAACCCTCCGCCTGGGAGCGCGATATTGTCGCTGACGTGGAGAAACGCGTGCGCGTGACCGACGCGCACGTCCTGCATCCAGGCTTGATGTACCGGCTGTTTCGCGGCGTGTGGCACGGCGACCGCGGCCTGGACTTCCTGTTCACGCATACGGATTACCGCTGTCCGCCGGCGCCGTCTTTGCCGGTGGATGACTGGCTGCCGGGCACGTTTGCGGCCGTGAAGTTCTACACCGGACCGGCGCTGCCCGACACGCCGGCCACGCGTTCGCAGTTGCGTGTTGCCGTCGCGGGAATCGCGGACCGGATGCCGGTGGTGTCCCTGGATACCGGGCTCGGGCTCGACGAGCATCGCGACTACCTGTTCGACGGCATTCCTGGCGTGCTCGACCTGCGCCACCGCATGACGCCGGCGACAAACCTGGCGGTGCAATCGCGCGTCATTGCCCGGGCGAACCTGTTCGTCGGCACCTGCGGAAGTCTCGCGTGGCTTGCGCCGATGCTCGGCGTCCCGACCGTGGCCGTGTACGCCGACGATCGCTATCTCGCGGCGCACTTGTACGCCGCCCGGTATGCCTACCGCCGCAGCAAAGCGGCACGATTTTCCGTGGTGGACCTGGAGGCGCTCGCCCGCGTGGCGCCGGCGGCGTGACGTCCACACAATTGGAGTACGAATGACAATCAGGAAGGTGCTGGTGACCGGCGGCGCCGGCTACATCGGTTCGCACCTGGTGGATGCACTGGTCGGGCGCGAGTACGAGGTGACGGTTCTCGATATGCTGGTTCCGCAGGTGCATCGCTCGGGTACGTGGCCGTCGTACGCCAACCCGCGGGCTCGCTACATCCACGGCGACGTGCGCGACCGCGCCGTGCTGCAGCCGCTCGTGCAGGCATCCGATGCGGTGGTGCACTTCGCGGCGGCGGTGAGCATCGGCCAGTCGATGTACGAGATCGACCGCTACGTGGACGTGAACACACGCGGGACGGCGCTCCTGCTCGACATCCTTGTGAACGATCCGCACAGCGTCCACAAGGTCATCGTCGCTTCCTCGATTGGTGTGTACGGCGAGGGCGCCTATCGATGCGCGCGGTGTGGACCGCAGTTCCCGACGATCCGTCCCGTCGAACAACTGGCGGCGCGGGACTGGGAGCAGCGCTGCCCGGGGTGCGGCGCGCAACTCCAATCGGTGCCAACGCCAGAGGACAAGCCGCTGTACCGCGACAGCATCTATTCAATGACGAAGTACCACCAGGAGGAGATGGTGCTCCTCATCGGGAAGACCTACGGCATTCCCGCGGTGGCGCCGCGTTTCTTCAACGTGTACGGGCCACGCCAGAGCCTCAGCAATCCGTATGCAGGTGTCGCGGCGATCTTCCTCAGCCGGCTGCTGAACGACAAGCAGCCGACCGTATTCGAGGATGGCGGTCAACTTCGCGATTTCGTGTCGATACACGACGTGGTTGATTGCCTCGTGCTGATGCTCGAGAAGCCAGGCGCGGATTACCTCCCCGTTAACATCGGGTCGGGCACGACGATCACCATTCTGGAGATCGCGCGAACCCTGGCGCGATTGCTCGGCAAGGATATTGAGCCGCTCGTGACGCAGCAGGGCCGACGGTTCGATATCCGCCACAACACCGCGGACATCACGGTGGCCCGTGAACGCCTCGGGTATGCGCCGAAGGTGTCGCTCGACCAGGGGATGGCCGAACTGATCGAGTGGGCACAGAGCTCGCCGGACTTGGCGCTCGACTTCTTCGACCGCGCGATGGACGAGTTGAGGGCCAAGGGCCTCCTGGTCACGCCGGACCTGGCAGAGGCTTCGGGGCGTAAGCCGGTTGCCTGACGTCGAGATCCCGGTCGCGCCAGCCCGTCGCGCCTCGCTCCTCTGGCTGCGGTCCGCGGTTGCGGCGGCAATCGTCGGTGTTGTCGCGTTTTTCTACCGGTTCAACGCGCTTGGCGGCGCGCTCGGCGGGTTCGGCAACGATCATTTCATTCACCTGTCCCGTGCGCGCCAGATCGTCGCAGGGGAGCTGCCCTTTCGCGACTTCAGCGATCCAGGCGCGCCGCTGACGGCCGGCTTGTCTGCGGTCGCGCAGTGGCTCTTGGGATACAACCTGTACAGCGAAGCGCTCCTGACCGTCGGCGCGCTGTCGCTCGGCGCCGCGATTACCACGTGGCTCGCGGCACGCCTGACCGGCCGCGTCTGGCCCGGCGTGCTGGTCGCGCTGCTGCAGATCGGCCTCGCGCCGCGGCTCTACAACCATGCGAAGGTGCTGCTTTTCGCCTGCGGCATCTGGGCGGCGTGGCGCTACGCCGACGAACCTCGACGCGGGCGATTGCTGGCGCTGGCGCTGCTCATCGCGTTCGGGTTTCTCGTTCGGCACGATTACGCGATTTACCTTGGCGTACTTGGCGCGGCGTCGGTGGCCCTGACCCATCGACAGGCGTTGACGCGGGCAGCGCGGCGCACGGCCGCGCTCACCGCGTTGACGCTGCTGCTGCTCGTGCCGTTCCTGGTGTTCTTGCAGGTGTCCGGCGGCGTCGTTGCGTACTTTCGCCAAGCCGCAGAATTTGCCAAGGCCGACACCGCGCGGACCAGCTTTCGCTTTCCCCGCTTCGACGTGCAGCCATCAGGGTCGCTCGTGTGGCTGGCGCCGATCGACGCCGGACCCTCTCCACACGTGAACGTGCGCTGGGCGGACGGATTGCCCGATGAAACGCGTGCGCAGCTCGAGGCGACGCACGGTCTGGTGAACGGCGAGCACCGCGAGGGGACGACGTGGGTGTACGAGGTTGCGGACACGTCATCCCGCAACATCGAGGCGCTCGTGAAGGATGCTCGAGTGTTGGACACGCATGGTATCGACCGCGCCGAGTACAAAGTGACCGTACCGCAAGCCGAACAGGGTGGTGCCGCAACGATTGCGCGCCTTCGGCTCGCGCCCGAACTTAGCAGCACGGCAAATGCGGTCGCGTGGTTGTATTACGCGATGGTGGCGGTGCCGCTGGTTGCCGCCATCGCCTGGGTCTGGCGGTTTCGCTCGGCCGCATACGACCGCGCGCGGATGCGGCAGGCGGTGCCGGTGTTGTGGCCGCTGGTCATCATGATGGCGCTTCTGGCCGTCGGTTTCCTGAGCCGCGGCACGATCGAGGCGCGACTTGCCGATGTCGCAGTTCCTGCCGGCCTCCTCGTTGCGTGGCTGTTGTGCCCGAGGAACGAGCGCGTCCCCGGGCTCGCACCTGCTGCGCGTGTGCGAACGATCGTGCGCGCAGGCGCAACCCTCGTCCTGTTCGTGTCGGCATGGAGCATTGGCGTGCTTGGCGCCGTGACGGCAACGGCGGACCGGAGCGGTTTTGTCGATGGCCCAACGAAAATCGCCGACCGCAGCCGGACGGTCCGCGAGACGCTGAGTGCGTCGCCCCCCGTGTTGTCGCTGCGCGGCGAAGCGCAGCGGCCGTTCGCGCGACTTGCCTCATGGGTGCATCGCTGCACGTCTCCATCGGATCGACTCCTCGTGATCGGGAACATGCCGGAGTTGTATTTCTTCTCAGGCCGGCTGATGGCCGGCGGTCACGCGTGGTTCGTGCCTGGCTATGCAACCAGCCGTGAGGCGCAGCTCCAGACCATCGCGCGTGCTCGATCGCATCGCGTGCCGCTGGTGTTGACCGACACGGCCCTGTACGAGACGAACTACAAACCCGAGTTCCCGCTGATCGACGAATACTTGCAATCGGCGTACGTAGACGCCGGCCGCTTCGCGCTCGGTGACACCGCAGGCGTGAACGTCATGCTCGCGCGCGGCGCGGGATGGACGGAAACCGACCCGGAGACCGGGCTGCCGTGCGGACGGCCGGTCGCGGCTCTTCGATGATCGCGCCGCCGATGCTCTCGGTCGTGATCCCGGCGTTCAACGAAGAGGCTCGCCTCGACGACACGATCGCGCAGGTCGTATCGGAGCTCGAGTCGATCGGGCTCACGTGGGAAATTCTCATCGTCAACGATGGAAGCGTTGACGCAACCGGCGACGTGGCGCTGCGCTGGAGCCGCCGGGAGCCTCGCGTGCGCCTGCTCGATCGGCCACATGTCGGAAAGGGCGCAGCGGTGCGCGCGGGTATGCTGGCGGCTGCGGGCGAGTGGCGATTCCTTGCGGACGCGGATTTGTCGATGCCGATTGCGCAGCTGCGGCGCTTTGTGGACGTACCGGCATCAGCTTCAGCGGCGCCGATTTCCGTTGGCTCACGGGAAGCCAATGGCGCGCGCCGCATCAACGAGCCGTTCTCGCGTCACGCGATCGGGCGCGTCTTCAATGTCCTGGCGCAGGCGCTGGTCGTTGACGGCATTGGTGACACGCAGTGCGGGTTCAAGCTGTTCAGCCGCCACGCTGCGGAAACGTTGTTCCCGCTTCAGCGCTTGAACGGGTTCGGATTCGACGTCGAAGTGCTGGCCCTCGCGCAGCGCGCGGGCTTTGGCGTTCGCGAGGTGCCGATTGACTGGCGGTGGGTACCGGCGTCGAAGGTAACGGTACGCACTGGCGCGGCGGCATTCGCCGATCTCGTCCGCATCAAGTGGAACCTGGTTCGCGGGGTATACGGAGATCTGACCCGCCACCGGGCGGACAACGCGAGGGCGGAGCTCGCGCCGCATGGCAGCGCCGACGCATGATCGTCGCGTTTACCGAGCTCGCTCAGTACCGCCAGCGCGTCGCCATGGTCGATGGCGCGTTCGACCCGATGCATCGCGGTCACGTTGAATATTTCCGGCTCGCCGCCGAGCAGCTCGACGTGCCGCTTCTCTGTAACGTCGCGTCAGATCGGTACGTTGCCGGCAAGCACCCGCCTCTCGTCCCGGAAGATGATCGCGCCGCGGTTGTCGACGCGATCCGTTACATCAGTTACACACACGTCAACCAGTTCGACACCGAGACGATCCTGCGGGAGCTGCGGCCGAAGTATTACGTGAAGGGAAGCGACTGGCGGAACCGGCTGCCGCCGGAGCAGGTGGTGATCTGCCGCGATCATGGGATCGAGATCGTGTACCTGGACACGGTCCTCAACTCTTCGTCCCAGCTTCTCCAGGAATTCTGCAGGAAGATACGACACGATGACGGTCAGTGAATTCGAACAGCGGGTGCTCGAACAGCGCCCCGTCGGCTCCGGCCATTACGACGACGAGTACTTCACCGGCGAGTGGCGGGAGGGCGACAACAACTATTCGCTCGAGACGCGCCGGCGCATCGAGGCAAAAAACCCGCAGCTCATCAAGGAAGTGTTCCAGCCACAGAAGGCGCTGGACCTCGGATGTGGACCCGGAGCGCTGATGCACCTGCTCCACGAGATTGGCGTCTACTGCGACGGCGTCGACTTCAGCGCCAGCAGCAAGACACTCGCGACGCCCGAGGTGCGCGATCGCATCACCGTCGGACTGGTGACCGAGCACCTGAAGCCGGACAACGCGTACGACCTCGTGATCTGCCGGGAGGTGCTGGAGCACCTCACCGTCCGCCAGGTCCGGCGCGCCGTCGCCAACATGGTTCGCATGACATCGAAGTTCATTTACGTCACGACGCGATTCCATCCCGAGCCTGAGGGCCTGCTCGACTTCACGACACAATTCGACGTGGACCCGACGCACATCACGTTGTTGAACAAGGATTTCCTCCGCGTGCTGTTCGTGCTCGAAGGCTGCCGTTCGCGTCCCGACCTCGAAGCACGCATGGACTGGGGGAACAAGGGCCGCGTCCTCGTGCTCGAAAAACTAACCAACGAGGACTGATGTGCCGATTGCACCGACCGTAAAACTTGGCTCCCGCGTCATGATCTTCCACCCGGATCTCGTCAACCTGTACGGATGCGCAGTGGGCGACGACACGAAGATCGGGGCGTTCGTGGAGATCCAGAAGAACGCGTTCATCGGCGCGAGGTGCAAGATCTCGTCGCACACGTTCATCTGCGAGGGCGTCACGATCGAGGACGAGGTGTTCATCGGTCATGGCGTGATGTTCATCAACGATCGGCAGCCGCGCGCGACAGCCGAAGGCCGCCTGCAGACCGAAGCGGACTGGCAGGTGGTGACGACGCGGATCCGGAGCGGCGCGTCGGTCGGCAGCGGCGTCGTGATCATGTGTGGCGTGACGATCGGCGAGAAGGCGCTCGTCGGAGCCGGCGCCGTCGTAACCAAAGACGTGCCCGCAGGGGCTACCGTGGCAGGAGTGCCGGCTCGCCTCATGCGCCGGTGAATGCTGCCTTACGCCGAATCCGCTCCAACCACCGAACGGCGAGTCTGGCCTGTGGCGCTCGTCGCGATCGTGGCGGCCGTGTTGACGTTTGCGATACGGATGCTCGCGCTCACCGGCTTTCCCAATGACGAGTTCGTGCCATTGACTCGCGGCGCCCAGGTGCTGCTCGGCGAATGGCCGGTCCGTGATTTCGTGGAACCCGGGGCTCCATTGATGACGTTGGCCGCCGCGGCGGCGCAACGCATCTGGGGTTATTCACTACTGTCGGAGGCGCTGCTGACCGCGATCGGCTACGGGTTTGCCGCGGCAATCACGGTGGTGGTGGTGGATCGCATGGGCGGATCGCTGGCGCTTGCCGGGTGGGCCGCGGCGACGGAGGTGATCTCGTTTCCCCGGCCTTATAGCTACCCGAAGTTCCTCCTCTATGCGGCGGCCGCGCTTGCCATCGTGATATATGGCGCGCGACCCTCGCGTGCCCGCCTCCTAACGCTGGCGCTGCTCGTTGCCCTCGCGTTCCTCTTTCGCCACGATCACGGACTGTTCATCGGTGCGGCTGCGCTCGCCGCAATCGTGGCGCGGCATGCTTCGGATCATGGACGTGCCCTCCATTCGTGCCTCGTGTTTACCGCGGCCGTCGTCGCGTTGCTGCTGCCCTATGCCGTGTATGTCGCGGCGACGCAAGGCCTGCGCGAATACGTCTCCGTTGCGGTGGACTTCTCACGCATCGAGGCCCTGCGCTCGAGGATGACGTGGCCGAATCCGGCGGCCTACGCGCATGGCGCCAGCGAGCAGTGGGCTGCGATCCTCTTTTATCTATGTTGGGCCGTCGTGATGATCGCCGCCGGTATCTGGCTGGTGCGACGCCCAAGGCTCTCTTCCGTGCAGCGGACGTCGGGGGCGGCATTGGTGATTCTCGCGGTCGCCGTGAACGCGGGCTTTCTTCGTGATGCGCTCAGCGCTCGCATTGCCGACGTGATGCTCGTGATTGTGCTGCTGCTGTCGTGGGTAGCGACCCAGGCGCAACAGGCGCAACCGACACGAACAGCGAGGCTCGCGGCGGTGCTTGTCGTGATGGGGGTGGTCAGTGTTGGCGCAGAGCGCGTGGGCGGGTTTCGCGAACAGTTGGACCGGGCGGGAGTGAACGACGGTGTCGAGGCGGTGTGGGTTCGCGCACGTGAGGTCGCGTCGGAGCTCC
>WUUC01088475.1_pt1 | contig 14834 bp, 4 predicted proteins | sample 6278441 | NCBI WGS metagenome assembly WUUC01 (sample SAMN13675441, study PRJNA597444) | soil metagenome | isolation source: soil | place: USA: Washington | collected 2017-10
GATCGAGGCGTACCGCCAGGAACTGCTGCGGCGCCGGCTGGCCGGTGGTGCCCGCCGCGTCCCCGAGACCGCGACCGCCCCGGCCGACCGGCCGGCCGCGGCACCGCTGTCTTTCGGGCAGCGGCGGCTGTGGTTCCTCGACCGGGTTGAGCAGGACGCGACGGACAACCTCGTGCCGACCGTGGTGCGGCTGCGCGGCAAGCTCGACCCGGACGCGCTGCGCCAGGCGTGGCAGCGGGTGGTGCGCCGGCACAAGATCCTGCGCACCGGCTACCGGCTGGCCGGCAACGAGCCGGTGCAGGAGGTCAAGGCGGAAGGCGCCCCCTTCGTCATCACCGACCTCGAAGGGGTGGCCGAGGCTCGGGTGGCCGCGCACATCGACCGGCTCGCCGCGGCACCACTGTCCATAGAGGACGGAAAGCCGGCCCGGATCCACCTCTTGCGGCTGGCCGCCGACGAGCACGTGCTGGTGGTCGTGTTCCACCACATCGCCTACGACGGTTGGTCGGAGGGCGTGTTCTGGTCGGAGCTCAACGCGTTCTACCGCGAGGCCGTCGACGGGACGCCGGCCGTCGTCCCGGACCTGCCCATCCAGTACGCCGACCACGCCGCCCGGCAGCGCGCCCGGTTGGAGTCCGGGGACGCCGCCGAGTCGGAGTCCTACTGGACCGACCAGCTCGCCGGGATCTCCCCGCTCGAGCTGCCGGGCGACCGGCCGCGGCCCTCGGTCCGCACCAACGCCGGTGGCGCGGTGCGCTTCCGGCTGTCCACCGAACTGGCCGACGCCGTGCGCCGGCTCGCCACGGAGCACGCGACCACCCCGTTCGTCGTGCTGCTGACGGCTTTCCAGGCCCTGCTCGGCCGGTACACCAACCGTCAGGACATCGCGGTCGGCGCGCCCGTCGGTGGCCGGGTGGACCCGGAACTTCAGGATCTCATCGGGTTCTTCGTCAACACCGTGGTGCTCCGGGCCCGCTGGACCGGCGCGGAGAGCTTCGCCGAACTGCTCGGCGCGAACCGGCTCGCGGTGCTGGATGCCTTCGACCACCAGGAAGTCCCGTTCGAGTGGCTGGTCGCCGAGCTGGACTCCGACCGCGACCTGTCGCGCACTCCGCTCGTGCAGGTGATGTTCGGCTACCAGAACACCGACCCCGGTGGCATCGACCTGCCGGGAGTCGGGTCGGAGGTCATCGAGACCCCGTGGACCACCGCCAAGTTCGACCTCAACCTCCAGATCACCGATGCGCCGTCCGGAGCGATGGACGCCGTGCTGGAGTACTCCAGCGAGCTGTTCGACCCGCCGTCCGCCGAGCGGATCGCCGGGCATGTCGAACGCATTCTGCTCAGCGCCACCGGTGCGCCCGGCACGCCGGTGTCGGCCTTGGAGTACGTCACCGACGCCGAGCTGCGGGAGCTGCTGGTGGCCGGCAACGAGTCGGTCGCCGAGCGGAGCCAGGTTCCGCTGCACCGGGTGATCGCCGACCGGGCGCGGACCGGTCCGGACGCGGTCGCGGTCATCGCCGGCGACACCAGGATCGGTTTCGGTGAGCTCGACGCGCGCGCCAACCGCCTTGCCCGGCAGCTGCGCGCGCTCGGCGTGAGGCCGGACGTGGTGGCCGGCGTCCAGCTGGACCGAGGACCCGACCTGGTGATCGCCCTGCTGGCCGTGCTCAAGGCGGGCGGGGCGTACCTCCCGCTCGATCCGTCGCATCCCGCTGAGCGGCTGGCGCACATTCTCGATGACGCCGGCGCGGGCATCGTCGTGACCGCGCGGCCGCACCTCGCCACGCTCGCCGGGTACCAGGGTCCACTGGTGCTGGTCGACCGGGACGCGGCCGCGATCGAGGCTCAGCCGGCGACGGACCCGGAGGTCGCGGTCGACCCCGACAACCTCGCGTACGTCATCTACACCTCCGGCACCACCGGACGGCCCAAGGGCGTCCAGATCACCCACCGAAGCTTGATCAACTACCTGTGGTGGAGCGTTGACACCTACGCCGGAGCCGACGGTGGCACGGCGCTGTTCTCCTCGGTCGCGTTCGACCTGGTGGTGCCCAACCTGTTCACCAGCCTGATGCTCGGCCGTCCGGTCACCCTGCTGCCGGCCGACCTCGACCTCGCCGAGCTGGGCGAGCGGCTGCTCGCCGCCGGCCCGCTGAGCTTCGTCAAGCTGGCGCCCGGACACCTGGAGCTCCTGGCCGGGCAACTCGACGCGGCCCAGCGACAGCGGCTGGCCGGGATGGTGATCGCCGCGGGGGACAGCTTCACCAACTCGCTGGTGAAACGCTGGCGCGTGGACGGGGCGAGGCTCGCCTCCGAGTACGGTCCGACCGAGATCACGATCGGCAACTCGTGCTACGAGGTGACCGGGCCGGTCGCGACCGAGCTCGTCCCGCTCGGCGCGCCCATTCCCAACACGACCGCCTACGTGCTCGACGATCAGCTGCGCCCGGTGCCGGCCGGCGTCGTCGGCGAGGTGTACGTCGGCGGGGTGGGTGTCGCCCGTGGCTACCGCCACCAGCCAGGACTGACCGCGGAGAAGTTCATGCCCGACCCGTTCTCGGCGGCGCCGGGCGGCCGCCTGTACCGAACCGGCGACCTGGCGCGGTGGTCGCGCGACGGCGAGCTGGAGTTCGTCGGCCGGCGGGACACCCAGGTCAAGATCCGCGGTTACCGGGTCGAGCTCGGTGACGTGGAGAACGCCGTCGCCGAGCACCCCGGGGTGCGCGGTGTCGTGGTGGTCGCCCGACCCAACGGCTCCGGCGGCTCGGAGCTGGTCGCGTACGTGGTGGCCTCGGGCGGGGTGGCCGATCTGTCCGCCTTCCTCGCGCGGCGGCTGCCCGGCTACATGATCCCGGCCGCGGTCGTTCCACTCGACGCGATTCCCTTGACGAGCAACGGAAAGGTCGACCACCGGGCGTTGCCGGAGCCCGGCCGCGCCGCGCGCACCACGGTGGAGTTCGTCGCGCCCCGGCCCGGCATCGAGTCCGACGTCGCCGCGGTGTGGCAAACCGTGCTCGGCGTGCCGGCCATCGGCGTGCACGACAGCTTCTTCGACCTCGGCGGTGACTCGATCCGGGCGGTGGCACTGGTCGGAGCACTGCGGGAAGCCGGTTTCGACATCTCGGTACGCGACGTCTTCGCACACCGCACCATCGCCCGGTTCGTGAAGGTGCTGGGGGAGCGCAGCGCGGAGCGGCTGGACGCGCCGCCGGTCGTGCCGTTCGAACTGCTCGACGCCGCCGACCGGCAGCACATCCCCGCTGACGCCGTCGACGCGTACCCGCTGTCCCGGGTGCAGGTCGGCATGCTGTTCGAGATGCTCTCCGAGGGGGGCGACGGCAACTACCACAACGTCACCTCGTTCCAGATCCGCGACAAGAAGCCGTTCGTGGCCGAGAAGTTCCAGCGCGCGGTGGACGAGACGGTGGCCCGGCACGAGGCGCTCCGCACCTCGATGCACCTGACCGGGTACAGCGAGCCGATCCAGGTCGTGCATCCCAGCGCCTGCGCGATCGTCGACTCGGCCGACGTCTCCCACTTGTCCGAGGCCGAGCAGGCCGCGGAGCTGCGCGCGCTGATGGCCGGCGAGCGTGAGCGGCTGTTCGACGTGGCGAAGCCACCGCTGATCCGCTTCTTCACCCGCGCCTGCCAGGGCTGCTGGTGGCTCACGTTCACCGAGTTCCACCCGATCCTGGAGGGCTGGAGCTTCAACACGATGATCATGGAGATCCTGGACCGCTACGCCGCGTTGCGGGACGGGTTGCCCTTCGAGCCGCCGGCCCTGCCCGCCGTCCGGCACGCCGACTTCGTCGCGCTGGAACGGCGGTCGTTGGAGTCGGACGCCGACCGCGAGTTCTGGCGCCGGTCGGTCGCGGAGCATGGGACGTTCACCCTTCCCACGGCCTGGGGCGACCCTGAGCACGATGGCGGCCGGATCGAGCAGACGTATGTCTGGTTCACCGACCTCCAGGACGGGTTGCGTGAGCTGTCCCGGAAGGCGGATGTCCCGCTGAAGAGCGTGATGCACGCGGCCCATCTCAAGGTGATGAGCATGCTCACCGGCGAGGAGGCGTTCTCCTCCGGTCTGATCTGCGACACCAGGCCGGAGGCGGCCGGGGCGGACCGGGTCCTCGGGATGTTCCTCAACACCGTGCCGTTCCCGTTCCGGCGTGGCGCGCGGACCTGGGTCGAGCTGGTGCGCCAGGTCTTCGAGACGGAGATCGCGCTGTGGCCGCACCGCCGGTTCCCGCTCGGGGAGATGCAGCGGGCGTTCGCGGGCGGCGGCCGGCTGGCCGACGTCTACTTCAACTACCTCGACTTCCACGTGCTGGACACCGAGTTGGTCAACGTCGAGACCAGCATTGACGACAGCCCCAACGAGTTCCCGCTGTCCGTCACCACGCACCCCGGGCTGCTGGCCCTGATCAGCCGGCCGCAGGACGTGTCGCCGGCGAACCGGGAACGCCTCGGCAGGATGTACCGGGCGGTGCTCGAGGCGATGATCGCCGACCCGTTCGGTGACGCGACCGCAAGCTACCTGCCGGAGGGCGAGCGCGAGTTCGTCCTGTGCGACGGCAACCGAACCGAGGTGGAGCTGCCGGCGACCACGCTGCCGGAGCTGTTCGAGCTGCAGGCGCGGCGCACCCCGGACGCGGTCGCCGTGGTGGACACCGACGGCAGCCGGATCACCTTCGCCGAACTGGACACGCGGACCACCCGGCTGGCGCACGTGCTCAAGGCCGAGGGGGTCGGCGCGGAGACGTTCGTCGCGGTCAGCCTCCGGTCCCAGTTGGACACGCTGATCGCGTTGCTGGCAGTGGGAAAGGCGGGCGGCGCCTACGTTCCGCTCGATCCGGAGCACCCGGCCGCGCGGCTCGAGTTCGTGCTGGCCGACACCGACGCACCCGTCCTGGTCACCGAGTCGTCGCTGACCACGCTGTTCCAGGACTACCGCGGCCGGATCGTCCTGGTGGACGCCGACGCGGCGCGGATCGCCGCCGCGCCAACGACTCCGGTGCGGCGGGAGCTCGCGCCGGACAACCTGGTCTACGCCCTGTACACGTCCGGGTCGACCGGGCGGCCGAAGGGTGTGCTGATCACCCACGAGGGGTTGGTGAACTACCTGCTGTGGGCGGTGCACGGGTACGGGCTGAAGGGCGCCGACGGTGCGATCATGCTCGGCTCCGTCGCCTTCGACCTGTCTGTGCCGAACTTCTTCCTGCCGTTGATCGGCGGTCGCAGCGTCACCCTCCTCCCGGCCGACCGCACGCTGGAAACGCTCGCGGCCAAGCTGTGCGAGCCAGGCGACTTCAGCCTCCTCAAGATCACTCCCGCACACCTTGACGTGCTGCGGTCGCTGATCGGTCCCGGCCAGCGGGTCGACTCCGTGCGCACCTTCGTGGTCGGCGCGGACGAGGTGAAGCCGGAGACCGTCGCGGCGTGGCGGGAGGTCGCGCCGGACACGCGGATCATCGACGAGTACGGCCCGACCGAGACCGTGGTGGGCTGCTCGATCCACCACGTCGCCGAGCCGTTCGACCCGACCGTTCCGATCCCGATCGGGCTACCGATCGCCAACACCCGGATGTACGTGCTGGACGGCACCATGGAGCCGGTCCCGGTCGGGGTGGTCGGCGAGCTGTACATCGGCGGCATCGGAGTCGCCCGCGGCTACCTCAACCGGCCGGCGCTGACCGCGGAGAAGTTCCTGCCCGACCCGTTCGCCGACGAGCCCGGCCGCCGGATCTACCGGACCGGGGACCTGGCCAGGATCCGCCCGGACGGCGAGCTGGAGTTCATCGGCCGGATCGATGCCCAGGTCAAGATCAGGGGATTCCGGATCGAGCTCGGCGAGGTCGAGGCCGTGCTGCGTCGCCATCCCTCGGTGTCGACCGCGGTCGTCGACGTACGGACCGACACCGGGGACAAGCAGCTCGTCGCCTACGTCGTGCCGCATCCGGGCGAAGATGTGGACTTCCCGAAGCTCCGGGCGTACCTGAAGTCGGAGCTGCCCCGGTACATGGTGCCTTCGGCGTTCGTGGCGCTCGACGACCTGCCCCGGCTGCCCAACGCCAAGCTCGACCGCAAGGCGCTGCCCGCGCCGGACACGCGGTCGCGCACCGCCGACCGGCCGGCGCGGGACCTGCGCGAGGAATTGGTCGCGGAGATGTTCGCGCAGGCGCTGAACCTGCCCAAGGTCGGGGTCAACGACAACTTCTTCGACCTCGGCGGGCATTCGGTGCTGGCGATCCGGCTGATCGGCGGCATTCGCAGCGTGCTCGGCGAGGAGGTGCGGCTGCGCACGCTGTTCGACTCGCCGACGGTCGCCGGCCTGATGGAGAGCCTGGACGGCGAGGCCGCGCGACGCCCGGCGCTGCGCGCCCACGGTCACACCGGAACGGTCCCGGCGTCCTACGCCCAGCAGCGCATGTTCTTCCACGCCACCGCTTACGAGGCGGACTCCGCGTACAACGTGACGGTGGCGCTGCGGCTGCGCGGCGAGTTGAGCATGCCGGCGCTGCGGGCCGCACTGGGCGATCTGGTCGGCCGGCACGAGAGCCTGCGCACGGTCTTCGAGCTCGGCGACGACCAGGCCCGTCAGCGGGTGCTGCCAGCCGTCGGCGTCGACGTCCCGCTCGACACGGTGGACTCGCTGGCCGCGCTTGAGCGCGCGACCGAGCACGTCTTCGATCTCACCACCGAGCTTCCGCTGCGCTGCGCGGTGTTCCCGGTGAGCACAACCGAGCACGTGCTGTTGTTGCTGCTGCATCACATCGCCGTCGACGAGCGGTCGATGACCCCGCTGCTGCGCGATCTCGCGGAGGCCTACGAGGCCCGGCTGCACGGCGAGGCCCCCGCCTGGGTGCCGCTGCCGGTGCAGTACGCGGATTACTCGGTGTGGCAACGGGAACTGCTCGGCGACGAGGACGACCCCGACTCGCTGATGGCGCGCCAGCTCGCGTTCTGGGCGGAGCAACTGCGCGATGCCCCGGCCGAGCTCGCGCTGCCCTACGACCGGTCGCGTCCGGCCGTGCCGTCGCGGGACGGCGGCAGCGTCGAGGTCACGCTTCCGCCCGAGGTGCACGACGCGGTGCACCGGCTCGCCAGGCAGAACCAGGTCAGTGTCTTCATGGTGCTGCAGGCGGCCCTGGCCGCGCTGCTGACCCGGCTCGGTGCGGGCACGGACATTCCATTGGGGACACCGGTGATCGGCCGGGGCGACCCGGCGCTCGACGACCTGGTCGGCTTCTTCGTCAACACGATCGTGCTGCGCACCGACACCGAAGGCGACCCGAGCTTCGAGGAGTTGCTCACCAGGATACGCCAGACGGACCTCGCCGCGTTCGATCACCAGGAGGTGCCCTTCGAGCGGCTGGTCGAGGTGCTCAACCCGGCCCGGTCGCTCGGCCGCCATCCGCTCTTCCAGGTCATGCTGGCGTCCGACCAGGAGTCGGACGAGACCCTCACGCTGGCCGGGCTGGAGGCCACGCGAGAGTTCGTGGGTCATCCGCCCGCCAAGTTCGACCTGACCGTCATCTGCTCGGCTCAGTACGGCGCCGACCGTGAGCCGGGTGGCATCCGGGTCGCGATCGAGTACCGCGCGGACCTGTTCGACGCCGGCACGGTCGAGGCGATGGCCGACCGGTTCGCCCGGCTGCTCGGCGCCGCGGCGGAGCAGCCGGGGCTGCCGATCGGCGACCTTGAGATCCTGTCCGACGCCGAACGCGACCTGCTTGTCAACGGTGTCAACGAAACCGGCCACGAACACGCCGGCGGCACCCTGCCGGAACTGTTCACCCAGCAGGTGGCACGGACTCCCGATGCGACGGCGGTGGTGGCCGACGGCGTGGCGCTGACCTACGCCGAACTGGACGCCCGCGCGTGCCACCTGGCCCGGGCGCTGGTCGCCAGGGGAGCGGGGCCGGAGCAGGTCGTCGCGGTCGCCATGCCCCGCTCGGCCGAGCTGATGATCGCGCTGTACGCGGTGCACAAGGCCGGGGCGGCATACCTGCCGATCGACCCCGAGCTGCCGCCGGACCGCATCGCGTTCATGCTCGACGACGCGCGGCCCGTGCTCGTGCTGTCCACCGAGACCATGACGGAACTGCTCGCGGAAGAGCCGCCCGCCACGGCCGCACTGTCCGAAGTGGACCCTGACAATCCCGCCTACCTCATCTACACGTCCGGTTCGACCGGACGCCCGAAGGCGGTCATGGTGTCCCACGAGGCCATCGTGAACCGGCTGCGCTGGGCTCAGGCGGAATACCAGCTGACCGAGGACGACCGCGTCATGCTGAAGACCCCGGCCACCTTCGACGTGTCGGTGTGGGAGTTCTTCTGGCCGGTCCTCGTCGGCGCCACGGTCGTGGTCGCGGCGCCGGACGGCCACCGGGACCCGGCGTACCTGGTGGAGCTGATCCGGACCGAGCGGGTGACCACCATCCACTTCGTACCGTCGATGCTCGACCTCTTCCTCGCCGAGCCGGCGGCGGCCACCTGCACCGGGTTGCGCCGCGTGCTGTGCAGCGGGGAGGCACTGTCCGGGGAGCTGCGGGACCGGTTCGTCGCCACGCTCGACGTGGAGTTGCACAACCTTTACGGCCCAACGGAAGCGGCCGTGGACGTGTCGTCCTGGCGGTGCGACGTCGGCGAGGCTGGGGGACCGGTCCCGATCGGCCGGCCGGTGTGGAACACGCAGCTCTACGTGCTGGACGACCGGTTGCGGCCGGTTCCGGCGGGCGCGGTCGGCGAGCTCTACATCGCCGGGGTGCAGCTGGCCCGCGGCTACGCCGGCCGTCCCGGCCTCACCGCCGAGCGGTTCATCGTCAACCCGTACGGGCCCCCTGGCAGCCGGATGTACCGCACCGGCGACCTGGCGCGCCGGCGGGCGCACGGTGAGATCGACTTCCTGGGCCGGATCGACCACCAGGTCAAGCTTCGTGGCCAGCGGATCGAGCTCGGCGAGATCGAGTCCGTGCTGGCCGGCCAGCCCGGCGTGACCAACGCCGCGGTCGCCGTGCGGCAGGACGGGAGCGGCGGGGCACAGCTCGTCGGCTACCTCGTGCCGGACAACGCCGAGGCGGCACCGCTGCGGACGCTGCGCCGGTTGCTGTCCGATGGCGCGCTCACCACCGACGATTGCCACACGATGCCCAACGGCCTGGTGGTGGCCTCGGCGAACCGGGCGGAGACGGAGTTCCTCTACCGGGAGATCTACGAAGGCCGCGAGTACCTGCGTCATGGCATCGAGCTGCCGGACGGCGCGTGCGTGTTCGACGTCGGTGCGCACATCGGCATGTTCTCGCTCGCGGTGGCACAGTCCTGTCCGGGCAGCACCGTCTACGCCTTCGAACCGATACCGCAGCTGTTCCGGTTGCTGGAGCTCAACACGCGCCTGCACGGTGTGACCGCGCACCTGTTCCCGTGCGGTATCGCCGAAGAGCCTGACACCGCCACCTTCACCTACTACCCGCAGCTGTCCATCATGTCGGGCCGCTTCGGCGACACGGCAGAGGAACGGGGCGTCGTCGAGGCGTTCGTGCGCAACGAGCTCCCCTCGGCCAACGTGGCGGGTGCCGAGCTTGATCGCGCCCTGGACGAGCTGCTCACCGACCGGCTGCGGCACGAGGAGGTCACCTGCGAGCTGCGCACCCTGTCGGACGTGATCCGGGAAACCGGTGTCGCCAGGATCGACCTGTTGAAGATCGACGCCGAGAAGAGTGAGGAGGCCGTCCTCCGGGGGATAGCCGACGAGCACTGGCCGCTCATCCAGCAGCTGGTGATCGAGGCCCATGACGCCGACGACCGGCCGGAGCGGATCCGGACCCTGTTGGAAGGCAAGGGTTTCACCGTCATCACCGACACCCAGACCATGTTGACGGACACCGGTCTGGTCACCATGACCGCCCGCCGGACCGACCGGGTTCGTGCCGGTGCGCCCGAGGTGAGCTACCAGCCGGCCGAGCGGCGCTGGTCCGACCCCGACCTGTTCGTCGCCGAGGCCAGGAAGCGGGCGCGGCAGTACCTGCCGGACTACATGGTGCCGTCGGCGTTCGTTCTTCTGGACGAGCTGCCCCTGTCCCGCAACGGAAAGCTGGACCGGAAGGCGCTGCCCGAACCGCTGGTGAGCGTGCCGGCGGCCACGACCGGACCGCGCACCCCGGGAGAGGAAGTCCTCTGCGGGCTCTTCGCCGAGGTGCTCGGCCGGCCGCAGATCGGTGTGGACGACGACTTCTTCCAGTCGGGCGGCCATTCCCTGCTCGGCATCCAGCTGATCAGCAGGGTCCGGTCGGTGTTCGGGGTCGCCGTCAACCTCCGCACCCTGTTCGAGGCCCCGACCGTCGCGGCGTTCGCCGAGCGGCTGGGGAGCGGGGTGGAGTCCGATCCGCTGGACATCCTGCTTCCGTTGCGGCTGGGCGGAAGCCGGCCGCCACTGTTCTGCATCCATCCCGCGGTGGGGGTCAGCTGGATCTACTCGGGACTGCTGCGCCACATCGAGGACACGCCGATCTACGGCCTTCAGGACCCCGGCCTCGGCGGCGACCCGGTCTCGTCGGACATCACGACGCTCGCCAAGCACTATGCGGAACAGCTCCGGTCCGTGTGGCCGGACGGCCCGTACCACCTGCTCGGCTGGTCGGTCGGCGGAGTCATCGCCCACGCCGTGGCCACCCAGCTCCAGTCGATGGGAGCGGACGTCGGCCTGCTGGCCATGCTGGACGCGAGCCCGCCGGGGAACATCGGCAAATCCCAGGAATGCAGTGAGTCCGACGCGCTCGCGGCCATTCTGGAATGGTTCGGATTCCCTCCGGACGTGGACCCCGACAAACCGATGGATTACCGCGACTTCATCCAGAAACTCGAGGAGTCGCAGAGCGCGCTGGCGAGTCTCACGGAAAGCCAGGTGGCGGCGATGGCCCGGGTATTCTCCGCCAATGTCCGCCTCGGCCTCTACTACGAGCCGTCGATGTTCCGAGGGGACATCCTGTATCTGTCGGCGGAGCTCGGCCGGACCGACACATCGCCGGAGCCCGGCGACTGGGCGCCCCACCTGACCGGGCGCCTCGACCTTCACCCCATCGCATGTCGACATGTCGACATGCTGCGGCCCGAACCGCTCGCCGAGATCGGTCCCCTCGTGGCGGACCGGTTGTCCCCGAAAAGCTGATCCACCACAAGATTGGCGTGAGATCGTGACAACAAACATGGAAGTCCTGGCCGCCGAGTCAGATGTATTGGTTCTCGATCCGAGTGAACGCGCGGAACTGGAGATGCTGGCCGATCAGCTAGCCCTGGTTTCGCCCTGGCTGGTCGATCATCCGGAATGGTTGGCCGCCGCCCGCGACCATTCCTGCCATTTACCCGTCCGGCTTCGGGAAAAGCTCCGGCGCTTTCGGCATGACCCCGGCCCGCACGGGCGCCTGCGTATTCGCGGCCTGCCGGTGCGGCCGGACGGCCCCACCCCGATCCAGGCGGGTTCGGTCGAGCGGAACGCGACCCTGTCCTCGGCGGCGCTGATGCTGTGCATGCTGGAACTGGGTGAGGTCATCGCGTTCCGCAACGAGAAGTCGGGTGCGTTGGTGCAGAACGTGGTGCCCGTTCCCGGCCACGAGCACGACCAGAGCAACGCCGGTTCGCGGCCGCTGGTGATGCACGTGGAGAACGTGCATCACGATCACCGGCCGGACTACGTGGCGCTGCTCTGCCTGCGCAACGACCACGACGGTCAGGCCGGGCTCCAGCTCGCGTCGATCCGGGACGCGCTGTGCCTGATTCCCTACCAGCACCGGCAGATCCTGGCCGAACCACGGTTCCGGTCCACCCCGCCGCCCTCCTTCGGCGGACTCGGCGGCCAGCCGGTGCACCCTGTGCTGCTCGGTTCGCCGGACGACCCGGACATCCGGGTCGACTTCGCCAACACCCATCCGATGGATGACGATGCCGCGGTGGCCATGGCCGCGCTGAAGCAGGCCATCGGGTCCGTCCGCGGTGAGCTGGTGCTGACCGCGGGTGATCTCGCGATCGTGGACAACCGGGTCACGCTGCACGGCCGGTCCGCGTTCACCCCGCGCTACGACGGCAACGATCGCTGGCTTCAGCGTGCGTTCGTCCACATCGATCACCGACGGTCGCGGGGCGTGCGCGCCGGCGGCGGCAACGTCCTGAGCTGATCGGGGAATGTGACATGAGTTCGTTGCGGATCTCCGGCCGGCGAATGCTCCAGGACCTGGCGGAACTCGCCACCTTCGGTGGGCGGGAGGACGGTGGGGTGGACCGCGTCGCGGGTTCGGCGGCCGACCTGGCCTCGCGCAAGTGGCTGGCGAACCAGATCACCGCCGCCGGGCTGTACGCCTGGACCGACCACATCGGCAACGTGTTCGGCCGGCAGGTGCGGTCACGCGGGCCATGGCTGCTGACCGGGTCGCACACCGACACCGTGCCGGCCGGTGGACGACTCGACGGCGCCTACGGTGCCATCGCGGCACTTGAGGTGCTGCGAACCCTCCACGAGGCCGACCATCCGGCCGCCGCCGCCATCGAGACCGTCGCCTTCTGGGATGAGGAGGGGACGCTGCCGGTGTCGAACGGCGGGCTGGTGGGGTCGACCGCGCTGTGCGTCGGCGAGCACATTCGGGACATCCGGGCGTTCGTCGAACTGCACATCGAGCAGGGGCCCCGGATGGCGGAGGCCGGCCTCGAACTGGCCGCCGTCGACGGGATCGTCGGGGTGGACCGGTATCTGCTGGTGGTCCGGGGCGAGGCGAACCACGCGGGCACCACCCCGATGCGCGCGCGGGCCGACGCCGGACGCGCGGCCGCGAAGATCGCCGCGTACCTGTGGGAGACCGCCGACGAGGTCGACGAGTCGATGGTGGTCAATGTCGGCGCGATGGAGTTCCACCCTGGCGTGGCGAATGTGGTGCCCGGCGAGGCGCGCTTCACCGTGGAGTTCCGCGCCCAGTCGGAGTTCTCACTGCTGCGCGCGATCGATCGAACGGAGGCGCTGGTCCGGCGGATCGGGCGCGAGCAGGGTTGCACCGTCGAGGTGTCCCGGCTCTCGCACAAGCCGGTGGTGCGCTTCGACGAGTCCTATGTGGATCGCGTGGAGGAAACCTGTATCCGCCAAGGGGTTCCGGCCGGGCGCCTGGTCAGCTACGCCGGACACGATGCGAGCGTGCTGAGCACCAAGACGCCCACCGCCATGATCTTCGTCCCCAGTGTCGGCGGGATCAGCCATTCACCCGCCGAGCACACCCCGGACGAACAGCTGATCCTGGGTGCGCAGGTGCTGCTCGAAATGCTCGTCCAGCTGGACCGCGCCATGCCGAAATCCGCCACCCTCACCAGGAGTCAACGATGACTTTTTATCAGCGGATAGGCGTCTTCTGCGGTGCGAAGCCCGCGAAGCCGGAGTATCTGAACCTCGCCAGGGAGTTTGGCTCGTGGCTCGGCAGCCACGGCATCGACCTGGTCTACGGTGGTGGCGGCACGGGCCTCATGGGTGCCGTCGCCCAAGCCGCGCTGCGGAGCGGTTCGTACGTCACCGGTGTCATGCCACACCACCTGCTGGGTGAGGAAACCCCGCAACCGCAACACGTCGAGCTTTTCGTGGTGCGCAACATGCACGAGCGAAAGGCGCTGATGTACCGGATGTCGCAGGCATTCGTGGCGTTACCCGGTGGTATGGGCACGCTCGACGAGCTGATGGAGGTCAGCACCTGGGCCAAGCTCGGGCTGCACAGCAAACCGGTGCTGGTGCTCAACCACCATGGGTTCTTCGACGGCCTGCTGTCCTGGTTGGACCTCGCGGTGCGGGAAGGGATGATGACCGCCGCGGAGCGGTTGGTGGTCCAGGATGTGCACTCGCTTGATGCGCTGACGGACTTTCTCGCTCCGGCCGAGTCGCTTGTGATGGCCCGCTAGTCACCGCGCAAGGTCCGACTCCACAATGGACAATTCCTCCATGAGGCACGAGGGTGCCGCGAGGAACTCGTAGTGTCCGCCCGGCAGCACCACGAACCGGACGTCGTCCGAGTACTCCTGCCAACCCTCCAGTTGGGACGCGGTCACCTCGACGTCGTCCGCCCAGTGCACCACCTCGATCGGGCAGGGCACTCTGACCGGAGTGTCCCGCCGGTAGTCCCGGTTCACGTCGAGATCGTCGTGGAGCACCTCCAGGGCGAGTTCGATCAGGGCGGGATGCGGCAGCCCGCCGCGCAGCACCGCCAGGTTCGCCAGTTCCGCACGGAGCTGGTCGTCATCGAGGTCCAGGAACCGGTCATGCGGACAATGGTGCGGAGCCACCTGGGCCGACACGTACAGCCGGGCGGGCAGCGGCAGGCCGGCGGAGGCCAGTCGATGCGTGGTCTCGAACGCGGGCAATGCCCCGGCGCAATGCCCGAAGAAGAGGAACGGCCGGTCGAGGTAGGGCGCCAGGAAGGTCACCACATCTTCCGCGAACCGTTCGTAAGTCCCGAAATGTGGTTCCCGGGACCGGTTCTCCCGACCGGGCGGCTGAATGGGGCACACCTCGAAGCCGGCGATCTCCTTCGGCCATTTGCTGAACATCGAAGCGCCGACACCGGAATAGGGGAAGCAGAAGATCCGGCCCTGGCTGTCCGGGCGGGGTTGGCGCAGTAACCATCGTCCCGTCATCTCACACTCCTTGGTGGCTCAGCGCCGTCGAGCCTTGCCCGGACTCGTAGGCGTAGATGACCGCCTGCACGCGGTTGCGCAGGCCAAGCTTGCTGAAGATGTCCTGTACATGGGACTTCACCGTTGAGCTGGCGACGGTCAGGGTGGCCGCGATCTCCGCGTTGGACATGCCCCGG
>WUUC01110252.1_pt1 | contig 14824 bp, 20 predicted proteins | sample 6278441 | NCBI WGS metagenome assembly WUUC01 (sample SAMN13675441, study PRJNA597444) | soil metagenome | isolation source: soil | place: USA: Washington | collected 2017-10
GCGACGGCCGGTTCCGCACCTCGTTCGAGGCGGACATCACCCGGGCCAGCGGTATGGCCCGGGCCTCCCGGACGCGCGGAGACGCCGAGGAGGCAACTTGGGGCTACACCGACGCGTTGCCCCCCACGCAACGGCCGATCTACGGGTACGTCATGCCCGACGGCGTCACCGCCCCCGGTTCGAAGTTCGACGACATACTCAGCTACTACGGGGACGTTCAGGTCGTCCTCAAGGCGAGCGTCCGGACGCGGACCACGGTCACCTTCGCGGACAGCCTCGACGCCTTCGACGATGTCCGCCCAACGCCGATCGACCAGCCGACCTGGGAATCGACGTACCCGGTCCGCGACATGTCCACCTTCCGGTCGGAGGACTTCCGCCGTAACAGGTACATCGAGGCGCAGGTACACGGCGGTGTCACCGTCGCCGACATCCAAGAGGTCGTGTTCTCCCGGACGCCGACGGCGGCGACACAGGACGCGTTGGACAAGCTCAACATTCCGTGGCGGATCGTGCGGGGGGCGGGGACGTGACCGCGAAGGTGGTGGCCCGGTCCGGGTCGGTGGTGCTCCTCGCCGACGGCGTTGCTGGCGCTGTGGTTCACCCCGATGGGCAGGCCTTGGTCGGTGACCTCGCGGTGCTTTTGGGGCACGGCCAGTGGCAGGCGGGGAGCGAGGAGCTTCCCCCGTTTGTCTCGGATGATGTGGTGGCCCGGGTGGCTGCCGAGCGAAAGCGACTTGAGGAGCTGATGCGGCCGTGACCACTCAGGCCCGTTCCCAGTGCGACACGTGCGCCCGGTTCCGTTCCCCCCTGGACGACGGCACCCCGCCCGGGGTGACCGGCCCCTACTGTGCCGCGTTCCCGGACGGCATCCCCCAACGGGTGTTCCGTAACCAGGTCGACCACCGCGCCTCCATCAAAGGCGATCATGGTTTGAGGTGGGAGTTCAAGGGCGAGGAGTTCCCCGAGTGGGCGTTCCCCGACCCGACCGTGTTGAAGGCCCCACCGGCTGAGCAGGTGGCCCGGGAGCGGGCCGCCCAGCGGATCGTGTCCGACTATCCGCTCGAACTTGAAGACCCGACGTAGCGCGAGAGGAGCGCCTGATTATGGGAACCAGGTGGCGCGGCATGCTCGCGCCGATCAACCAACCGACCGGGGATGGACGACGGTTCGCGAAGGGGGCGTTGACGCACCGGCCGTTGCCGTTGGGGTTGAAGTGGCAGCGGGCGGACGAGGGCGGCCACGACTCCTCCGTGATCATCGGCCTGATGGACACCCTCACCATCGACGAGGAAGCCGGGGAGGTGTGGGCCGAGGGTGAACTGTTCGACGACCAGGGGGACACGCTGCCACGCCTCGCCGAGGACGTGGCCGAGGCGATGCTCCTCACCTCTAGGAAGGTGATCGGCCCCAGCGTCGACGCTGGGGCGGCCAGCGCGATCCTCGTTGAGACCGGTTCGGATGAGCCGGTGTCTGAGGAGCGGATGGAGGAACTGTTCTGGGAGTCGGTCGAGTCTGGGACGGATCCGGATGTGGAGTTGCTGTTCAAGTCGTATGAGATCGCCGCCGCCACGCTGGTCAGCATCCCGGCGTTTGCGGAGGCCCGACCCTTCGACCTGATCGACGTCCCGACAGTCGAAGACGACGAGGACGACGAGGAGCAGGTGCCGGCCCGCACCGACGCGGCGCTGGTCGCCTCCCTCACCGCTGCCGCAGCAGTCGACCTGTATCCGGTCGACGCGTTCGCCCTCCCCACGACGGTGGATCAGATCATGCCCATCCAGGTTGAGGACCGGGGCGAAGGCTTCACCCGCGTCTACGGCTACGTCGCCGCGCACGGCACGTGTCACGTCCAGTTCCGGGACATGTGCGTCACCCCACCCACCAGCGGGACGGACTACGCGGTGTTCCACCGCTACCCCATCCAGGTCGAAGGGGAGCTGCTCGGCGTCGGACGGCTGACCACCGGCCACGGCCGGGTCGGCACCGGCTGTGCCTGCTGCCCCGGCAAGGACGACCACGCCTGCGACGGGGCCGACCTGGCGGCCACCCTCGCCCACTACGACCGGCTCACCACCCTCGCCTACGTGCGGGCCGGGGAAGATGACAGGGGTATCTGGGTGGCGGGGGTCGCCGCGCCGGGCCTGACCGCCGCCGACCTGCAAGTGCTGGAAGGGCAAAAGTTTTCTGGCGACTGGCGCGCCCACGGCGGCAACCTCGAACTGGTCGAAGTCCTCGCCCTGGCTGCAGGCCGGGTCGGCTTCCCCCTGCCCGCTACCGCGATGCGCAACGGCAGGCAGGTGTCCCTCACCGCCGCTGGTGGCATCCCACCCCGCCCGGCCGCGGCGAGTGGCGGCCTGCCCAGCCCGTTGGAGGGGGCGTTCGGCCGGCTCCGCGCAGTCCTCGACGAGGCCTTGGCCCCGTACGGGCAGCAACTCGCGGAGCTGTCCGGCCGGTTGGCTGGGGCCGGGGTGCTGTCCGTGCCCGACGGGGTCGAGTTCCCGCGCGGCGACGACGACCCGGCCAACGCAGACGCAGGCGACGACGACCCCGCCGACGGTGCCCCCGACCAGACCGTCGGGGAGCAGGCCGCTGACCTGACTGCCCAGATCGACGCCGCCTTGGCCGCCGACGCCTACGACCGGCGCACCCGGCAGGCGGCGGCTCTCATCGCAGAACTGGAGGAGGTGGCGCCCTAATGTGCGGCTGCAACAAGACCCGCCCGGCTGAGGCGACGTGGCAGGTCAGCTATCCGGACAACACGACGAAGGACTTCTCGTCGTCGGTGCAGGCCCGGGTTGCGGCGGCCCGAGTGCCGGGTGCGGTGGCCAAGCCGAAGGCCGGGTGAGCGGGGCGGGTCCACCCCCCGCCGCGTACACCGACCGGGATCTGGTCATCGCCATCCCAGCCCTGGGCCGGGCGCATCTGATCGAAGGCGTGTACCGGTCAGCGTTGAAGGCGACACCGGGTGCCCGGGTCGTATTCGCCTGCACTGAGGGCGACGTAGAGGTGCTCGCCGAGGTGGAGCGGGTGGGCGGGGAGTTGGTCCTGTTCCCGCCCCGTGCGGTCGGGGATTATGCGGTCAAGATCAATGGGGTGTACCTGCGCACCCGGGAACGGCTCATCTTCACCGGTGCGACCGACATCGTCTTCCACCCCGGCTGGTTCGAGGCGGCCGTCGCCTGCCTCACACCGGGGATCGGGGTGGTCGGTACCAACGACCTCGGGTCGCCGCGCGTGATGGCCGGGGAGCACTCGACGCACAGCCTGGTGACGCGGGAGTACGCCGACCGGTACGGGACGATTGACGGGCCGGGGAAGATCCTCCACCCCGGGTACTGGCATGAATTTTGTGACGACGAGTTGGTCAACACCGCTAAGAAGCGCGGATCTTGGCGCTTCGCAGTCAAAGCAGCGGTCGAGCACAGGCACCCAAATTGGGGGAAGGCCGAGCCCGACGAAATGTACGCAGCGCAGCGTGACCGGATGCGGCGGTCCCTGCTGGAGTACCGGCTGAGGCGGCGCCGGTGGAGATGACCGTTACCGTGGCCGTGGCCACGTTCGGGGACCTGCACTGGGAGACGCTGGCCCAACACCGGGCCATCCCCTCCGCACAACGGGCCGGTGCCGAACGGGTCCTGCATGAGCACGGACAGACGCTCCACGCCGCCCGCAATGCGTTGCTGGACCGGGTCGACACCCCGTTCATCATCTACCTCGACGCCGACGATGAGCTAGAGCCGGGCTACGTCCATGCCATGGCCGGCGCCTCCGGGGACGTGCGTGTGCCGAGGGTCCGGTACGCGCGGACCCACGCCCGCGGGCCGGCGTTGATGCCCCGGGTTGCCGGGCATCGGCACACCTGCGACGCGGCGTGCCTGGCCTACGGCAACTGGATCGTCGTCGGAGCCTGCGCCCGAACCGATCTGCTGCGGAAGGTGGGCGGCTGGCTCGACTTCCCGTGGAGTGAAGACTGGTCTCTTTGGCTGCGCTGCTGGCAGGCCGGAGCCGACATCCGACCCGCCCCAGCCGCCGTATACCGGGCGCATGTGCGGGCCGACTCCCGCAACCGGGGCCAGACCCCCGCAGTCCGCCTGGAGGCGCACAGGGCGATAGCCCGAGCCCACGGGGTGCCGGTCCCATGATCCCCTACTACACCGACGAGGCCGTGACCCTGTACCACGGAGACTGCCTGGACCTGCTGGACCGGTTGGACCTGACCGTCGACTGCATCGTCACCGACCCGCCGTACGGAGAGACCTCACTGGCGTGGGACCGGTGGCCGGCCGGGTGGCCTACCGCCGTGTCGGGGGCGGCGAGGTCGATGTGGTGCTTCGGGTCGTTGCGGATGTTCCTCGACCGCCGAGACGACTTCGTGTTCTGGAAGCTGTCCCAGGACGTGGTGTGGCGCAAGCCGCGCCCCCTCGCCGTTGCTGGCGACCGCTTCGCCAGGGCGCACGAACTAGCCGCCTTCTGGTACCGGGGCGACTGGGCCAGCCTCTACCGCGAGGTGATGACGCGGACGTACTCCGGCCCGCCTGCGCGAGTGACCCGGCACGACGTGCCGGTCGGCGTGTATGGCGCGGGCACCGTCGCCGAGTACATCGAGCCCGGTGTTCGTCTGGTGGAGACCGTCATCGAGGCGCGCTCCCCAGACCCGCGTGTGGGGCTTCACCCGACGCAGAAGCCGGTCGGCATCCTCGACCTGTTGATCCGCTACGCGTGCCCGCCGGGCGGGACCGTCCTCGACCTGTTCGCTGGGTCCGGGTCGACGGCTGAGGCCGCCCGGCTGTGCGGCCGCCGCGCGGTTCTGATCGAGGCCGACGAACGGTACTGCGAGGCCATCGCCCGCCGCATGTCCCAAGGCGTCCTGATCGCTGAGCCTGACGAGGCAGTCCCATGATGTTGGAGGTGTCGTGATGACGGTCCGTCCCATGGGCAGGCTGGTCGAGTTCGACGTTCGGTCCCGCCAGTTTCCGGTCCGGGCGGCGTTGCGTCCCGGCGTCGAGTTCCCCACCTCCCGCCGCTGGTACCTGCCGAGGACCGAACCGGTCCTCGACCAAGGCGAGACGAGCTCGTGTGTGGGCATGGGGGTGACCAACGAACTGCGGTACACCCCCACCCCGGTCCGACACTTGGATGAGCGGTTCGCGATCGAGCGGATCTACTGGGAGGCGCAGAAGATCGACCGGTGGCCGGGCGGTGACTACCCGGGCGCCCAACCCCAACGCGACGACGGCACATCGGTGCTCGCCGGGGTGAAGGCGGCGGCGGCCCAAGGCTGGTACTTGGAATATCGGTGGGCATTCGGGGAGGCCGACCTCGCCCTCGCCGTGTCCCACGTCGGGCCCGCGGTCCTCGGGCTGCCTTGGTTTGAGGGCATGCTACGGGGCGACGACGATCACTACTTGCATCCGACCGGGGCCGTGGTCGGCGGGCACTGTGTCTTGGCGATAGGCATCAACATCCAACGCAACGCTTACATGATTGCTAACAGCTGGAGCGCCGACTGGACGGGAAGTGACCACGGACGCGCGTGGATCACCCGCTCCGACATGGGCCGCCTCCTCGCCGACCAAGGGGAAGCCTGCATCCCAGTTCGGCGGGGCCGCCCCGTCAAGGCCTCCCCGTGAGCATCGCCCTTGTCGTGATGGGCGACGGCCGGGACGACTACCTCGGTCCGGCTGTCGCGTCCGCCCACATCAACCTGCGCGGCCCGATCACCGAGAGGTGGATGCACGACGACACAGGCTCCGACACGTACCGGCTCCGTCTCGCCCAGCGGTTCCCGACCTTCACTCACCTCGGCGACGGTGAGCGTCGCGGGTTTGGTGGGGCGATCGGCTACGTGTGGGACTGGCTGGCCGCCCACTCCGACGCGAGGTGGGTGCTTCATTTAGAGGCCGACTTCATCATCAACCGGCCCGTCGACCTGACCGAGATGGCCGCCGTACTGGACGCCCGCCCGTATCTGACGCAGATGGCGCTGCGCCGCCAGCCGTGGGGGCCGGCCGAGGAAGCGGCAGGCGGGTTCGTGGAGCAGCACCCCGACCAGTACACCGAGGTGTCGGACGGCCCGGCGGTGTGGCTCGAGCACCGCAAGTTCTGGACGACCACCCCTTCCCTCTATCCGCGTGACCTGTGCCGCCGCGGGTGGTTTGCCGGCCCCGAATCGGAAGGGCGATTCGGGTTGAGCCTGTTCCAGTCTGATCCGGTGCTGCGGGCCGGGCTGTGGGGTGCCCGGTCGGATCCGCCGTGGGTGGAGCACATCGGCCGGCAACGCGTCGGGACGGGCTACTGATGACTACTGACGTTGCGGTGGTGATGGCGTGGCGGGACTTGGGCTGCCTCCACCGCCGGGCCGCCTACGCCTACACCCACGACTGGTGGTCACAGTTCGGCTGGCCCATCGTGGTCGAAGGTGAGGTGGAGCCGTTCACCCGCGCCCGAGCGTTGAACGCCGCAGTCGCTCGGGCCGCCGATCTGGCCCCGGTGATAGTGCAGGCCGACCCAGACAGCGTCCTCGCCGAACCCAACCGGGTCGATGAGGCTGTCGAGTTGACCCGCTACGGCGGTCTGGTCGTCGCCCACGACCGGTACCTGTACCTCACCGAACAGGCCACCACAGCCGTCTACAACGGGCGCCGTCTGGAGACGTTGCGCCCGGCGGACTGTGAATCGCATGGGCGGGGTGGGGTCGGCAACGTCACCGTGTTCACCGTCGCAACGTGGTGGGCGGCGGGCGGGTATGACGAGCGGTTCGGGTTGCGCGCCGGGGACGACGCGGCGTTCGCCTACGCCGTGGAGGCATTCTGCGAGCCGACTCGGCGAACCCCCGGGGACATGATCCATATGTTTCATCCCCGACTGGCCGAGTTCGAGCCGGGCGGCGAACGATACTCAGAGCAATTCGCTCTGCTGGCCGCCTACCGCGACGCTTCTACGGTGGGCCGGCACGCCGTGCGGCGCCTCGTCCACACCCGGGGCAGCTGATGGCCCGCAACCCATACACGCCAGCCTTCTACGACCAGATCCGCCCCGGCGTCCAAGCGAGCGCGGCGGTGGTGGTGCCGCTGGTCCTCGGCCTGCTCGACCCGCGCCCCGCCACCGTGGTCGACGTGGGGTGTGGGGAGGGGTGGTGGTCCCAGACGTTCGCCGACCACGGCTGCGAGGTCATCGGCGTCGACGGGGCCTACGTCGCCGGGTCCCCGCTCGGCGACCGGTTCATCGCCCACGACCTGACCACACCACTGCCCGCCCACCTCGCCGGCCGGTTCGACCTGGCCGTCTGCCTCGAGGTGGGCGAGCATCTGCCCGCCTCCCGCGCGGCCGGGCTGGTCGCCGACCTCGTCGCCCTGGCCCCGCTCGTCTTGTTCTCCGCTGCGATCCCCGGCCAGGGCGGAGTCGGGCACATCAACGAAGACTGGCCGGGCTACTGGGTGGACTTGTTCGGCGCCCACGACTGGCAGGTGTCGGGGGCCCTGAGGTGGGCGATGTGGGGCGACGACCGAGTCGAACCCTGGTACCGGAACAACACCCTCCTGGCCGCCGCCCCCTCTGTCGCTGACCAGCATCCGGGGCTGTTCGCGTCGCCGCTGACCCCGCCGTGGCCGGTGGTCCACCCCACCATCTACGACTGGCGGCGGCGGTGAGCGGGCCTGTGTTCGGTGTGGCGATGATGCTCGACGAGGTTGACGTGGCCGAGGGCGTGTGCCGGCACATGGCCGACGAAGTCGACGAACTGATCGTGGCGGACAACGGGTCAACCGATGGGACCCGCGAGGTCTTGGACCGGCTCGCCCGGGAGCTGCCGCTGACGGTGGTCGACGACCCGGTACCCGCCTACCTTCAGCTGGCGAAGATGTCTGCCCTTGCCGATCGGGCCCACGCCGAGGGCGCCGAGTGGGTGGTCCCGTTTGATGCGGATGAACTGTGGATCTCCCGGGCCGGCAGGCTGCGGGAAGTCCTGCCCGGCCTGCCCTACCCGATCACCCACGCCTCCCTCATCAACCACCTCCGCACCCGCCTCGACCGGGACGACCCGGACCCGTTCCGCAGCATGGTGTGGCGGCAGCCGGAGCCGCAGAAGCTGGGCAAGGTGGCCGTCCGCTGGCAGATCGGGGCAAGGCTGCATCAGGGCAACCACGGCGTGGACCTCCCAACCGGGGAGGTTGGTGGGCTGCAAGTCTTGGAGATCCACCACTTCCCTGTCCGGTCCGCAGCCCACCTGATCCGGAAGGCGCAGAACGGTTCCGCCGCCTACCGGGCTGCTGCCGAGGTGTGGCCGGACATGCCCGCCGACTGGGGGCGGCACTGGAAAGCCTGGGGCGCCCTCCTCGAAGCCCACGGACCGGAAGCTCTCCGCGAGGCGTACACGGCCCACTGGTGGTACGGGTCCCCGGTCGATGCTGGGCTGGTGGAGGACCCTGCCCCGTACATGCGGTGGCAGCCGGGGTGACCAAACCGAAGGCCCACCGGATGGCGGTGGACGGGTTCATGTTGGAAGGCCCAGCTGGTGGGGTGCTGGTGGTGATGACCTGCCCCACCTGCCGGTTGCACGCCCGGATCGTGGCCGGGACGGCCGAGTCGGCGGAAGGACTGTCGGAGGTGATCGTGCGAGCGCATCGGGACGGGGAACGGCAACGCGCCGCAGCCGGGAACGGGGCCGTCCGGTGACTGTGTCGGTGCTCATCCCGTACCGGCCCTCCCCGGAACGGGACCCGCTGCTCGCCCATGTCCTTGCGTGGTGGGCGAGCAGCTTCCCGGACTGGCAGGTGGTCGTGGGCTTGCACCTCGACGGGCCGTGGGTGAAGGCCCACGCGGTGGCCGACGCCCTCACCCGCGCATCCGGGGACCTGCTCGCGGTCGCTGACGGGGACGTGCTCTGCGTCGGCGTTGGGGAGGCTGTTGCCCGGGTCCAGGCCGGGGCCCCGTGGGCTGTCCCCCACCGCCGGGTCTACCGCCTCACCCCAGATGCGACGCAGGATGTGTTGGGCGGCGGGCCACTGCCGGCCCTGCCCGGCCCCACCCGGACGGCCCGCCGCCACCCGACCCAACCACGGCAGCAGGTCGCCCGCCACCGAACCGGACCGATCCGGGAGGAACACGCAGGCGTCGCCGGCGGTGGCTTGGTGGTCCTGCCCCGCGCCTTGTACGAGGAGGCCCCCCTCGACCCGCGCTTCGTCGGGTTCGGTGGCGAGGACACCTCCGCCGGCCGGGCCTGGGCGGTGCTGCGGGGCCAGCCGTGGAGAGGGCTGGCCCCGCTGTGGCACCTGTACCACCCGCCTCAGCCGCGCCTCAGCAGGACTGTTGGCAGCCTGGAAAGTCAGGCCCTCGCCCGCCGCTACCGCACGGCGGCGACACCTCAGGCGGTGAGGGCGCTGCTCGCCGAGGCGACCTGACGGCGGGGCGGGGCTGGTTGCTGAGACAGGAAGATGCGCTTCACCACGAAGCTGTTCGTCTTGTTTTGGCCCTTGAACGCAATCACGGCGTCCCGTGCACAGCGCGCTCTCGTCGAGTACAGCACGGCCGTCATGACCATGAACAAACCCCGGGTCTCAATGGACGTGACGTGACCGACTCGGTCTCCGTGGTCATGGATCAGGATCTGCTGGGGCCGGGTGTCAAAGATGAGCCGGCTTACGAGTAGGCCGTAGCACGGGTCCGTCCGCCACTGGATGCTGCGCTGGTCGTCGGACTGGCGCCACAGCAGGAGGGGGAGGCGGGACCCTAGTTGCCGCTGGAGTTCCGGCAGCGTGGCCGGTCCACTGTCCGCCTGAACCCAGGTCAGGTAGGCGGCGCGAAGGGCGGCGGCATCGGGGTTGTGCTGGACGTTGAACGGCGGCCTGTACCGAACGATGAGGGCGCGCTCATGGACTAGCGCCTCCTCGCGGTTGGGGAAGTGGTCGACCTCCTGGCGGACCACGTACGGCCACCACACCGCATGGGCGTTGTGCTCGCTGTTGCGCCTCGTCTTGCGGGCGGTGATGCCGACGTAGATCAGGAAGCCGTTGCGGTCGTAGTACCGGTAGGCAGATGTTGCCTGCCCTGTAGAGTCACCCAAGGCTGATGCGCCTTCCACTAGAGGTGCTGATGTCTCGGTCCGGCGGTGTGTCAGAGCCCGCCGGACCCTCTCATTCTAGAACGCGGGTACGACAGAAAAGCCCCTCGCGGCCCACGCCGCGCGCGGAAGGTAGCTGACCCGTTCGGCGTACCGCCCCACCCTTTCCGCCTCCCCGCACACGGCTGGCGGGTAGCGTCCGCATCACAGGTGGATCACGTCCGGCTGGTGTCTGCTGCGGTCCAGACCAGCACCTAGAGGCGGCCCCCACCCTTTGCGCGTACCGATGCTGCTGCGGTCCGGTCGGGCGCAGACGAGTCCCTGTAGGGGTCTGCTGCCATGACCGACACCACCGCTCCCGCCGTCGAACCGTCCGCCTTCACCTTCCCGTTCGAGGTTCCTGCCGACCTGTCGACCGTCCCCACCGAGGACCTAGTCGCGTTGCAGGACGCCATCCGGGAACACTCCGCCCCGTTCCGTGGCCTCAGCCCGGCCGACGCGACCGATGAGACGGTCGCCGCGTTGCACGCGTATGCCGCTCTGGCCCGCACGGTGGTGGCCGAGTCGGCGTCGCGTCGTGCGCAGGCCGACGAGTTCGAGGCTGCTGGCGGGGATTTGGACGCCGCCCTGGACGAGTTCACCGCCCCGCCCGAGCCGCCCGCCGACGACGAAGACGACGAGGATGAGGACAAGGAGAAGGCCGCCGCCGACACCGAAGACGACGGGCAGGACGTTCTCCCCACCCCCGCCGCCGTCACCGCCGCCGCGCCGCGGCGGAACACCAGCCCGGCCCGCCGGCCGGCCCCACGCGTGCGTGACGTGGCCCGCGGCGCCCCCGCCCCCAACCTTCCAACCGACACCCGCCGCGGCGTGTACGGCTCCCTGACGGCTGCTGCCGACCTGGCCGGATTCTCCACCGGCCAGACGCTCGACAAGTTCGCCGACGCGGCCCGGATCCTGTCGAAGCGGCTGGACCAGTACCCGACGACCATCCCCGCCCGCCGCTCCACCTACGCCCCGGACCGGCGTCCCATCACCGCCTACTCGGGCGACGGCCGCCAACTGGAGATGCGCTCCTATACCCGCCACCCCGGCGTCGAGCTCCGCCGCGAGTTCCCGCCGGAGTTGCGGGTCCGCGACGACGCCCCTGAGGGCCGCGGCTATGAGGTGGCCGAGTTCGCCGCCAGCGAGCGACGCCTGCCCGGCGGGTCGCTGGTCGCATCGATGCAGCAGCAGGTCAAGGCCGGACGGTCCCTGACCGCCGCCGCCGGCTGGTGCGCTCCGTCCGAAACCATCTACGAGCTGTGCGAGCTCGAGACGATGGACGGCATTCTGGACGCGCCGGAGATGCAGACCACCCGTGGTGGCTGGTCCGTTCCGGAGAACGGCGGCCCCGACTTCTCGACGATCTACAACGCGATCGGCAACTCGGGCGACACCCACCTCACCGAAGCCGAAGTGATCGCCGACGTGAACAAGGTGTGCACCGACATTCCCTGCCCCGACTTCGTTGAGGTCCGGCTGGGTGTGGACTACGTGTGCTTGACCGGGTCGCTGTTGCAGCGTCGCGGCTACCCGGAGATCGTGTCCCGGTGGAGCAGGGCAGCGATGACCGCGTTGGCCCACAAAATGAACCAGGGCTACATCGCCGCCCTGGTCGCCGGCTCCGGCAACGAAATCATCATCCCGGCCGACCCGTCCGGCGACGACGCCGCGAGCGCGCTGCTGTACGCGGTCGACCTGGCGATCACCGACATCAAGTACCGCAACCGCATGGGCTTCACCTCCACCGTTGAGGTTGTCCTGCCGTGGTGGGCGCGGGTGCCGATCCGGGCGGGTCTGTCCCGCCGCACCGGCGTGGCTCTGGTCAACGTGACTGACACGGAGATCATGTCGTGGTTCGCGGCCCGCAACGCCGTGGTCCGGTTCGTCTACGACTGGCAGGACGCCTACTCGGGCCTCGACGCGGGGCCGGGCGGGGCGACCCCGGCGACGACGTTCCCGGGCACCGTCCAGTTCCTCGCCTTCCCTGCGGGAACGTGGGTGAAAGCCGTACAAGACGTGATCAGCCTCGACACGATCTACGACTCGACCAAGCTCGCCACCAACGAGTACACGGCCATTTTCGCCGAGACGGGCTGGGCGGCACTGAAGCTCTGCACCACGTCCCGCCTGTACACGGCCCGGCTTGACATGTCCGGCGTCGTCGGCTGCTGCCCCGGCGAAGAAGTCTCCTGACCTCCAGTACGGCCCCCGCCCCTGACTGGGCGGGGGCCTCAGGAGACCAAACTTCGGAAGGCGGTGAATAGCCTGTGGCGCTCTACCCGGCACCGGTCGTAGTTGCGCCTGAGCCGCGCGGCCTGCGGTATGGGCTGCTCACCGCCGCCAACGGCCCCCTCGCCCTCCCCGACCGGGCGGCGGGGGGTGGGTTGCTGTATGAGCCGGTCACCTGCGGCACCGCCCGCGCCTACCCGGTCGTGTGCGACGACACCCCGCCGACGAAGACGTTCGACTCGATCGCCGACTATGTGGAGGTCGACCCGTTCTGGGTGTACTCCGCCGCGGTGTGCGGGGCGGCGGGGACCACGTCGGCGGAGATGGAACGCAAGGTCCGCCGCTACCTCGAGGCCGGGGAACAACCCGCCGTCGAAGGCCAGCTGGCCGTGGACCTGGCCGCAGCATCGCCGTTCGGCCTGACCGCATCCGACCCCGACGACCTCCAATCCGTCGTCGGGGAACTCGAGCAGTGGCTGTACGGGACGGTCGGCTACGGCTACACCGGCTACATCCACGCCCCCATCCGCTACGGCGCCTACGCCCTCGGCAGCGCCGTGGCAATCAAGGACTCCACCTTGTGGCGGACCCCCAACGGGTCGATCTGGGTGTGGGGCAACTACCCCGACGACGGCACCTTGTACATCACCGGCCAGGTGACGGTGTGGCGGTCCGCGGAGGTCAACGTCCCCCCACCGGACCAAACGTTCAACCGGACCACCAACCAACGCTATGCGGTGGCTGAGCGGGTCTATCTGGTGGCGTGGGACTGCCACGTCGCTGACATCAGCTTCGACCCTGAGCTGGGGCTGTCATGACGGCCGGGTTTGCGCGGGTGGTGCTGCGGCCGTCACCAGGCCAGCGGGCCGCGGACCTGTGCCGTGACCTGATCGCCATCGCCGGCAGCGTCGGCGCGGTGAGGTCGGTCGGGTCGAACGGCTTCCAGGTCGACGACCAGACCGCGCTGCTGTACCTCACCCACGCCGACCCGCCCACCGACACCGCCCCACCCGACGTACCCGCGCCTACCGACCCGGCACCGCCAGCCCCGGTCGAGGTGCCGACCGTGGTCGACGGCACCTCGACCGGCAACAACCCCCCCGGCGACGGCGACCCGATGCCTGTGTCCGATCCGACCTCCACCACCACCGAACCGGACAGGCAACCCGCCGAGGACACCGCACCTGCGCGGCCTCGGCGGGTGCCTGCCCGGAAGGCCACCGCCACGATGAGAGGCGCCTCCGATGGCTAACGAGTCCAAAACCCTCATCCAGGGCGAGGCGATCCGGGTCACCAAGGTCGACGAGTGTGGGGAAGTTGTGGTCGGCGAGTGCGGCTACGCCGTCGAGGTGTGCTTCGCCTCCGTCGCCATGTCCGACAACGTCGAGAACCCGGCCGAGTACAAGGTCAAGGCCGCGTCGGGGGACTTCTGCGTCAACCAGCGCGGCCGGCCCCAGTTGAACTGGATCGACGTGGTCGTCACCCTGCTCCGCGTCAACCCCGAACTCGTGTCGCTCATGACCGGCCTGCCGGTCATCTACGACGACAGCCCAGACCCGGTCGCCATCGGCTTCGGGACTGACAGCGACACCTACGCCACCGGCTACTTCGCCCTCGAAACGTGGACCAACCTGGCCGTCAACCCCGACGGCGCGGCCTGCAACGCCGCCGGCGCCCGCTACGGCTACCTCCTCCTGCCCTGGCTCGGCGACGCCACCCTGGGCGACATCACCATCGAAGACGGGGCCGCCAACATCGTGTTGAACGCGGTGACGAAGGGCGGCAACCAGTGGGGTACCGGCCCCTGGGATGTGTTGGTCGACTCGGGCGATGACCCGTCCCCGCTGTTGGAGGCGTTGCCCTCGACCCGGCACCGGCATCTGCAGTTCACGTCGCTGGCCCCGCCGGCTGCGACGGACGGCTGTCAGTTCCTGGACGCGGTCAGCTGATGTCCGACTTCGCTGAGAAGGTTCGCTCCCTCGGGGTGATCGGCCGCCGCACCCGCGACCAGGCCCGGGAGTGGCGCAGCCCCGACGGGGAACGGCACAAGGCCGTCCGCGACGAGCTCGGCAACGTCGTCACCCAACACGCCCGCCCGCTGTCCACTGACGACCGGCAGGACGTGACCATCCGGGCCCCGCACATCCGGTTCGCCGGCAACATCACCGAGGAGCGCCAATGACCGACCCAGCGACCCCGGGCCAGGCCGACGTACCAGCCCCCACAGTCACCGGGGATGTACCGCCGAGCAACCCTGCGGTGGAGGCGGCCCTCGACCAACTCAACGCGGCGAAGGAGGCGTACCGCTCCGACCCGTCCGAGGGCAACAAGGCGGCGAAGCAGCAGGCCGCCGTAGAGGTCCGCTACCAGCGGTGGCTGGCGCGGGGCGGGCCGTCGTACAAGCCGACGAAGTCGACGCAGGCCCTCCACGACCGGCACGCGCAGGGCAACGACGGCGGGGAGGGCTGAGCCATGGCGATCACAGCTAGC
>WUUC01178985.1_pt1 | contig 14821 bp, 12 predicted proteins | sample 6278441 | NCBI WGS metagenome assembly WUUC01 (sample SAMN13675441, study PRJNA597444) | soil metagenome | isolation source: soil | place: USA: Washington | collected 2017-10
ATGGATTCGACATTTCTACAACAAATCCAATAAGTCCTGCGATGTACATCTTCCACAAAGAAATGCAACTATGTATAGAGACCAATAAAGACATCGCATCTGAAATTAAATCAGCCGCATCCAAGATCCATCCTGAAGTCCTACACTTCAGTTCCTCGGAAGCTGCATGGAGTTTTCAATTGGGTATCATCTATAGATGGGCACTGTTCGGTGGGCTCACGCTATTGTTAATTTGGATTGCGGCATGGTGGTGGTCGATGAAAAAGGAAATTGACCAGGCAAGGATCATAGTCAAAAACTCCGGCAATATTGACGTGTTAGCTAAACAAGTGCGCCAGGATAAGGATGGCTATTACTTTATTGAATTTACAGCGCCACGTAGTGATACAGTCAAATACTTCACTGATTTCCAGGTGATCAATGCTAAAAGGGTTCGCGTATTTCTTGGGAAGGAATCGAAAGACAAATGAGCAAGGTGATGGAAAAGAAGCAACTAGTCAGTTTTGTGAATCAGAAGAAGAAAGGCATCTACAATGTTCTTGTAGAGGTTTATGCCGAAGTATTGTCTGCTTCAATGTCAACGCCAATGGCTTTGGAGGTGATCAGGCAGGACTTGCAAAGTGCGTCAAGCGATCCTGTGGAATTGAATCTATCCAGCTTATTGAAAGCTATAACGAAAGCAAAGAAGAAGGGCATCTTGAAACCGGAAAAAACCAAAAAGGAGTGGGACTTCAAAGACGCTTATGAACTCAAGGAAAAACAGCGACCAGCAGGATCATTCACAGTCTGAAAATGGGGGACGTTCGTCCGAGAAGGTCCGTGATTGTCCTAAGTTGTCCTGATTATTCTGAAGTTGTCCGAATTAGGGTGAAGAATGCCGAGAGGAGCAAAGCGTTGAAAGTTAGGAGCAAGCAATGTTTCCGCTACGCGGAAACGCTTGAAGATGAAGACAGATTAAAAATTAACTATCACTTCGTTCGATTTTTAAAGTTATGGGAAGGCCAAAAGCAGATGAGGAAAAGAAGAGAGTGGTGCAGGTGAATATCAGGCTTACCACTAAAGAAAATGAAGAGCTGAACAACTACGCGGCAGCGAGTGGGATTAGTCCGGCACGTTGGATCCGCTATAAAATATTCGTTGGTCAGAATCCACCGATCAAGACGTCTCCGTTGAATGCAGCGATCTACCAGGAACTAAGGAAGATTGGTGTGAACCTGAACCAGATCGCGCATAAGATTAACCAGGGAGAACCGCTCGCCGGATTTTCAGAGACACATTCTGCGCTGGTCGAGTTGCTGAATAAAGTATGTAAAGCATTGTTGTCATGACAGCGAATATGATCAAGGGCAAAGGTTTCGGAGGTGCGTTGCGCTACAATCTTGAGAAAGTTGATAAAGGAGTAGCGGAAATACTTGATAGCTCTTTTGTTGATGTTACACAGAAGTCCATCATGAAAGAAATGCAGATGGTGAAGATGCTTCGACCAAACCTCCAGAAGCATTTTTACCACACATCGATAAACTTTCCGCCTTCTGAGAATCTTTCCAGTGAAAAGATGAGAGAGATCGGGCGTGAGTACCTGGTGGAGAGCGGATTCACGCAGCACCAGTTTATCATGTTCCGTCATCATGACGCTGATCATCCGCACTTACATATCCTGGTCAGTCGGATTGGCTATGATGGAAGTGTTTTGAGTGACAGCAATGATTTTGCGAAATGCGAGATCATTCTACGACGACTTGAGAAGAAGCACAATCTCGCTGAAGTCGTCTCCAGCAGAAATGCACAGAAACGAGCTGTAACAAAGAATGAACTTGAAATGGAGAAACGGACAGGCATTCCGTCAAATAAAATGAGAATGCAGTCTATTATTAAGGAAGCTCTAAAGTCAAGTCAGAAACCGTGGTGTATTGAATTTGTACAACGACTCCAGAGTAAGGGTGTAAATGTCCTGTTCAACCAGGCATCAACAGGCTATGTGAGTGGCATCTCCTATTCTTATAAAGAGATGACGATTTCCGGTTCTAAACTTGGAACTGATTTTAAGTGGGCGACGATCAAAGCTAACATAGATTACGATCAGGATAGAGACGGGGTATTGATTCAAGCAATCAACGCGCAAATGAAATCAGGTAATTTTTCATATGATCCCATTCGGAAGGAGCATTCGAGTATACTCAGGCAAGAGTACAGCGAATTGAAAATAAATTTTGAGAGGTCCTCATTTTCGACGCAAACCGAAAATATACTTTCAGAACTTATTCGGGCTGAACAACAACCCGATATAGATCCTGCATTTGTTTTAAGGTTGAAAAAGCGGAAGAAGCGATTGAGCCGATAGTTCTTCCCAGTTGGTAATCAGTATTTATGCGTTAAAACGTGACCTTTTTTAGTTACGGAAATGATGCCAGACAATTTTACCTCATGTAGCAATGCTAATTTCCTAGAAACATTGTATTTTAGACTTGAGCCTATAATTCACCGATGTGGTGAGTGATAGGCTCTTTGTCTATAATGAAAGCTGATCTCCGTCGACTGCACCCCCTAAGACAGTTCGAATTTCCTGCTATTAAAAATAAGGTGGACGAAAATGTCCTCGCAGGCGGTCCACTTTTAGTAATTACCTCTAGCATCTGTCAGGCGTCTAAAGAAGTAAACTTCGAATGATCGGATGACGAAGAATAAATCCGACGATACGAAACCGCGCGCTGTAATCTTAACAGCAATTGCCTTGGAGTACAAAGCCGTTAGAAAGCATTTGTATGGTGTTGTTGAAGAGAAGCACGCCAAAGGCAATATTTACGAAAGAGGAATATTTAAAGGCAAGTATCATCAATGGGAAGTGGGCATAGCAGAAGTCGGGGCCGGAAACAACACGTGTGCATTGCAAACGGAGCGCGCAATCGCTCACTTTAATCCAGAAGTTATCCTCTTCGTCGGAATTGCAGGAGGAGTCAAAGATTTGGCGCTAGGTGACGTAGTGGCAGCAGAAAAGGCGTATGGCTATGAAAGCGGGAAGGTTAACAAAAAAGGCTTTGACGCAAGACCTACGGTTGGTCTGTCTTCATACGAAATTTATGAGCGAGCGAAAGCAGATGCTAAGAAGAGCGACTGGAAGAAACGATTATCTAAGCGATTTCGAAAGAAAAAGTTGAAGGTAATAACTAAACCAATCGCAGCTGGAGAAAAGGTTATTGCTAAAAAACGATCAGAGGTTTACAAGTTAATCTATCATCATTACAATGACACTGTTGCTGTAGAAATGGAAGGAAGTGGCTTTTACACGGCATGTCATGCAAATGGTGGATTACAGTTTTTGATTGTTAGAGGAATCTCCGACCTATTGACAAATAAATCGGAGTCGGATTCAAAGGGTTTTCAAGAAGTTGCCGCTAGAAACGCAAGTGCATTTGCTTTCGAAGTTCTGTCCAAATTCAAAATTAGATAGCTATGAAAAAATCTTCCCCAAAGACGAAGACACGCTCCATCGTAAAAGAATTCGCCCAAGAGATTAAGCGAGCAAGGATAGAGATTCCGAATGATAAGCCTATCAAATTCCGAGATGATAAAGCAACAAACAAGATTCGTAAAGCTTATAAAGTTCCGGTTGAACTATTACGTTTTAGAAAAGACAATGGAAGAATTGCATCGGATGTAATGACCTACGAAAAAGATAAGGGGCCGTTAAATGAAACAACAGATTTTGGCCAGTCGGAATTAAGGAAGTTTCTATTAAAAAAAGATCCAGATCTTACAGAAGAACTGTCAAGTTCGGTTGCAAAAGAAGGTCAGGAGGAAATTGCGATTATTACGGCCGATGGTTTTTTAATCAATGGAAATCGTCGCAAGATGGTTTTGGAAGCTCTGGCAGAGAAGCACAGAAATGATTCGAAGTTTAAATATCTGAGGGTAGTGATCCTGCCCGGTCTTAACGAATCCGAACCGCCGCCGACTATAGAGGAGATTGAGCAAATTGAAAATCGTTATCAGTTTCAACGTAGCGGTAAGGCTGAGTATTACAATTTTGATATGGCTCTTGCAGTAAAGAGAAAGCTAGAACTTGGCATGGATCTAGAAGAAATACTGCTTGATGATCCCAAATATGATGGTTTAACTAAAAAGGCACTTGAAAAGAAAATTCAAAAATTCAACGATGAATACATTGAGCCATTAAAATGCGTTGATAAGTATTTGAGCTATCTAAAGAGACCTGGTCATTATAACACTATATCGGAGGGGCGTGGCGATAATCAAGGTCGTTGGCAAGCTTTTCTCGATTATTATAATTTGTACAAAAAGATCAAAAGCGACAAGGAACGAATTAAGCTAGGAATCCAGGACGGTGATGAGGGCAAGATCGAAAATGTTGCATTCAAAATCATTCGAAAGCGCATCATTCCCGGTGTGGACAAAAAAGCGCACGAGATCATGAGGGCTCTACCAAAACTTCTGGCTAACACTGATTCTAAGAGAGAGCTATTCAAACTTGTTAACATCAATTTTGATCTAACAAAAGATGAAATCACTGATGAAGACGGCAAAGAAATTGATGAAAAGGTCAAAGACACAATTTGGGGAAATAAGTTTGCTGCCGAGGTTGGCTTTCCTGTAAAGAAGGCCTTTGACATTTTTGAACAAAAAAAGGAACAGGATACACCCCTTGACTTGATGATTAAATCTCTTGACAAGCTAAAGCATCCAAATATGATAGTGAAATCGATCGAATCACAACGTCGAACTGAAGCTCTTCAGCTAGCGCGGGATATTCAGAACCGAGCAAGCGAAGTAGAGAGCGAAATCCTAAATCTTATTCACGGTAAAAAGGGAAATAAAAAAAGAAAGTGATTATAGATATAAGCAAAGGGTACATTCAAATCAGGGATGACGGTGAAGAGATCAGCTCAGTCATACAAAGTCAACTATTCTTCTGGGAATTTGAACTTGAGCATTCTTCGAATTGCTATACTCGGTTGGTTGATGTTCAGGTCTTCCTAAAGGTTAACAAATACCTATTGGATGAGGGCGTGAAATTTATCCTTAGCGATAATGCGCATGCTTATTTGAATAAAATCGAAGTTCAAAACTTGGGCTTTGAGAATTTAAAAAGTGAAGCAGCCAAATACAAGAACGGGAAATATGACAAGACAAAGTTTGAAGAATTCCGGCAGTTCATTAATAAGAATTTAAAAAGGACTCTTAAGGATCATCAGTTAAAGGCATCATATCATCTCTATCTTCTTGGAAATGGTGCAAATTTTTCAGTTCCAGGAAGTGGAAAGACTACCGTCGTTCTTGCGGTTTATGAAAAACTCAGACAAGAGGGAAAAACTAATACACTCTTTGTGGTCGGTCCACCGTCCTCCTTTGGACCGTGGAGACATGAATTTTCGGAAACCTTGGGACGCGCGACGAACTTCCGAATTATGGCGGGCGGAAACCAAGAACTTAGAAGGAAGGGATATCGAAAGAATGCCTCGGAAAATACGGAGCTTTTTCTAACTACGTTCCAAACTCTTCTCTCAGATCAAGACCAAGTAATTGAGTTTTTGAGAAAAAAAGATGTCAATGCATTTTTGATTGTTGATGAAGCTCATTACATAAAACAGTTAAAGGGTAACTGGGCAAAAGCTGCGCTCAAGCAGGCAGAACACGCAAAATTTAGGTGCGTACTTACGGGGACACCAATGCCGAGAAGCTATACTGATATTTTCAATCTTTTTGATTTCTTATGGCCAAATCAGCATCCCATCACACACAACGAAAAGAGTCAAATAAAATTTAATGAAGAGCGTGGTAACGTATCGCCAGTCAGAACTATTCTCGATAATAAAATTGGCCCACTCTTTTATCGCGTAAGGAAACGAGATCTAAAGTTAAAGCCTCAAAATTTTATAAGGCCGCACGTTATCCAAATGGAAAATTTTGAGCGGCTTATTTACGATGCAATCTTTACCAGGATAAAAGATTATGCAAAAGAAGATTTCTATCAGAATGTAGATTTTATAAATAGAATTGGGCGAGGACGAATTATTAGACTTCGGCAATGTATCTCTTATCCGAAACTACTTAACTCTGCAATTGACGACTACGATGAGAAACTGATAAATGATAAAACAGATCTGAAAAGCATCATTCGCAAGTATGACACGCTGGAGGTGCCTGGCAAGATCACTTTCCTCATTAAGCTAGTCAAAAAAATTCGTAAGGAGGGCAAGAAAGTAGTCATCTGGTCCAATTTCATTGATAGTTTGAAGCTTATTGAAAAGCACATTAAAGCCGCTGGATTCAAATGCAAGAAAATTTACGGCGGAACCCCAATAGAAGACGGTTTTGGACGTGACGAGGAGACGAGAGAACGAATAAGGGATGAATTCATCGAACCTAATAGTGGTTTGGACATATTAATTGCAAATCCAGCTGCCTGTGCAGAATCAATATCTCTACACAAAACCTGTCATACAGCGATTTATTATGACCTCACCTACAACTGCGCACAATATTTACAATCATTGGATAGAATCCATCGCGTCGGTGGGTCTGAATATATTGAAGCGAACTATCATTTTCTTCAGTATGGAAATTCTATTGACGCAGACATCAAAAGTAATATCGATGAAAAGGCGGCCAAGATGTTAGGTGTCATCGAGAAGGAGTACTCGATATATTCTTTGAATATGCTTGACGCTGACGGAGATGCTGAGGCGTATCGCCGCCTATTTAAAATAAAGAATACTAAAGCATAGCCATCCAACGGTCGTTTAGGTTCAACAATTAAAGAATATTACCTTTACGCGGTCCGAGCTTATGGAAAATTTTGCAATAGCTACCAACATTGAGATTGAAGACTCATTGGCGCATCTCGAGCTAAAGAAAATCGACAAGATTAACACTCCTTTCGGCTACTTCGGATCCAAGAATAGAATTGCCTCTACGCTAGCCAGTGAGTTACCGTTACACTCTTGTTGGGTGGAAGCATTTTGTGGTTCCGCGGCTCTAACATTATCAAAACGCAAAGCGCCAATTGAAGTTATTAACGACGTTGATGGTGAAATTATCAACGTTTTCCGGCAATTGCGCGAAAATCAGACAGAGTTATGCAGGCAGGTTGCTCTTACTCCATATGCTAAAGACGAGCTTGAACAAGCTCGTCACTCAAACAAGGCTGATTCTGACATTGAAAGGGCTAGAAAATTCTTAGTGCAAGCGATGATGGCTGTCAACGGGATGTTCGGAGTAGAGCGAGGCGGCTTTTCATATTCACAATCGTATACAAGAAATGGGCGAGACGCGCGGGTAAACAGGTGGTATAATCTGCCCGAGAGAATCGAGCTAGTGGTGGAACGTCTTCGAAATGTTCGAGTTGAAAACAGGGACGCAATTGAACTGTTGGAAATGTTCGTAAAGAGGCCAGCAACATTGATTTACCTGGATCCGCCATACCTTGGCGAGCGAACTAAAGGATACGCACAGGACGCAAACGACGACGAATTCCATGTTCGATTACTTAAAACTGCTTTAAGGTCAAGATCTATGATTTTCATAAGTGGTTATGAAAATGAGATCTACAATAATATGCTAACTACGTCGAAAGGTTGGAAAAAAATCACGATTGAGGCGACCATCAAAGATATTGAAGGAAATAAACACGACCGAAAAGAGGTGGTATGGACGAATCGACCTTTTCGAAACACCCTTAAGAACAAGGCAATGGGTTTGCGACTGACCAAAAAGGAAGTATCTCAAGGAAAAGTAAATCCAGAGAGAAAATAGAATTCATCTAAGTCCCTTTCCATTCCTCCTGTATCGCTTCAAGGAGGTCAAATAATCCGTCAAGGTCCACCACCAAGTCGTGCAGATACTCGGCTTCCGGTGAACCGTCATACATCAAGAATTCTAACAACCAGCTTCTAAGGTTAACGCTAAGCCGCTTCGCTGGATGGTATTCAAGAAATCTTACGAATGCTTCCTGCAATCTAGGTGTAACGGTGAAATCTGGTCCCTTCACTTGCTTCTTTGGCGTTGTTTTCTTCTTTGCGTGTTTCATAACGGTATAGGGAATAGCCTATACAATTATAGTGAAGATCACCATAGGGAATAGCCTATACAGAAGAATTATTTATCTCCTTCCTTTGAGTGTGGCTAAGCAGCAAATAAGAGTTAGGTACCAAAAGCAACTCATAAAATTAGGGCTGCATATTCGACAGATAAGGGAGCGCCAGGGCATAAGTCAGGAGCAATTAGCCGCAGACGCAGAAATTCCATATAGCAGCGTAAATGAAATTGAAGGAGGCAAAACTAACCCCACAATTGCCTCATTGATGGCTTTGGCAGAAGCACTTGATATCCCCTTGAGCGAACTCACTGAATTCTAAAAGTTCGTATTCTTCGACGTCGCCAACGTAAGTAGCCGCTCAATCTTTTCAAACCGATTGCCCCAGGAAAGTCAACTTCTTAAGGGTCAACCTACTCCTCAATTTGACCCCTTTTCGAATCCCCTAAAAATCGCGTAGATTGAATCGAGCCCATCTCCCCTGTTAAGAGGAGCATGGGCTTTTTTGCACCTCTTAATAAAGCTTATGGCCTTTGACCCTGAAAAAATTACCCGCGAGCATGTGTTGGCCGCTGTTAGTAAAATCATCAATCAAAAGATTGAGTTACGGCCATCGACCCGCTTCGATGTGATTATTGACAGCATTAAATATCCGCCAAAGGAGATAATGAGACATGCCCACTCGATCTCAACCGGTGACCTTATTTGGCGACTGAAGGGCGGAAAACCGACAAACGATTATCTTAAAAAATTCGGGTTTGAAATAGTAGGAAAAAAAAGTGGTGAAGACGCTATGGAATTAATAATAGCCCGATATAAAGATCACATACGAACAACTCAATTCGAAGGTGAGGCTTATAAGTGGCAGTTAATAAAAAGGATGAGCGGGCGACCTAATCTCGATGCATCAGACTTTACCACCGAAATCAAAAGCATGGAGTACAAGAACTTGGTCTATCCAATGGGAATTGCAGTACTCATTCACATTGCTAATGACCGACCGGAAGAATTAAGGAAATGTTTTGTAGCCCTGTTTGATGAAAATAAAGATCTAACAATGAGAGTCAAACAATTCTCTGAGGAGACGCTTAAACTCTACAGACAGCTCGAGGTTAAGCTAAATCACCATCAAGACGAAAGGTCGATTTCAACTTACCTCACATTCAGAAACCCGGACAAATACATGTTGTTCAAAACCTCATTTTATGAACCTTACTGTGATTTGATCAAAGTTTCAAAAAGAAAACCTAAGGAAAAGTATGCTCACTACCTCGAACTTCTGGATGAATTTGTTGACGACTATGTGACGAACGATGATGAACTTATTGATCTGAAGAATCAGTATCTACCAAAAGACCGATTCGAGGACAAGGATCACCGCCTCCTGGCTCAAGATATCATCTATCAAATGCTCGACAAGCAAGAAAGAGAAGCCCGACGCACGCAAAAAAAATATTGGCGGACAGAAACAAGTGATGACGATGGAAATTATTGGGGAAACATGAAGGCAAATGGATATGCGTCAGTTGGATGGCCAAAACTGGGAGATCTTTCCTCCGATGACATTCAACGCAAAGACATTGCTGAGATGTTGAACGCTGCCGGATACTATATAACCGACAAAATAAACACCACTAAGAAGTCGGGAGAGATTTACAATTTCTTAAGGGTCATTAAGGCCGGTGATGTCGTTGTGGCTCAGGATGGAGCGAAAGTACTCGGCATCGGAATAGTGAAAGACGAAGACGTAGTTTATCGGCCAGGCATCCCTTTTCCTCATTGTCGTGTTGTTGACTGGAAGGTCATCGAGCCAGTTAATTTTCAGTCCAATGATGGGCTTAGGACTTCAGTATTCGAAATAACGGATGAGACAACGAAAAGAACGGTGGAACAATTATTTGAAGACGACTCAAACAACAAAATGACAGCTAAGGCGGATTATTCCATTTTGAGCTCTTCAAAAAATGTCATCATTTACGGCCCTCCAGGGACTGGCAAGACATTCTATTTAAAAGACAATCTATTCCCCGTTTTCTCTGATACTTCAGCGGTACAGACAAAGGATGAGTTTGGCAGAAGTCTCATTGGAGATTTGGCCTGGTGGGAAGTCATCGCCATAGTACTGTTGCAGAGTGACCGTAACATGTCACTACAAGAACTCTATATCCATCCCCTTCTTACTACAAAAGCCGAATTGTCTTCAGGAAAAACTCCAAAGCATACTATTCGCGCAAGGATTCAGCAACATTGTGTTGACGTTTCAATAAAACACAAACTTGAGCCGCAGGTATTTAGAAAGGACGAAAATGCCCTCTGGTCAGTAGATCAAGCAATCCTACTAAAGGAATCGCCCGAACTAAATTCAAAAGCCTCTGCCTACCGCGATTTCAAGCCAGTGCAGAAAACGTCTCATCGATACGTTTTCACTACGTTTCACCAGTCTATGGGATACGAAGATTTTATTGAGGGAATTAAACCTGTTGTCGACGAAGAAACTGGTCAAGTAATTTACGAGGTAGTGGATGGTATCTTTCTCGACATCGCCCGAAAAGCGACAAAGGATCCCGATAACAATTATGCACTGTTTATAGACGAAATCAATCGTGGTAACGTGTCTAGTATTTTCGGGGAACTGATAACGCTTATTGAAGACGACAAGCGAAAAGGTGAAATCAATGAACTGTCTTGCGTTCTGACTTATTCAAAAAAAGAGTTTTCAGTTCCGTCAAACTTATATATCATCGGAACGATGAACACAGCTGATCGCAGTGTTGAAGCTTTAGACACCGCCCTTCGTAGACGTTTTTCTTTTAAGGAGTTAACCAGTCAAAGTTCTAAGTTGAATACCCTTAAAGCCATAAATGTCGACTTACCCAAAATGCTCGACGCAATCAATTTAAGGATAGAATATTTGCTTGACAAAGATCATAGAATCGGGCATGCTTACTTTATGGGAATTGCCGAGGCATCCGATCAGGAGCTTGAACTCAAAAAAGTATTTTCAAGAAAAATTCTTCCCTTGTTAAACGAATTCTTTTATGCACAACCCCACAAAACAGGGCTGGTTCTTGGTGAAAAGTTTGTTCAGAAAATGACCATTCAGAAGCCCAATCAGATCTTTCATAAATCGTTTAAACCCGATGATATTGACGAACGTGCGCTTTATGAAATCAAAGATCCAATGACATTTGAAAACATGGATCCCTTCCGAAGCATTTATGAAGGGTAATGTAGTTAGGGTGTTCGAACATCAGCGGTTGTACGTTGGCGAGCGTGGCTTTGAAGAAAGGCACTTCAAAAAACTCGTTCAATACAATGAAAAAAACGGCAACAAGTTTTTCACCGTAGGCCACGAAAAAATTACCTTTACATCATATGTAGGAGTCATTCAAGTTGGATCAGTTATCATAGAAGTTCTCCCCAAAGCGGATGATGAACCTGAAAATGCTAATTCTCAATCAAAATGGCAGAGAGCACTAATTATAATGTTGAGGGAATGCAAGCTCATCAAGGTCCAAAGTTTGACCAGCGCAACTCTACAGCTTACACACTCCTCAAATCTTCTTGACTTGTACCTAGAATCATTTGTCAATGAAGTATCCGAACTCGTGCATCAAGGATTGGTCAGGAAGTATGTCATTGTGAAAGACCACAAGTCTCGTGCATTAAAAGGAAAACTACTTGTTACTGATAATGTCAAGCGAAATCCTATTCATAAGCAAAGGTTTTCGATTTCCTCTTCAATTTACAGTCGCGACAACATCCTCAACCAAATTATAAAGCGGGCACTTGATTTCATACCCACGATAACGTCTAACGAATCGGTTTCTTCAAAAGCCCGGAATTTGCACCTTAATTTTAGTTCTTTAAATGACATAGAAATTTCCGATGATACATTTGACAGAATTCAACTTGACAGGAAGACCTTACCATATAAATATACATTGTCACTTGCGAGACTAATTCTAAGAAATTACTCACCTAATGTTAGAAGTGGGTCCACGGACGTATTGGCCATTCTTTTTGATATGAATAGACTATTCGAAAAATTTGTCTACCAACGTCTAGCCCAGGAAGAGCTCTATTTCAATAAAAGCAAACTCACCATCTCAGGACAGACAAGCAGGAATTTTTGGCAGGGGCAAACGATTCGACCCGATATTGTTTTAACGTTCTTACGCGACGGAAAAGTAGTTAAGGCAGTCATTGATACTAAGTGGAAGGTCATGCGGTATAGCTACCCATCCGACGCTGACTTGAAACAAATTTTCGCATACAATATTCACTTCAAATCAAATCATAGTGTGCTCTTCTATCCTGCTTCAGGACTACCAAACACTGATAAGGCCCCGTTTCATTCGAGCGAAGCTCTCGCAGATTATGAACACAACTGTCAGATGTACTTTGCCGACATATTCAATAATGAGGGCAAAGTTGATAACAACTTTGCTAGGAGTTTTATCAATGATGTCTTCAAAATTGATGTCTGATTTGTCTTGACGGTACATATCATTTAGAACTTACCCAAGACTCACGTTGAAATATATAGGTTTAAGGAAGCAATTTTATGAAAAGTGACCAGCCTGAATTTAAGATTGTGACTTGGTTATCTCTAAACCTCCCGCTACTCGAACATGGTTTGTCTCTTATACAACGAGAATATTATCTACCAGACACAATAGGTTCAACGGGATTCGTTGATTTATTGTGCAAAGATGTTTATGGCAACTTTGTTATCGTCGAGGTAAAAAGGTCAAATGCAACCGCCCGACAGGCAATCAATGAAATTCTAAAATATCATTCTTTGCTAAAACAGAAGGTTAGAGCAAAGGATAGCGAGATTCGTGTAATGATAGTATCGACACATTGGGACGAACTGATCAGACCATATTCAGAACTTGTAAATCGCACCACTTTATCTACTATCGGATTCCAGGTTTCACAAGACGCATTAGGGCAGCCTGTCAGCGTCGGTCAGATTACTCCCTTGCCAGCTGATGTGCTTGAAAGGAGCTTTTCCCGTGAACTCAGATTGGATCTTTTTAAATCCCAATCAAAAAGAGTCGCAAGCAAAAGCCTTCTCATTGATAAACTAAACTCAGTTGGAATCACTGACTATATCATTGTAGACCTTGATGGTCCTGTGAGCAACCAGGTCGTAAATCGATTTGCCATGTTGTGTGCATTTCAAAGGTTGTCTTCAAATACTTTGACCAGTATCATCAAAAGTTATAGTCCAGAATGGGAGCTTGAGGTTGACAAAGACGACTATGACGAAAACGCTTTAAGTGATTACCTGTTGGTTGACTTATGGAATCTACTTGAGCTCTATAAATCGAATGATGATGCAGAATCCTGCGACCCACAGAAATTTGATGGTATTCTTCATCAAGGGTGGAAAATATCCCTGCTGGGGAAGTACGGATATTTTCAGGAAGACCCTCGCCTCACTGATGGCATGCTGATTAACGAAATGCGAGGCGTAAACGGCAACAATAGGAATAAGTACAACAATGTGTGTGAATCAACCCACTTACCAGGTGTGCTTGAAATGCAGAAGGAAAGTCAAAATGCATTGTTAGACAATAGTTCATGGGCTGAGCACATTTTTAACGTATTTAAACTTCTTAGGAACACAAAGGAACGATACCGCATCACCCTAAAAATATACAATCCAGCCTCTGCCATCTATGGCTTGTATCAATTCCTCAAGAAAAGCGATCTCCGTTTTCTTCCCGGATATTTATTGATTGTTGAGTTCATCGACAAAAATGAAACAGCGTACTACACAGGTGAATTAGCATGGAGTGGAAGAGAACCTGTCAAGCACTTGCTAAACATGGATTTCAACCGGTTTGCTTCCATCATCAACGGATTCGAAAATGAGGCTGACTCACTGGAATTTGGGCTAGCGTATGTTAATAGGCTAATTGACGTTAGAGGAGAGAAAATTGTAAAAAATGAAAATGTTGTATGTGACGGTAATGAGATAATTCTCGACACAAGTCGTTATAGGTCCTTAACAGAGTTTGGCTCGTCCAATGGAAAACTTCTAAGAGTCCTGAGCGACTATGCGAAAAATTCAAACATCTGATTGGACACGATCAAAACCGCACATAGAAACCATTTCCGCCAATTGAAAGTTTAGAGCATAATGTATAAATCTCGGTCGATTTAGGTAACAAATTCTTGAAGGCTTGCCAGTTCTCAATATATACCCATTCATTTCCTAAACCAGTTCACTTTTTATATCTTCGAACTCCAGGAAATAAGCTTTGATTTTTGATGGTGGCCCCAACACGGCCCCATATCGTTTCGTGATCAGTAAGATTTTAGTAGCGAGGTTGTTATAATTCACTCAACACACCCTCCTCCTCTGCTCACATCCGGTCAACGGAAACTAAAGCCCTGAAATTGATATGATTTCGGGGCTTTTTGCTTCCATACTGGTGTCATCGATAGTCCGTAAGTCATCGCACCACTTCTTCGAATGAGTTGCCGAAGGTGTTGAAGTGGGCGGAGCGACAAGAGTTGTAATGCAATTACTGTCCCGATTAACTTTTTTGGGCAACCCCTTTCCCTATCCGTATCATGCGTTGCTGAAGGAGTCAAAAGCATTCTGTGTAGAATAAGGTTGGGTCATCGAAACTTGAGATAGTTCTCTTCCGCCTGCCAGAAACGCCGGCATGCTTCGGCCTCAGTAAATCCGAACAGCCCGTACTTCAGAGTTTTAAAGCTGCCTTTCTTCAGTTTTTCCGCGACCATATAAAA
>WUUC01107118.1_pt1 | contig 14814 bp, 11 predicted proteins | sample 6278441 | NCBI WGS metagenome assembly WUUC01 (sample SAMN13675441, study PRJNA597444) | soil metagenome | isolation source: soil | place: USA: Washington | collected 2017-10
AAGATTGTTCCCATGGTGCTGGGCTCTTCGTTCAAGAACAAAGGTGTACAGACGATGCTCGACTATGTGATGGAACTCCTTCCTTCACCACTCGATAAGGATGTGATCATCGGTCACAACCCCGATACTGAAGAAGAAGTTGCCATCAAACCCGATGAAAAAGAGCCATTCGTGGCCCTTGCGTTCAAGATTGCTACCGATCCCTTCGTAGGGCGCCTGTGTTTCATCCGTGCCTATAGCGGCCGCCTGGATTCAGGCTCATACGTGTATAATTCACGCTCACAGAATAAGGAGCGTATCTCACGCGTGTTTCAGATGCACGCCAACAAGCAAAACCAGGTCGATGGTTTGTCGGCCGGTGATATAGGTGCTGTAGTCGGTTTCAAAGACATTAAGACAGGAGATACACTCTGCGATGAGAAGCGTCCCGTACGCCTCGAGTCAATGGTGTTCCCCGAGCCTGTTATTGGCTATGCAATAGAGCCGAAGAAACAGGCCGATGCAGATCAGCTTGCTAAGGCGATCGGCAAACTCGTGGAAGAAGATCCTACGCTGCGTGTACATACAGACCAGGAAACTGGTCAGACGATCCTTCGTGGTATGGGCGAACTTCACCTGGAGATCATTATCGACCGCATGCGTCGTGAGTTCAAAGTAGAGATCAACCAGGGCGCTCCGCAGGTTGCCTACAAGGAAGCAATCACCAAATCCGTCGAGCACAAAGAAGTTTATAAGAAGCAGACAGGTGGTCGCGGTAAGTTTGCCGATATCGTATTCGAGATCGGACCACGCGACGACGGGAAAGACGGTTTCCTTTTCGAGAACGACATTGTTGGTGGTGTGATCCCGCGTGAATTCATCCCGGCAGTGCAGAAGGGTTTCGAATCTGCCATGGTGAACGGACCGCTGGCGGGTTATCCGCTCGACAACATGAAGGTGAGATTGTTTCACGGTTCGTACCACGATGTGGACTCCGATTCACTGTCGTTTGAATTGGCTGCCCGTACCGGATTCAGAGAATCGGCGTCTAAGTGTGGTCCTCAATTGCTCGAACCCGTCATGGGCGTTGAAGTTATCACACCGGATGAATATACCGGTTCAGTAACCGGCGACTTGAACAGACGCCGCGGTATCATGAAGGGTATGGACACCCGTAACAACGCGCAGGTGATCAGGGCCGATGTGCCGCTGAAAGAACTGTTCGGCTATGTTACCGACCTTCGTACCATTACTTCAGGTCGTGCCTCAGCAACATTGACATTCTCACATTATGCACCAGTGCCTAAGAACCTTGCCGAAAAAGTGATCGAAGAGGTGAAAGGCGCCCTGGCCAAATAAATGAACTTATGAACCAGAAAATCAGAATCAAACTCAAGTCTTACGACCACAACCTGGTTGATAAGTCATCTGAGAAAATAGTTCGTGCGGTGAAAGCCACCGGCGCCGTTGTTAGCGGACCTATTCCGTTGCCAACTGAAAAGGAAAAATTCACCGTTCTTCGCTCGCCACACGTGAACAAGAAATCACGTGAGCAGTTTCAGCTGTGCACCTACAAGCGCTTGGTTGATATCTATTCCAACAGCGCCAAAACTGTCGACGCCCTCATGAAGCTCGAGCTTCCCAGTGGTGTTGACGTAGAGATCAAGGTGTAGTTAACAAAGATCTTGGGTTGGTCCGGTTCCGAAAGGAGCTGGGATGCACCAACACATCAGAGACCCTGCTTCGAGAGAGGCGGGGTTTTTTTATGCGTCACACCACACAGGTAATTTGGGCAACCTCTTCATCAGGTCTAACCGAACTAACGTTTCGAACCTTAGGCTAGCGTTGCGCCTGTAAAAATAAATTCACCGCACCCAGAAATTCTTCACGTTTCTCAATGAATGGAAAGTGACCAGCCTTGGCAATCGTCTTCACTTCTGAATTCTTGATGTTTCGTTTGATTTTTTCAGGTAGAGCTTCGGGGATTGCATCATAGTCACCGTGGATGATCAACGTTGGACATTTGATGTCTTTCAGCAACGAATAGTGATCATAGCTACGCAATTCATTTGCCATGAAGAAAACGACCTTGCGCTTTGCAACAAAATCGATGGGAAGGTTGAGATGGAGGCTGTCACTGTAAACTGGATCATAGAATGCGGGCTTGAAGGTTAGCATGAAGACGGTGTTGAATGCCTTAACATCTCCTGCACGAAAGGCATCAGACCTTATTGTCTGCACCCGCAATGTGCTGTCTGCTTTTGTGAACCGGCTAATCGTTGTGGCATTCGTTTCCGCTTCAAACTCTCCAGACCGCGGACTGATTGTATTAACTAAGATCAATGCGTTTACATTTTGAGGATATTCAGCGGCGTATCTTATTCCAAGCAAGCCACCCCACGAATGTGCCATCACCGTGATCTTTCCGAGTCCAAGTGTGGTGCGGATGCCCTCAATGTCATTGATCAGCCAAGACATGGTCACCTGCGCACTGTCCAGTTTCGCCGATGATTGGCCGCATGCACGCTGGTCGTAGAATATCAGTCGATGATTTTTTGACAACGTCAACAGGTGAGGGAGAAAGTAGTCGTGGTTTAGGCCGGGACCGCCGTGGATAACAATGAGCGGCGGACCGGAGCCGATTGACTTTACGAACAAGTCTACGCCGTTGATTTTCATTAAGCCACCGGTTTGCGCATGCGCAACAGAGTAAACAAAGACGATGATAGCGGTCAGTGCGGTTGTTATAGGCTTATTCATGACGGGCGAATGTGGGGATAAATTGTAACTAGTCAATACTGATTTACGATTCAGGAGTTGAAATTACTACCAAGCAGCGGCCTAGCATTAGAACTTGTGCTGAACCTTGCAAGTCGACGCTTCTTAACATCCGTTAAGCCAAACCGTTAATAAAAATGCCAAATGAAAATACGACCCCGCCGGGGACGAGAGCGGACGTGTATTGGAGATTTATACTAACATACATGTTGCATTGGAGGCTATCATCGAACGAAAAGTAGCCTTGTGATCAGGTCAATACGCTCTCACCAACTTTCCATCCATATAATTCACATAACTCCGGTTGGCAACGCGGATACCACCCGGTGTTGGATAGTCACCCGTGAAATACCAATCTCCAGAGTGATGAGGAATGGCTTTATGAAGGTTGTCGACCGTTTGGAACACGACCTCCAATTCTGCATTCATGTTATCGGGACGAACAATGTCGGTGATCTTCTCTGAAATTTCCTGATACGTAAACTGTTCGTAGAGCCGCTGTACGTGGTTGGCCGGACTGCCTTCGCTGTCGCGCAAACATTGCTCATAAACTTCCCCGAGCAAGTAGTCTTTGCCCTGTTCTTTAATGAGTTGTATCATCGCCCTGAATGCAACGAACTCACCCATCTTACTCATATCAATACCGTAGCAATCCGGGAAGCGGATCTGTGGCGCAGATGAAACAACAACGATCTTCTTTGGATTTAACCGGTCGAGCATCTTCAGGATACTTTTTTCCAATGTCGTGCCCCGGATAATAGAGTCGTCTATCACGACGAGTGTATCTTTGCCTTTGTTGATAACCTCGTATGTCGTGTCGTATACATGCGCTACAAGTTCGTCGCGATGATCATCATCGGTGATGAAGGTGCGCAGCTTCACATCTTTTAGTACGATTTTTTCAACCCGTGGCCTGAACCCCAGAATGTCGTCAAGCGAATCCACGGTAGGTTTGCCGTCGATAATGATCTCTTTTTGTTTGGAGATCAGGTAATTCTCTACCTCAGCCATCATACCCAGGAACGACGTCTCGGCAGTATTGGGGATGTAGGAAAAAACTGTGTTCTTCAGGTCGAAATTGATCGCTTTCAGGATCTGCGGAACCAACAGCTTGCCCAATTGTTTGCGCTCCTTGTAGATCTCGGGATCCGTTCCCCTGGAGAAGTAGATGCGTTCGAAGCTGCATGATTTTTTGTCCAATGGTTTCACGATCTGGTGTTGAGCGTATTCACCATTCTTACTGACGATCAATGCGTGACCAGGTTTGATCTCTTCGATCTGATCATAGTTCACGTTAAATGCAGTTTTAATGGCCGGTTTTTCCGAAGCAACGACCACGATCTCATCGTCAGCATAGAAATATCCCGGGCGGATGCCGGAGGGATCACGCACTACAAATGCAGAACCTGAACCTGTCAGGCCCGCCATCACGTAACCACCGTCGAAGTCCTTGCATGCCCGGCGCAGCACGCGGGCAAGATCGATTTCATTCTCAATGATCTCCGATATCTCGGCGTTGGAATACTGACCCTTGTATCGTTCAAATGTAGACTGGACTTCTTCGTCGAGAAAGTGTCCGATCTTTTCCATCACTGTTACCGTGTCAACTTTATCTTTAGGATGCTGACCGAGATCGAGGAGGATATTGAACAATTCCTCCACGTTGGTCATGTTGAAGTTCCCCGCCATCACCAGGTTACGGCTTCTCCAATTGTTTTGACGCAAAAAGGGATGAACGTTTTCGATACTGTTCATCCCATGTGTGCCGTAGCGGAGGTGACCGAGCCAAAGTTCGCCGGTGAACGCAACTTTCGCCTTCAACCATTGCTCATCGCGAAACTTTTCCTTTCCCTCCTTCTGCGCCTTTCGGTATTTCTTGCCGATTTTTTTGAAGAGATGCGCGACAGGTTGTGATTTAATAGACCGGTACCGGCTGATGTAGCGGTAACCCGGCTTTTGATCTATCTTAATGTTTGCGACCCCTGCACCGTCCTGACCCCGGTTGTGCTGTTTCTCCATGAGGATATACATCTTATTCATGCCGTAGGCGGGGCCGTACTTTTCGATGTAGTACGACAATGGTTTGCGAAGCCTGACCATTGCAATGCCGCACTCGTGGAGGATGTTATCGCTCATTGGTGGTTGTTAAAGCACAAAGTTAACCTCTTTCACCCAACCCATCAAAAGACCGGGAGCGAAGAACCCTGCTAATAACAGACCAACAAAAATCAGGACGAAAAGATTGGTAACAAGACCGGTTTTTGCGGTGGTGTGTTGCTCATTACCTTGACGGATGAACATGTACCAGGGCAATTTGAGGTAATAGAACAACGCGACAACGGTGTTGAGCAGACCGACGAACAGCAGCAACAGAAAGAAATCGTGCCCCGTGGCCTGGTATTTTTCCCAAACACCTGAAAAAAGGAACAGCTTGGCCATAAACCCGGCTGTAGGAGGCAATCCAGCCAGCGAGATCAATCCAACCAAAAGGGCCAACGCAGGGAGTAATGCTTTCAGACCCCACCCCGCAAACGATTTCAATTGCATACCAAGGCCCGTGGATTCGGCGTGCTGAATGATAAAGAACACCGCGAAGTTCATGACGAGGAAAACTGTTGCATAATAGACGCTCATCTGCACACTTTCGAGGGTGAGGCAGGAGACCCCAATAAGTAGAAATCCGGCCTGTGCAACTGTTGACCATGCCATCATCCGTTTAACGTTTTGCTGGGCGAGGGCAGAAATATTTCCAACCACCACCGACAGCATAGCCATTGTACCGATCACTATCGCCCAGTTTGTTTGCGACTGCCCGAAGAGATTCATGGCGAGGCAGAACTTGATCATAATCCCTAACCCGGCCAGTTTTGGCACTACAGAAAAAAAAGCGACAACCGCCACAGGCGACCTCTCATAAACATCAGGTGCCCACAAGTGAAATGGCAGTGCAGTCATTTTAAACAAGAAGCCAGCCATGGTTAACACACCACCGATCGCAGTCATCGTTGTTGATGAGGCCACCAGGTTGCGCATAAATGTCATCGAACCGAAATCCAGGGTACCAGCACCGCCATAGAGGTAGGAGATGCCGAAGATCATTAATGCCGTTGAGGCTGAACCAAAAAGAAAAAATTTCCAACCGGTCTCAGCCCGTGATTTGTCTGCGGCTGTTCCTGTTGCGAGCGCGTATGACGAAATAGAAACGAGTTCCATCGCCAGGACGACCATAACGAAATTTCGACTCATCACCATGAGGTCGGCACCAAACATCGTAGATACAACGAGTAAATTGAAATTACTTTTGGCAGCCGTCTTCCCAGACATGATCAACGTCAATATACCGCCAACGCCAATCAGTACTTTGAAGTAAGATGAGAAGGGATCGAACTGAATAACTCCAGCGAGGAGTTTGTACCCGGTAGTGGGCCAGTCAAATATCACAATACCTGTATACACAATGATACCGGTGAGTGTGAGAAAAAACTGAAAGCGATCGGTGTTTTTTCGGAAGGTGGCGAAGATGATCAGGACCACGATCAAACCACACAGAAGCAATTCGGCCCATAAGAGCTGAAAACTTGCAGCTATCCAATTAAGTTGATCGGCGCGTCCCACGTGAAATCCTATTGTGTGCTCACCCGCAGATTAATTACATCTGCAAGGTGAACAGCGAAAGAGTTAATGAATTGAATAACGATTTGAGGGAATATGCCGCACACCAGTATCAGAAGAGCCAGTGTTACCAGCATCAGCTTCTCGCGCCTGTGGATGTCGTACAATTCTGCATTAGGAACCCTTAACGCGAATACTCCGAAGAACATTCGCTGAATTGTCCACAGGCAATAACCAGCCGCCAGTACAAGCCCGCCAACCGATACAACCGGAATCCACACAGGAATGAGATCAGATTTGAATGCGCCAAGGAAGACGAGCACTTCGCCGACGAATCCACTCAATCCAGGCAAACCCAGGGCTGCGAAGAACGCGACCAGTACAAATGCAGTATACATCGGCATCCTGACGGCTAAACCCGAATAGTTGGCAATCATGCGATCCCCGGTTCTGTCGTACAACACGCCGGCAATCAGAAACAACATTGCAGAGATCAGTCCATGACTTCCCATCTGAAATACCGCGCCGGTAATTCCTTCTACGGTTCCAGATCCCACACCAAGTAATACGAATCCCATGTGTGAGACAGAAGAATATGCGATCAGGCGCTTCAGGTCCTTCGACGCCAGGGCATTCAAGGCACCATATATTATAGTGAGCATACCCATGCCGCTCACGAGCCATGAAAAACCGGCGGCTGCATCAGGAAAAATAGGGTACGCCATCCTCAGGAGACCATAACCACCAATTTTTAGCAACAGCGCCGCGAGAATCACCGATACCGGAGTCGATGCCTCAACGTGCGCATCAGGCAACCACGTGTGAAGTGGTATCATTGGCAGTTTGATACCAAACCCGATCAAAAGGAAAATGAACGCCCACTCGCGTGCGGCCAATCCGAAAAGATCCCAGGCCGTGTCCGGATGCAGGATTGATCCGGCTTTAATACTGTCTGAGCCGGAAAGCTGGATCATACTGAGTGTATGCACGTTTTCTGAATCCGGAACAGCCGATGAAAGGTAGAGACCGATAATAACGATCAGTATGAAGATTGAACCGAGCAACGTGTAAAGAAAGAACTTGATTGATGCGTATTCACGACGTGGCCCGCCCCAGATACCGATGAGAAAATACATCGGCAGCAACATGAACTCGAAAAAGAGGTAAAACAGAAGCAGGTCGAGTGCGCAAAACGTGCCGATGACAGCAGCATTGAGGATCAACAGCAAGCTAAAATATCCCCGACGTCCGCTGGCAACCGTCCACGACGAGATCACTGCGATGAAAAGGATGACTACAGACAACGCTACGAGAACGATGCTAAGGCCATCCAAGGCAAGAAGATACTCTGCGTTGAATTGACCCCATGTGCCCAGGTCGATGTTGATCCATGACGCTTGCTCCATCAGCTGGAAGCCAGTGACGTTTGGATCATACCTGACAATTATAAAAGCCAGCAGTAATAGTTGAATGACGCTGGCACCGAGGGTAACGGCTTTGAAAGAAATCGAATACCGGCCTGGAAGCAGGAGGATCACAGCTGCGGCAAGAACAGGAACAATGATAAGCCAGGTGAGGAGGTGCTGCACGATCATTCGAGTACGTAAAATATGAAAATTATGAGCGCTGCCGCTGCCCAGAGAACGTATCGCTGGATCCTTCCTGACCCCAGAGACCTCGTGAAGTTCCCCACAATGTTTGTGATAGCTGTTGCAAATGTAACAAGCCCATCAATAATATGCCGGTCGATCCACGCAATGGAGAACGCAAAAATTACCTGGATATAAACAAGTCGATGGATCGTGTGATCAATCAGTTTTTGATCAGCCTGTTCGAGACGTTTGGCTACTATCAGTGCTGGTGCGGCTACGAATCGGTCATAGATCTTCGAAGGCACGGGGGCTTCCTGCTGCTTGATAGCGCGCTTCTGAAGTTGCCAGGCCACCACCATCGCAAGAATTGTCCACGCCACCGAAGTGAATGTGACAACAAAAGTGATCGGATTATCGCCGATGTCATTTGTGCCGAACATCCACGGTTGAGAAGTGAATGGGTTCATCGAGAACACAAGCCAAAGCGATCCGATTGCCAGTGCCACCATCGGCCATTGCATAATGGGCGGCGTGGGCGATGGTGCCAGTATTTGCTGATGACCACGGAATTTGCCAAGAAACACCATCGACCACATGCGCCAGGTGTATAAAACGGTAATGAACGTAGTGAGATAGAAAACCACACTGAATATCCACACACCTGGATCTGTGAGCATCGCTCGCGATATCATCGGTATAATGATCTGTTCTTTTGAGATAAATCCAGAGAGAAATGGAATGCCGGCAAGAGATGCGGCAGCGATGGTAAATGATAAAAATATATCAGGCATACTTGTTCGCAGACCGCCCATGTTTCTCACGTCTTGAGGATCGAACCGATGGTGCGACCCTTCAGAATAAAGCTTGTAAATAACAGACCCAGCGCTAACGAACAGGCATGCTTTAAAGAATCCGTGTGCAATGAGATGGACGAATGCCCCGTTGGGCGAATGCGTACCCAGGGCGATCATCATTAGCCCGAGCTGCGAGATAGTGGAGTAGGCGAGAATTTTTTTCAGATCGGTTTGCCGTAAGGCAAGGATACCATTGTACAATGCGGTAACGGATCCAACTAGGGCCACAATCATTAAGGTGTTATCAGTGAAGAATGGGTAAATTCTGAAAACGACAAAAACGCCCGCAGCCACCATGGTGGCGGCATGAATTAATGCAGACACCGGTGTTGGTCCTTCCATCGCTTCCGGTAACCAGCCGGAAAGTGGGAATTGTGCAGATTTCCCGATAACACCGCCGAAAATACAAAGGCTGGCAATGGTAGACCATGATCCATGCACTACGTTGATCTCAGAAAAGCTGGTAAAATTTGTGTTCGCCCACGTGATGAGAATTCCAACCAGGAAGAAAGCATCACCAACACGATTATACAGGAATGCCCGGGTTGCGGCGGCCGCTGCTTCAGGCCGTTCACGCCAGAAGCCTATAAGCAACCAGGATGACAAGCCAACAAGTTCCCAGAAAATAAACATCAACAGCAGATCACCACTGATCACAAGCCCCAGCATCGAAAACGTAAACAAACCAAGTGACGAAAAGTAACGGCCCGTGTTGTTGTCATGTGCCATGAAACCAATCGAATATACATGGATGAAGAACGACACGAGTGTAACCATCATCAGCATGATCAACACGTTGTCATTAATATCAATGATAAAATTAAGAGGGGTGGAGGCAAGGGTAAACCATTCGATGGTGTAACGCTGAGGTAAGTGCCAACCTTTAATTGTCAGTATCACACAGGTAATAGCTGATGTAAAAAGGAATAGTGTGCCAATGATCGGCGAAAGCCAACTCATGCGTACCCTGATGAGCATGCAAGCAACGCATCCCACAAGTGGCAACGACGTGGTTAATATAACAAGGAAGAAAATTGTTGGGTCGGTGTTGTTCAATTGCTTTCCCTGATTTCGCTGATCTCATCCGGTACACCCGACTGGTAGAAATGATATACTCTCAGTATTAATGCTATTCCAACGGCGGTTTCACACACCGCGATAACAATAATGAACAGCGCGAACATTTGTCCGTCGAGTGAATGAGGATGCTGGGTATTGTAAGCAACGACATTGAGATTGGCTGCGTTCAGCATCAGTTCCAGGCCGATCAACATCATGATCAGGTTGCGCCTGGTCACCATCACAACCAGGCCCACCGCAAACAGGAACGCAGCGAGATACAGGGTAAGGCCGGCAGGTGTCAGGGTCATTGCTGGTTGGTGTGTTTTCGGTGCGAAGCAATTGTCATTGCGGCAATAAGGCTGATCAGCAACAGGATACCGGCAAGTTCAAAGGGCGCGGAAAAAGAGGTGACGAGCTCCATACCGATGGCGTCTGGCGTTGCTGCCATTTGAGAAGGCGGTTGCTGTGGTAACTCGATTGATAGCCACAACAGGCTGACCAATGCAACGCCGACAGCCACCGCGATGTAGAAAAACTCGCTCCTGCTGTCCGACGCCACTAACGGTGCCTTCGACGTGAGCATAATGCCGAACATGATCAACAATAATATTCCGCCTGCATACACCATCACCTGTACGACAGCGATGAATTCAGCGTTCAGCAAAATGTATATAGCAGCAATTGCGAGCAAACAAACCAGGAGCAATACAGCGGCGTTGAATACCTCTTTCGTAAAAAGGATCATCAACGCTGCGATTCCAGCAATGGCCACAAGCACGTATAAGACTATAGTTAGCGAACTCATGAGGGACTACCCGGCGGCTTGATCTTTGGTTTGAACACGGGCTTTGCAGGACCAGGAGTGGTGGTTGATTTCTGAATCGGTGGCAATGCACCTTTGGTTGCCTGGTGGTGTTCCCAGACGCTCTTTTTAGAAGCGATGTCTTCTTGCGACATGGTGGCAAACGGGAAATTATGTTCACGAATATCAACTACACTGAAGTCGTAGGTGCTCGTCATAGTGAGGCATTCTGTTGGACATACAGTTGTGCAGAGTCCACAGAAGCAGCATTTGCCCATGTCAATGTCGAACTTTGCCGCATAGATCCTCTTTGGCGTGCCATCAGAGGTCTTACCAAATTCTTCCGGCGAGCGAATGGGTTCTATAGTAATACAGTTTACAGGACAAATAACCGCACACTTATCGCAGACAATACAATCGTCGATTTCATTGTGCAGTTTATACCGGCCCACATCGGGCACCGGAACAAACTCGTGTGGAAATTGCACCGTTGTGATACCACTTTGTTTCGCGAAGTAATTGTCGCTGGTAATGGCTGTAGTGGTTTTGCTCTTTCGAGAACGCGCAATATGTCGTGCCGTAAGGGCAAGGCCTTTCGTCAGTGTACTGAACGATTCAACGATATTTTGCCAGTAGCGGATCAATGCAGCCAGTTCATTAACGGCAAAAATAGAGGGAAAAGGCTTATCTCCCCTGATTATTGATCAAATCTTGGCGGTAATACGAGCGGCCCTCAGGCCTTTTTGAGAGTAAAGTGGAAAGTACTGCCCTGACCGGGTGCACTTTCGAGCCAGATGGTACCACCATTCTTCTCCACGAACTCTTTGCAAAGTATGAGTCCAAGGCCAGTACCTTTCTCGTTGGCCGTGCCCCGCGTGCTGTAGCCAGATGTTTTATCAAAAAGTATGGCTTGCACCTCGGGATGGATGCCAACGCCATTGTCGATGACAGATACGTGGACCATGTTGTTTTCTACCGCTGCAGCTACCTCGACCATGCCCCCGGCTTCGGTAAACTTGATCGCGTTGAGGATGAGGTTACGGAACACGAGGTTCACCATGTTAACATCGGCCAGGGCATACATACCCTGGGGAATGCTGTTGATCATAGTGGTTTGCTTAAGCTGCAGTGAACTGAACAGGGTGAAGTTGCCCTCCACCATCGAGTGAAGGTCGACACGCTCGGCCTGGATATTCAGTTTGTCCATTTGCAGAAGCGTCCAGTCGAGCAGGTTGTTAATAAGTGTTTTTGTATGATTGAATTGAGTGCGAAGTTCTTTAGTGAGCTGTACGAATTCATGGGGTTCCAGCCTTTTCTTTTCTGCAAGGTCTAGAATACCGGCCAGTGCATTTACAGGCGACCGGAGGTCGTGCGAGATGATAGAGAAAAACTTGTCTTTCACCTGGTTCAATTGCTCCAGTTCGAGGCTTCGCTTTTTGATTTCCGCCTGGTGCTCCATCAACAACTTGTTGATACGAATTCTTCTTTGGCCGCTCCGGTAGATAGAGAAAAGAAGGATGGCCGTTAAGGCAATGATGACCACAAGGATATTGCGCAGGAACGACTGCCTGCGATAGGCTTCATCCTGTGCGGCGTTGGCCTTACTCAATAAAGCGATCTCGGTATCCTTATTAGCCGTTTCAAATCGAAGCTGAGTTTGATATAGCTTCTGTATCATTTTTTGACTGGACGCGCTGTCGGAAACAATCTTGAAGTTCTTGTAATGTCTCAGCGCGCTACTGAAGTCGCCTTTTCTTTCTGCGATTGTAGATAGCAGGGCATGAGCTTGAATCACCAGGCGATGTGCGTTCAACTGCCGCGCAGTGATCAGCGTTTCTGTTGCAAGTTGTTGTGCCTCGGCGATCCTGCCCAGGGCAAGTGAAAGTTTACTTTTTCCGAGATTCGTTTCTGCCAGGCCGAATTCATTATCGGTTCGCGTGTGAATCAGGGTAACGGTATCGTAGTACGCAGCTGCTCTATCGTAGTCGCCCTGTTCCAGTGCGAGTTGGGCAAGTTTCGTAAGTGGACGGTGTTCAATCACCCACAACTTACGTTGACGCACAATTCTATGGGCTTCTGTAAGCGTCGATCTCGCGCGTTCAAAATCTTTGGTGCGCAAGTACACATCTCCTGTTGCATCGAGAAAGTAAGCAAGTCCATCATCATCACCGATTTTTTCTCCCAGCGATCGGGAAATGGAAAAATGCTTCAACGCGATATCATATTGTTCAAGTTCTTTGAATACTGTTCCTACATTGTGCAAGGCAATACACATCCGCAGCGAATCGTCAATAGCATTGGCAATTCCATGGGCTTGTGTAAAGTACATGTAAGCCTCGTCGTATTGACCCATGTCGGTATAGTCGTTGCCGATGAAGTTCAGTATCTCAGCAATGGCTGAACTGTCATTGCGCGCTACGGCTATTTCAAGATTTGAATTGTCATACGTAAGGGCTGAACTGAAATCCCCCGAAAGTGCCGCAAGCAGGGAGAGTTGGCGATAAGAAGTGTAAAGTGCCCACGGCCATTGATTACGTTGGGCAATTGCAAGTGCCTGCTCGGCATTCTCATGGGCGTTGGCATGATTGACATGTTCGTACTCAACAGAGAGTGCGATCATAAGACGCACCTTCAATGAATCGGAGTTTGCATTATTAAGTTCGCTCTGAAGACTGTCAATGCGATGCACAGACTGCCCTTCTGCAAAGGTGATGCAAGCGAGTAATAAGAATATCGAGATGCCTTTTGTCAATCTCACACCTGCCATAATTTCCAAATTCCTGTGATCAATACCAAAACCAGGGCAGCAGGAGTAAGGTACTTCCAGCTCAAGCTCATCAATTGATCAATTCGGATGCGGGGGTAAGTCCATCTTACCCATATCTGCATAAGGACGATTCCCAGTGTTTTGAGGATCAGCCAGGCAATTCCCCAGATGCCGCCCGTGGTCCAGGTAGCTAAATGGAGTGATCCGAGGTTGGGAAGCGGAGTGTTCCAGCTTCCAAAGAAAAGTATAGCGGCCAGGGCGGCGACCAGCAACATCATCGCATATTCGGCCAGCATGAGCACGGCCCAGCGAAAACCTGAATATTCGGTTTGAAAGCCAGCAACAAGTTCAGACTCCGCCTCGGGCAGGTCGAAGGGAGCGCGGTTACATTCCGCCAGGGAAGCAATAAAAAAGATCATGGCAACGGGAATAAGGAAAGGCATCTGGAAAATATTCCAGCTTAAGAAACCCCCGGTTGTAGCCACGTTGAAACCCGAAATGCCGAAGAAACGGGCGTCGACATCGGTGAGTATACCTTGACGGATCGAAATGGTCTGCAGGTCGAGGCTTTCATTGAACATCACCACGCAGATCACCGCGAGTGTAAGAGGCACTTCATATGAAACGATCTGCGCGATAGCTCTGAAGGCGCCAAGTGTACTATACTTATTACCCGAGCTCCAGCCAGCAAGAAGTATCCCCATCACATCAAGAGAAACGATTGCGATCACAAAGAAAATACCTGTGGGCAAAGACGCGCCTGGCCAGAATGGACTTAACGGTACAACCGAAAATCCTGCAAAGATCGACACAAAAATTACCACTGGCGCTGCGCGGAATAACCATGGCTTCGCACCCGTGGGTACGATATCTTCCTTTTGAAGAAGTTTGACAAGATCGGCGACAGTTTGCAGCAATCCGTAGTAACCTACTTCCATCGGTCCGAGTCTGTCCTGCATAAATGCGGAGATCTTACGCTCTGCGTATACAACAAAAATGAGGTATACGACGAGGAATGGAAGGATAAAGATGACGGTGGACATGAACGGCCAACAAAGTTGGTAAATACTTTCAATTGAAAATCTTTAAAGGAGTAAAAAAACCTACATAAATAGTCACTAAGACCAGGACCAGGACTAAGACCAGGACCACGCACTATTACTCCCAAAGCGGGTAACGTTCGAGATGCACCTGCGCTTCAAAGAATATCCGCGTAGATCGCTCAAATGCTTCTGTGTAATCGGACACATAGAAACGATGTGCGGGCAGTTGTTCGTTGTTCACCAGGTTCGCGTTCTGCAATTGGCTTTTCAGTGCTTCGGCAACAACGAGAGATGAATCAAGGATCGGGATCTTCCCATTGTAGAA
>WUUC01065093.1_pt1 | contig 14813 bp, 10 predicted proteins | sample 6278441 | NCBI WGS metagenome assembly WUUC01 (sample SAMN13675441, study PRJNA597444) | soil metagenome | isolation source: soil | place: USA: Washington | collected 2017-10
GCGGCTCGTCCGACAACGCCGCGCTCTTCGGGCGCTACCTGCTCGAAATCGTGACGGGCATCCCCGTCGCGCTCGCAGCGCCCTCCGTGCACACGCTCTACGGCGCGCGGCTGAGACTGGAACGCGCTCTCGTCGTCGGCGTCTCGCAGTCGGGCGAGGGCGAGGACATCAACCGCGTGCTCGAAGACGCGCGCGCCTCCGGGGCCTGCACGGTCGGCATCACTAATGAGCCCGCGTCCTCGATGACGGGCGTCGTGGATGAGACGCTGCTCATGCACGGCGGGCGCGAGCGCTCGGTGGCGGCGACGAAGACCTACACGGGCCAGCTCCTGCATTTCTACATGCTCGCCGAAGCGCTCAGGGCGGAGGGCGCTGCGAGCCTGCGCTGCGAAGCCATCCCGGAGTTCGCCGCGCGCGCGCTTGAGCTTCGCCCTTTGATTGAACAGCTCGTCGAGCGCTACGTCTTCATGGAGAACTGCGTGGTCGTCGGGCGCGGGCTCGTCTACGCCAACGCCTTCGAGATGGCGCTCAAGCTAATGGAGACGTGCTACGTGGTGGCCGAGCGCTTCTCGTCCGCAGACTTCATGCACGGCCCTCTGGCGATTGTCGAGCGGCACTTCCCCATCTTCATCTTCGCGCCGCCGGGCGTCACGCTCGCGGGCGTCCGCGAACTCCTCGCGCGACTCAAGGAGCTGCGCGCCGACACGCTCACCTTCACGGCGGACGCTGAGGCCGCGCGGCTCTCGACGCGCTCCGTCAAGATGCCCGGAGAGATTGATGAGACGCTCTCGGTCATCCCCTACATCATCCCCGCGCAACTCTTCGCCGCGCTGCTAGCCGACGCTAAGGGACTCGACCCCGACGCGCCGCGCTCGCTCGCGAAGGTCACGCGCACGCTCTGAAAGCGGACGGGAATTTTTGAGGAGAAGCTTGAGATGAGATTACTGATTCTCGGCGGGACGATGTTTCTCGGGCGCGACCTAGTCGAAGGAGCCCTCGGGCGGGGCCACGAGGTGACGGTCTTCAACCGTGGGCAGCACGGCCCCGAACTCTTCCCTGAAGTGGAGAAGCTGCGCGGCGACCGCGACGGCAATCTCGAAGCCCTGCGCGGTCGGCGTTGGGACGCGGTCATTGATACGTGCGGCTATGTGCCGCGTCACGTGCGCGACTCGGCGGAGCTTCTGGCCGACGCGTTGAGCCTCTATGTTTTCATCTCGTCAATCTCCGTCTATTCAGACCACTCTCAGCCGGTGGATGAGAGTTCGAGGGTCGGGACTTTAGACGACGAGAGCGTCGAAGAGATTACGGGCGAAACATACGGGCCTCTAAAGGTGCTCTGCGAGCGGGCCGTGGAGAAGGCGATGCCGGGCCGCATGCTGTCGATTCGCCCCGGCCTGATAGTCGGGCCGCACGACAAGACCGTGCGCTTCTCTTACTGGACGGGCCGCGTCGCGCGCGGCGGTGAGGTCTTAGCGCCGGGCAGCGCCGACAAGCAGATTCAGCTTATCGACTCGCGCGATTTGGCGGACTGGACAGTGCGGATGACGGAGGAGAACAGGACGGGCGTTTACAACGCGACGGGGCCGGATTACAAACTCACGATGGGGCGATTTCTGGAAGAGTGCCGGAGCGTCAGCCGTAGCGACGCCGTGTTGAAATGGGTGGACGAACGATTCCTGCTCGAAAGGGGCGTCGAGCCGTGGTCGGAACTCCCGCTCTGGTTGTCGGAGGAGGACGAATCGCACAGATACTTCATGGCGAGCAACATCGACAAGGCGCTCGCCGCCGGACTCACCTTCCGTCCGCTCGCCGACACCATCCGCGACACCCTCGCGTGGCAACAGCAGAACGAGGTGACGACTCAAGACAAGGTGGGCGTGCCCGTCCCCAATCAAACACTCAAGCCGGAGCGCGAGCGCGAGTTGCTTGAAGAATGGAAGAGCGCGGAAGGCGGTAAGCGTTGAGCGGGGGGGCGAGTCGTGTCGCCATCTTTCCCCTCCCTTTGCGCTCTGTGCCCGTGCTCAGTGTGAGATGTATTCGTGGAGGAGTTGCAGTTCGGCCCCTTGCTCGCTGATTTCTACGCGCATGATGTCGCGCATCGAGAGCATCCCGATGAACTTCTCGCCTTCCACGACGGGCAGGTGACGGCTGCCGACCTTCTCCATCAATTCGAGCGCGTTGTGCGGAGTGTCGTCGCACTCGATGACGGCCCTCGGCTCGCTCATCACTTCGCTCATGAGCACGCTGGCCGGGTCGAGCTTGGTGACGATGACGCGCTTCAGAAGGTCGCGCTCGGAGAAGATGCCGCAGAGTTTGTCGCCGTCGTCGAGCACGCAGACCGCTCCGATGTTGCGGCTCGCCATGAACTCGGCGGCTTCGAGGGCCGTCGCCGTCCGGCGCACGAAATATGGTTCCCTATCACACACCACGCGTCCGATGGTAATCATCCGTCTCAGATTCCCCTTTCCGGTGATTTACGTGTAGCGCGAGCCGCATTATATAAACACGGCGCTCTAGGGACGAAGCTTTTTGCGTGGCCGCGCTTGTCCCTCTTTTCTCTATTTGAAAAAACTCTAAGCCTCGAAGAGCTTCCCTTGCGGCGAAGGGCGTTGGAAGGTGGAGCGACGCTGGCCGGGATAGGAGCGGCCTTCGCTCTGGTTGAAGCCGAGCCGTTCGCAGTGGACGCGGAAGCTTCGCTCTATCATCTTCCAGTATTCGCCGCTGCCGCGCATGCGCTCGCCGAACTCGCTGATGTTGAGCCGACCGCCCTTCGCCTCGCGCAGTCGTGCGAGCACGCGCTCGGCCTTCGTCGGCAGTCGCTCGCGAAGGCGCTGCTCGAAGTACGGCGCGACGCTGCCGGGCAGGCGCAGGATGTTGATGAAGGCTTCGCGCGCTCCGGCCTCTTTCGCGCGTTTGAGGAGCGAGGGGATATGCGAGTCGTTGAGGCCGGGGATGAGGGGCGCGACGCCGATGCCGACGGGGACGCCAGCCGCCGCAAGCTCGGCCATCGCGCGGAAGCGCGAATCGGGCGAGGGCGCGAACGGCTCGATGGCGCGCGCCGTCTCGTTGTCGTTGAAGCCGATGGTGAAGAAGACGCTCGCCTCGGCTTCGCGCGCGAGCGCGGCGAGGAGGTCAGCGTCTCGCCGCACGAGCGCCGACTTGGTGACGATGCCGACTGGGTTTCGGAATTCGAGGCAGACTTCGAGGCACGACCTTGTGAGCCGGTAGCTGTTTTCGAGTGGCAGGTACGGGTCGGACGTGAACGAGAACATGAGCACATCGCCGCGCCAGCCGGGCCGCATGAACTCCTCGCGCAAAAGCTCGGGCGCGCGCACCTTCGCCACTATCTTCGTCTCGAAATCCGTGCCCGCGCCGTAGCCCAGATACTCATGCGTCGGTCGGCTGAAGCAGTAGCTGCATGCGTGCGTGCAGCCTCGGTAGCAGTTTACCGAGAAGTCGAAGCCAACGTCAGGGCTTTTGTTGTGGGTGATGATGCGGCGCGTCTCGGTCTCCTCGAAGACCTCGACTTTTGATTCCGGCGGCTCGCCCGTCCACTCGACGGAGGTCGAGAGCCAAGGGTTCGGCGGGTTGTCAACGTAGCGCATAGGCCCTCCCGGCCTTGCGGCCAACTTCGTGAGCGCAAGGCGGTATGTCTTCCGGTTTGGATTTTTGAGCTGACTCGGGAGGTGTTCAGTTCGTGATGCCGAATTTTACTATCTTTCTCTTTCGTTGTCTCTGCCTTCGTCCCACGTCACGAAAAAGAGCCTGTAACGGTCGGGGTCTTCGAGCGTGATGAAGCGACCGCCCCAACCCTCATCCGTGGGCGGCTCGACTTCGAGGCCGCTCGCGCGCAGTCGCTCGTGATACTCGTCAACGTCAGCCACCGTCAGGAAGAAGTGCACGCCCCGCCCGCGCCGCACCATCGTGATTGGAACCTGCGCGAGCATGAGTTTTAGACGCCCGGCGCGCAGCGTCGCCAGCGGAGGCTCGGCCTCTGGCGTCAACACGTCGGGCAAGAAGCCGAGCCGCTCGACGTAGAAGGCGAGCGATTCTTCGAGGCTGTTGACTTCGAGGAAGAGCAGGTCGAGTCCCTTGATGCTCATCTTTTCATATCGCCGTCATTGCCAGATAGACGCCGTACGCGCCGCCAGCCACGCACGACCAGAAAGCCAACTCCTGCGCCCACACGAAGCGTCGCACGGGGTGCTTCGGCCCCAGACTCTCTCGCGCGAAAGAGAGCGCGCCGTGCGCCATCAGCACGCCGAAGAGGACGATGCCTGCGCCGAGCAGGGCCAGCGGCCAGAGGAAGATTACGTAATGAAATCGCACGAGAAAAATGAGCGCGAGGCCGAGGCCGAGACAGAGGCCCGCGCCCACGATGCGCCCGCTCAAGGGGTCTGCCTTCGCCGCCTCGGTCGAGACCGGCCTGAATGACTCGTACTTTCTACCGCGCCGCGCGCGCAAGGAATCGTAAGCCCTGCGCGAGTCTTCGTCGCCGAGCACGCGCCAAGCCTCGTTGAGAGACTTCATACGCTCTTCGTCGCCGCCGCGATCCGGGTGATGGTCTCTGGCGAGCCGCTTGTAGCGCCGCTCCAAATCGGCGCGCGTAGACTCTTCCTCCGCGCCCAGAACCGCGTAATAGTCTTCCGACGTTTCAGACTCTTTCATAAGCGCCGCAACCCCATGTTCGCTCAGGGCTCGACAGATACTAGCGCCGGAGCGCGCCCTTCGTCCACGCTTGAAGCAACCGTCGCATCGTCTATGCTATGCTTCCCGGCCTGCTTCGGAATTTCAAAATCGCGGGTGAAAAGTGATGGCCTCCAAGTTTCTTCCGGGTGATGATTTAGTGTTTCAAGTGGAGAGCGGGTTCGGGCTGCTGCGCGTGCTGGCGGTCGAAGGCGAGGGGCCGGAGGCGGTCTGGCACGTCCTCGTCTCGGAAGATTTTTTCCCGGATGTCGAGTCGGCTGAAGCGGCGCTCGCGGGCGGCGGCGAGTTGCGCGCGCGCATCCCGCATCTTGCGCTCACGGATCACGCCTTCGAGAAGACGCCCGTCGCGCGGCTCGGCAACCGGCCCGTCCGAGAGCCGGAGCTTGAAGCTTATAGGCGCTGGCAGGAACAGGGCGGCGAAGTTCTCGACCGCTCCGTCCTTCTCATGCTCGGCATGCGTTGAATAAGTTTTCAGGACGCTTCTAAAAGTACGGCTTCCGCGCTGCGCTTACGGGGCGAAGCGCTGGCGGTACTCGATGGAGTCGATGAACGCCTGCACCATCTGCGCCCGCCGGAAGTCGCCGCCGAACTCGTCGAGCTTGCCCAACCAGAACAGGTAGCCGGGGATGTCCGGGTCACGCCTCAAGTAGCTGAAATACTGCATCTGCACGAAAGCCTTGTTCAATTCGTTGCGCACGAGGTCTGCGTCTTCTGCGACCTGCCGGAGCACGCTGGCGCGCGCCTGCGTCATGTCTGTCGCCGCCGCCAGCTCGGCGACGAGCCGGTCGCGCTCTTCTTGAGAGAGTACGTTCCCGGCGTTCGCGTCGAGCTTATCGACGAACTGCTCGGGCGTCATGCTCAGTGGATACGCGGCGAGGAAACGCTCTCGCTCTACGAACTCAAGCACGAAGGCCGTCTTGTTGGCGGCGAGCCGCGCGGCCCAGTCGCCGATGCCTACCTGCACGCCCTCCGAGATGCGGTGCGAGTCGGACAAGAATTCATCGAGGCTCAAGGGGAACGGCGTGCCCGGCGTGCTCTGGTAGGCCGAACGATAGATGCGGTGAGCGAGGAAGCCCGTCTCCTGAAATTCTATCGAGAGGAAGAAGGCGGCAGAGGTGTCGATGCGCCTGACTTCGCGGCACTGCTGGTCTGCGCCGCAGCTCTCGATGTTGTTCGTCCAGAAGGCGAGCCCCCCTGCGTCGGGCTCGCGGTTTAGGAAGTCGTGGTAATGCTGCCGGACGAAGAACTGCGTGTCGTCAATCGGGTTGGTCGTGGAGGGCGAGGCGTCGTTGTCCTCGATGGTCAGGACGGCTGTGCCTTCATGGACGGCGGCGGTTCCGCCGGGGGGGTTCGAGAGCGTGACGAAGAAGGTCTCGTCCGACTCTTGAAAAGCGTCGTCGGTGATGAGCACGTCGAAGCTCTTAGAGGTCTCGCCCGCCGCGAAGCGGAGCGTGCCGCGCGCCGCAGTGTAATCGGAAATCCGGCTCGCCGTGCCGTCGGAGGTCGCATAGTCAACTGCGGTCTGGGAGGACGTGTCGCCGAGGCGGATGACGTTGATGGTCTTGAAGTGCGCGCCCTCGCCGACGCTCGCATCGTCGATGTCTAGTTGGGCGACGGAAGAGATATTGCCCGCCGCGAGGCCGAACTGCCCGCGAATCTCGCCGGCTGGCAAGGCGCTGCTGTGAACATTGAGGTAGAAGAGTCCGGCCTTGAGGTCGCTCGCCTGTTGCGGCGTGAGCGTGACCTGAAAGTCTTTGAAGTTTCCGGCGGGCAGGTCGAAGATGGGCGGGGCCGTCTGTCCTGCGGGCGCGGGGCCGTGGACGTGCGCGACGGTCTGCGGCGTGGAGAGGCCGTCGAAGCGCAGAGAGACGCGGGCCGTCGTCTCGTCAGGGTCGAGGACGAGCGTGGCGATGCCGCGCGCCTGCGAGTCGTTGGCGGGAACTTCCTGCGCGCCGCTCAAGTCGGCGATGAAGACCGCGCGCTTCGAGAAGATTTCATAGACCTCTCCGTTCGAGAGAGAGACGACGTAGAGATTGCCGTTCGGCCCCGTCCGGATGTCGGTCGTGATGCCGAAGTCGCGCCCGACGACTAGGCTCTCGCTCTCGGCTAGGTCGAACTTGTCTGCGTTGTCGGCCACTCCGTCGGCGAGGCGCGCGTCGCTGGTCGAGAGCTTCTTGCGGTCGTCGCTCAGGTTGAAGCGGAAGAGGTAGCCGCCGAGAAGCGTGGTGCGCGAAGCGCCGACGAAGAGGTCGTTCGCATAGAGTGGGCCGAGCCCCGCGCCGCGCGCGAAGCCGACGGGCGAAGGTGCGACGGCGTACTTCCAACTGAACTCCGGCTCGGCGTAGTGAGAGCCGGGCAGAACGTACAACCGCGAGAGCGCCTGCTCGGGCGTGTCCGCGATGAGCGAGGGCGGCCAGCGGTTCTGTTGCAGGCTCGCGTTGAAAAGAGTCGTCTCGATTGCCTTGAACTCTGCGATGCGGCTCGAAGGCCCCATCAACTGAATCCAGCCGCCGTTGAAGCCCGCCTCGACGCGGTTCAGCTCGTCGAAGGAGTCGTCGCCGTTCTCCTGCGTCCAGAGGTGTCCGCCGACTGGGTCGAAGTCCATGCCGAAGCTGTTGCGGACGCCGTAGGCGAAAATCTTTTTGACGTTCGCGGCGGCCTCGCCCGTGAGCCCCGCGTCGGCGTTGAAGAAGGGATTGTCTGAGGGCGTCGAGCCGTCGTCGTTGAGGCGAAGGATGACGCCGGTCAGGTGCGCGTCGTCGGGCGCGGGGCCGCCGAACTCGTCGTCGGGCACGGGGCCGCCGCTCGTGAGGTTTTGCAGGAGCCCGCGCCGCCCTGTGTCGCCCGCGACGACGTAGAGCTTGCCGTCTGGGCCGAAGCGCAGGACGCCGCCGTCGTGGTTGCCGCGCGGGGGCTGCCCGGCGTCGGTCTGCCGCGCGCGAAGGCGAAGGATGTTCCGGTCGAGCGTGAGCCGCGCGCCGTCCCAGATGAAGCGGTCAACACGGTTGCCGAGCAGGGGTACATCCTCGACGGCGCTCGTGTCCGCGCCCGTCGAACTCTCAGACCAGAAGAGGTAGACGAAGTGATTGGTGTCGAAGTCCGGGTGCAGCGCGATGCCGAGCAGCCCTCGCTCGGAGGCGTTGTTGACCGCGAGGTCGAGGACGGGCGCTTTCGTCTGCCCGTTCGTGACGCGCACGACGCGGCCCGTCTGCTTCTCTAAAACAAGAAAGTCGTTCGCGCCGATGAAGGCCATGGCGGTCGGCGTGTCGAGCCCGCCCGCGACCTTGCGGACGCCGAGGGTGGGGACGGTCATCGAAGGCCCGGCGCTGAGGGGCGCGACGTGGATGGTTGCGTTGACGGTGTTGTTCGAGGGGTTGAAGTCGGTCTGGTTCGAGTTGATGGTCGTCGTGGTAAGGAAGAGGCCGTCCACGTCGGGCGCGATGGTAAAGTCAATCGACTGGCTCTGGCCGGGGTCGAGGTTGTTGAGCGTGCAGAAGTAGTTGTGCTCGGTCGAGCCGGGGACGAGCGTGCAGGTTCCGGCTCCTTTGCTGAAGGAGCCATTGGAGGCGGGCAGCCTCACTTGAAGCCCGACGCCCTCGGCGGTCGCGGGGCCATCGTTGGTCGCCGTCACCCTGAAGGTAATGCCGACGCCGACCTGCGCCGGGTTCGGCGAGACGGTCTGGCTGACGGAGACATCGACCTCGCCGGGGTTGACCACGTTCAGAGTCGCCTGCGCCGCGTGCGCGAGGCTCCCGCTCGTCGCGCTGACGTTCAGAGTCGAAGCGCCGTTCGGCGTGCTCGCCGAAGTGTTGACGGTCAGGGTGGAAGACTTCGTCGAAGCGTCTTCGAGGTTGACGGTCGGCGGTTGGAAGCTCGCCGTCGAGTTCTGCGGCAGCCCCGTCAAGCTCAAGGCCACCTGCCCCGTGAACCCGTGCTCGGGAGTGACGGAGACGTTGTAAGTCGTCGAGCCGCCCGGCACGACGACGCGCGAGGCGGGCGAGACGGCGAGCTTGAAGCCGGGCACAGGCGGCATGGGGAGCGCGGTGGCGAAGGTGAAGTAGATGTTATCGCCCGAACTGTTGCCGTCGCCGTTGGCCTGATTCCCGGCGACGTAAAAAGTGATGGGGCCGACATCCGTCGCGGGGGCAGTCCAGTTGAAACTCCACGTAGCGCCGCTCTGCTGGCCCGGGAAAGTTCCCTGCGAAGTGTGTTCGATGTACTGGCGCGAGGGGAAAGGCCCCTGCCCGTCAAGCACCTGCGTGAAGCCGTCGAGTGGGACGAGCGTACCGGCCTTTTCGTCGGATGCGTCGAGCGCCGTCAACTGAAATCCCCAGCGGACGCGCGTCAGGTCGTTGTTGGCGTGCCGGACGTTGAGGACGTAAGTCTGGCCCGGCACGTAGCTTTGCGGGACTTCGAGCGTGAGCTGGCCCGTGCCCGCGTCGGCGTTGACGTGACACTCGGCGCACGTCTCGGGCTCTTCGCCCGGCGCGCGCGCGTAGCCCGCGGGCGGCCCCGCCGAGAAGGCGTGCGCGTTCGGGTTGGCCGCGTTGTTGGTGAAGAGGACGGCTCCGCCTCCGATGAGAAAGAGGAGTACGACGGCGAGTTTGAGTTGATTGATTCTAAGCATTTCCGAATTGCCTGAAGGGGCCACGAAGCATAACAGGTTCGGCGGCTCAAGAGAAAAGCCCGGCGAAAGTATCGTCGGGCTTTGTAGTTCGGTTCCGCTTCAATTCCAGCGTCTTAGTCTGACTCGGTCGAAACTCTCAGAGCATGAACCCGAGGTTCGCCGAAGGGAAACGGTTGATGAGCGGGAAGACCGCCGGTAAGTCGCTCGAAGAGAGGCCGTACCAAGCGGCGAGAGTGGCGGCGTACTGCTCGACGGAGGTGGTCGGAATCCAGCGGCCTCTGGGGGAAGAGCCGCCGTCTGTGTCGTCCGGGCCGCCGAGCGCGAGCGTCGGGTAAGTACCGTAAAAGTTCTTCCCGTTGACCGCACCGCCGAGTATGAAGTGGTGATTGCCCCAAGCGTGGTCTGAGCCGACGACGCCCGCGCCGCTGCCAGCGGGTGCGAGCGTGCGCCCGAAGTCTGAGAGCGTGAAGGCCGTGACGTTGTTCTGCAAGCCAAGCTCCACGGTCGCGTTATAGAAGGCGCTCAAAGCCTGACTGACCTGCAAGAGAAGGCCGTCCTGCCCGCCGCCGTTTGCGGGCTTCTGGTTGGAGTGCGTGTCGAAGCCGCCTATCTGCGCGAAGAAAATCTGCCGCTTCATGTTGATACCGGCCAAGGGGTCTGTGCTCGCCTTGATGACTCTTGCTATCTGCAAAAGCTGGCGACCGAGCGACGTGTTCGGGAACAGAGTGGTGAGCGCGGGGTTGATGCTGGCGAGCGCCGCGCTAGTCTGCAAGGCGCTCGAACGCGTGTCGCTCGCGGCCTTGACGAGCTTCAGGTTGTTGTCGAGCGTCCGCAGCTCGTTGAAGGATGCGAGGCGCGAAGCCCGCTCGCTCGTCGTGCCCGTCATCGTGAGCGGGAGCACGTTGTTGAGCGACGTGTTCGAGTCGCCGATGGCGAGCTGCCGCGTGTTGACTCCGGTCAGGAGAAGATTGATGCCCGCGATGGTGACGTTCTGCGGAAACGTCGAGCCGCCGTTCAAGCCCCCGGTCACGTCTGCCACGCGCCCGCCCCAACCCGTCTGGCTCACGTTGTTCGCAATCGCGGTCTGGAAGAGCCCCACCTGATCGGAATGCGAAAACAGTTGGATGGGCTTCTTGCCCGTGCCGTTCTGGTAGGTGGCCCGCGTCAGGGGTTCGACCAGAGGGCCGACGTTGCTGAGCACGGCGAGACGGCCTTGATTGAAGAGCGCCTGCATCTCCGGCATGTTCGGGTGAAAGCCGTAGGAGCCGCCTCCGCCGGGCGAGACGGGGAGCAGGCTCGCCTGCGGGATGGCGAGCGTCGAGGCGTTGCGCACGCTCGCGTAGGCCGCGTACTGGTCGAGTGAGACGACCATGTTGTTGCCGTCGTTGCCGCCGTTCATGAAGACGCAGACCAGCGCCCTGTAATCGTTGGCCGCCTGCGGCGTCAGAGCGTTGACTACACGGAAGCTCTCGACGCTCGACGCCAAGGCCATGCCGCCGAGGGCGCACGCCGTGCTGCGTAGGAAGTCTCTGCGTGTTGGTGCTGCCATTGTCTTTATCTCTGTATATCGTACTGCGTTGAAGTCGCCACGAGGTAGACCGCCACCTGCGCACGCTTGCGCGCGAAGTTCGCGTCCGAGGTCGGAATCGCGTTCATCGCGTTGACGATTGAGGTGCGCATCTGCGCGGACATCGTGCCGTGCAGCATGAGCGCGTTGAGCTGGTCGGCGATAGCGCCGGGATTCGACGCCAGCGCTTCGAGGTTCGACAGGTCAAGCGAAGTGCCAGTGGGGCGGTCGGTGTTCGTGCCGGAACTCGCCCCGATGCCTGCGTAGACGAGCGAGTTGACGACGTTGGCGCGGCGCAGTGTAGTCGCGGTTGAGAGTATCCCGAAGGCGGGGCCGAGAATCTTCGCGCCCGGCACTTCGTAGTCGGGCTGGTAGTAGCTGAAGACCGTCGCCGGACGGAAGAGGTCTTGACTGAGCTGCACGGTCGGGTCGCCACCCGAGAGCCCCGTCCGGTTGGCGAGCACTCCGTCGCTCGTCGTCGTCTTGTCGAAAGACTTCGCGTTCGAGGCGCGCAGGATGTTGTTGAGGTACTGGACGGGCTCGCGCAGTCGCCCGTAGCTCGGGTCGGTCTTCACATCGCCGCGCGCCTCCGGGTCTAGCAGGACGGCGCGCACTACGGCCTTCATGTTGCCGCGCACGCTCGCGCAGCCTTCGGGGTAGAGCGCGGCGCAGTCGTTGTTGAAGGCCGAGGCCACCCGCGCGACGTACGCGGGCGAAGGGTTGCTCGTCACCAGATGTTGAATGAGTTGCTTGCCGATGAAGGGGCCGACGTTCGGGTGGTTGAAGATGTTGTCGAGCCCGGCGGTCAGGTCTGACTGCGCGCAGGCCGCGTTCTGAGTCCCGTTGGTGCTCGTGCAGGCGGGGACAGACGTGCCGCCGAGCAGCACTTTCGCCCCGGCGTCGTGTGTATTGTTGACGCCGCGCGGAACCATTGGGTCTCTGTAGTTCGTGATGCCCGGCCCTATGACGACGGCGCGGTTCAATTCCCAGCCCGTCAGGAGGCGCGTGAATTCGTTGACGGTCGTCTGCGTGTACGAAGGGATTGGGACGCCCTGCGCGTCCAGCTTCGGCGTGCCGTCGAGGTTCAGCTCGTTCACGCCGAGCGAGAAGAGCTGAAGAATCTCTCGCGCGTAATTCTCGTTCGGGCTGTTTCTCGTGCTCAGGCGCATGTCTAGGAACTCGCCCATCTCGGGGTTGAGCGTGATGTCCTGCAAGAGCGTCCGGTAGTTGCCGAACGCGCCGCGGTCTAGCACCTGCAAGTAATTCGTTATCCAACTGGGGCGATTGACTTCGCTGGCCGCCGATACTACGAGGATTTGATGGAGCGCGAAGGCGACGCGCTGGCGCAACTGATCCTGCCCGTACAGCGCGTTGGTGAAGAACGTCCTGTTGACCGGGTAGATAGAGTAGTTGTCGCGGAGACAGTCGGCTTGCGTCGCGCCCGAAGGGCACTGCGAGTTCTGGTCGTCGAGCGGGAACGGCAGGTTCGGGTAGTCGGCGTTTGCGGCGGGGACGAGGAACGGCGCGTTCAACTGTTCTTCCACATATGCGCGGATGCCGATTCCCTTCACTCGCGCCACCTCCGAAGGCGTCGGCCCCCACGAAGCCTGTTCGAGCAGCCGCACAACGTCCGCGTCGTTCGACTCGTTTGGCCCGAATGCTTTAGGGGTCGGCGTGGGCGTGGCCGGGGGGGGCGTCGGAGGGGCCGCCGCGATGAACTCTATGGACGAATCGACCGGCGGGCCGCCGCCCATGTGGCCGATGGCGATGCGCACCGCGTTCGACGCGAGTCCGTGCAGGTTGATTCTTACGAGGACATCGCCGAGCGAGTCCGTCATCTCGTCGTTCAGACGGAGCGTGACCGCGTAGAGCCAACTCTGCGGCACTTCGACGGGTATCTGTATGTTCGGATTGCCGGGGGCCGGCCCCGTCTGTAGATAGACGGGCCTGCTGAGGGCTTCGACCTTGAGCGGGTAGACCTTGCCGGAGGCATCCTGCGCGTCAGCCGTCAGCGCGTTCTGGCCTTCGCCCGGCAGGAACGCGAGGTTCATCGCGAACAGAGTGACGCGCGTCCGCCGGTCTCCCGGCTTGATTGACGCCCAGTCGAAGGCCGCGTTGACGCTGAAGGGCTCGGGGCTTCGAGTCACAGACTCGAAGGCGACGGCGCGCGTCGTCGTGCCAGTCCCTTCGCTGAGAAGAACAGGGCTGCCCGGCGCGGTCTGTGCAAAGGCGTGTGCGGAGAGCGCGCAGAGCAGCGCGCAGGCGCAGAGCAGTTTGCGGCAGAGCGCGGCGAAATGGGAGTAGAAGTGCTTAGCCATTATGACTCCGCTCGGGACTTTGATTCAGTTGTGAGGTGAAATTTTTGACTGGGCGAAACGACCGCTGGCGTGTTCCGGTCTCTCAGCAGTGGGCACAAAGAATATAGCACACCGCGCCCCGGCCTATAAAAAGTTTTCTCGGCTCCGGCAGAGCCCACAATTCACGATGCGAAAGCTTGCTGCACGGCCTGTTTTGTTTAGACGAAGCGGGCGCGGGGTTGGCTGGATTAATTTCAAGCAGAGCGCGCGTGGTAGAAGCCCTTGACCGTGAGGAAGGGCGTCGGAAAAGAAGGCGTCGGAATAGAGGGAGTGGGAACAGCAGCCGGAAAACAGAAAGCAGCCGGGACGGTTGACCGCGCCTGACTGCTTCCTGCCTTCTCTGCTTTGTGCCTACTCTCTATTCCTCGACATCTTCCTCTTCGCCTTCGGCCTTGCCGGGCGTTCTGCCGGGGTCGCCGCTCAGTTCTTTCTCGCCGCCGGGGATGGTGGTGCTGCTGTGGCCGACCATTTGGTTGTCGTCGTCCTGCTCTTGTTCGTCAATCATCTCGTTTTCTCTCCCTGTAGTTTTTTTACGGCCTCAAGACGACCTTGATGCAGTTGTCCTGCTTGTGTTTGAAAATCTCGTAGCCTTGCGGCGCTTCGTCGAGCCGCATGCGGTGCGTGATGATGAAGGACGGGTCAATCTCCCCTTTGCGAATCCTTTCGAGCAGCGGGCGCAAGTAGCGATGGACGTGCGTCTGGCCCATCTTGATTGTGAGCCCCTTGTTGAAGGCCGCGCCAAAGGGAAACTTGTCGAGAAAGCCGCCGTAGACGCCGGGCACTGAGACCGTGCCGCCCTTGCGGCAGCAGTTGATGGCCTGACGGAGCGCGTGCGGTCGGTCGGTCGCCAGCATGAGCGCGGCCTTCGCGCGGTCGAGATACGCGTCGAGCGTGGCCCCGTGCGCCTCCATCCCGACGGCGTCGATGCAGGAGTCAGGCCCGACGCCTCCCGTCATCTCTTTGAGCTTGTAGAAGAGGTCTGTGTCCATCGAGTCGAGCGTCGTGGCCCCGGCCTCTTCAGCCAGCGCGCGGCGCTCAGGCACGTTGTCGATGGCGATGACGCGCTCTGCGCCGAGCAGGAACGCGCTCTTGATGGCGAACAGGCCGACGGGGCCGCAGCCCCACACGGCGACGGTGTCGCCCGGCTCAATCTGGCAGTTCTCCGCGGCCATGTAGCCCGTCGGGAAGATGTCGCCGAGGAAGAGCACCTTCTCGTCGTCAAGCTCTTCCGGTATCTTCACGGGGCCGACATCGGCGCAGGGCACGCGCACGTACTCAGCCTGCCCGCCCGCGTAGCCGCCCATCATGTGCGAGTAGCCGAAGATGCCCGCGCCCGAAGAGCCGTAGACTTTCTCCTGCATCCAAGCGTTAGGGTTCGTGTTGTCGCACGCAGACCAGAGCCCCTTCTGGCAGAAGAAGCAGTTGCCGCAGGCAATCGGAAACGGCACGACTACACGGTCGCCGACCTGCAAGTTCTTCACGGCCTCGCCCGTCTCGACCACCTCGCCCATGAACTCGTGGCCGAGGATGTCGCCCTTCTGCATCGTCGGGATGT
>WUUC01099109.1_pt1 | contig 14810 bp, 13 predicted proteins | sample 6278441 | NCBI WGS metagenome assembly WUUC01 (sample SAMN13675441, study PRJNA597444) | soil metagenome | isolation source: soil | place: USA: Washington | collected 2017-10
GTTGCTGGCGCGGGCGACGTCGACCCCTCGCAGCCCGCCGTCGGCGCTCGTGACGATCACGGCCCGCCCGCCCTCGTTCGCCAGCCTCATGGGCCGCATCTTGCTCCGCCCGCACCGCCGGTCGCACGACGTGACCGGGTTCACGCCCTATTCCAGATAAATCCGAGTAGACAGATCAGATTTACCAGGTTAAGGTGGCGGCTCCCCGAGAAGGAGCGCCGCATGACACTGACCCAGGCCTCGCCCACCCTCGATCTCACGGTCACGCCGCTCTCCGGCACCATCGGCGCCGAAATCCGCGGCGTCGACCTCAAGGAGCCCCTCGACGACGCCGGGGTCGCGGCCCTGCGCGACCTGCTCCTGCAGTACAAGGTCGTGTTCTTCCCGGGTCAGCACCTCGAGCCTGCCGAACACCTCGCGTTCGCCGAGCTCTTCGGCGAGCCCACGCCCGCGCATCCGGTGATCCCCGGCATCGACGGCTTCCCCGAGGTGTTCGAGATCGATTACACGCAGGCCAAGGAGCTGTACCGCTCGCTCGACGACAGCAAGACGCCACGGTACGACGACGCATCCTCGTGGCACACCGACGTGACCTTCGTCGAGCGCCCGCCGCTCGGCTCGATCCTGAACGCAGTCGTGATCCCGCCGTCCGGCGGCGACACGCTGTTCGCCGACCAGCAGGCCGCGTACGAGACCCTGAGCGCGCCGATCCGCGAGCTGCTCGACGGGCTCACCGCGATCCACAGCGGTGCCCGCCAGTTCGGCGATCTCCTGAAGCGGCGCGAGGACGGCGGCGAGTGGGAGGGCGAGCGCTACACCCGCCTCGACCCGGTCGAGCACCCGGTGGTGCGCACCCACCCGGAGACCGGGCGCAAGGCGCTGTTCGTGAACCCGGGCTTCACCCAGCGCATCTCGGGCTTCTCGCAGCGCGAGAGCACCGCCCTGCTCGACCTCCTGTACGAGCACTCGCACGCGCCCGAGCACACGGTGCGCTACCACTGGAAGGCGGGCGACCTCGGCTTCTGGGACAACCGCGTGACGCAGCACTCCGTCGTGCAGGACTTCGGCGACCAGCACCGCGTGATCCAGCGGGTCACGCTGCGCGGCGACCGCCCCTTCTGACCGCGCCGCCTCCCACCACCACCCCGACCCCGTGTCCGCCCTCCCCGCCCGGCAGCTCCCGCTGCACGCCCGGCCTCGCCGGCGCGTGCCCCGGTGGGCGCGCCGCCTCGCCGGGCCCGTGCTGCTCCTCGCGATGTGGCAGGTCGCGAGCACGGTCGGGTGGATCGGCGACAAGACGCTGGCGCCGCCGTCGACCGTGCTCGCCACCGGCTGGGACTTGCTCCAGTCGGGCGAGCTGCAGACGAACCTGTGGGCATCGACCCGCCGGGTGGTGATCGGCCTGTCGCTCGGCACCGCGGTCGGGGTGAGCCTGGCGCTCGTCGCCGGGCTGTTCCGCCTGGGCGAGGACCTCATCGACGGCCCGGTGCAGATGCTGCGCACGTTGCCGGTGCTCGCACTGGTCCCGCTCTTCATCGTGTGGTTCGGGATCGACGAGACGCCGAAGATCGCGCTGATCGTGTTCGGCACCGCGTTTCCCATCTACCTCAACACGTACGCCGGCATCCGCAACGTCGACATCCGGCTCGTCGAAGCCGCCACGACCCTGGGGATGGGTCGCGCCGCGTTGATCCGGCACGTGATCCTCCCCGGGGCGTGGACGTCGTTCCTCGTGGGCCTGCGCTACTCGCTCGGCATCGCCTGGCTCGTGCTCGTGGTGAGCGAGCAGATCAACGCGACCGACGGGCTCGGCGACATGATGACGAAGGCGCGCGAGTTCAACCGTCTCGACATCATCGTGCTCGGGCTCGTGCTCTACGCGGTGCTCGGCCTGCTGTCGGATCTGATCGTGCGCGGCCTCGAGCGCTCGACGCTCTCGTGGCGACGGAGCTTCAGCGGCACATGAGCGTGACGACCCGTCTCGATCCCGTTCCCCCCGGCGGCACTGCGGTCGGCGCGGATGACTCCCCCTCCGCGCCTGCCGTCGCGCCGCGTCCCCGCGCCGTGTCGATCCGCGGCCTGCGCAAGGCGTTCGGCGGCCGGGTGGTGCTCGACGGGCTCGACCTCGAGATCGCGCGCGACGAGTTCGTCGCCCTCCTCGGCGCCAGCGGCACCGGGAAGAGCACGCTCCTGCGCATCCTCGCCGGGCTCGATCTGCAGGCCGAAGGGGAGGTGGGGGTCGCGGAGCAGCGGGCGGTGGTGTTCCAGGAGCCCCGGCTGCTGCCGTGGAAGCGCGTCGGCCGCAACGTCGGGCTCGGCCTGTCCGGCCGCGAGCTCGGGCGGGTCGACGGCGCGCTGCGCGAGGTCGGGTTGGAATCGCACCGCGACGCGTGGCCCGCCACCCTCTCCGGCGGCGAGGCGCAACGGGTCGCGCTCGCTCGCGCCCTCGTCCGCGAGCCCGAGCTGCTGCTGCTCGACGAGCCCTTCCGTGCACTCGACGCGCTCACCCGCATCAAGATGCAGGCGCTGCTCGCCGACCTGTGCGCGCGGCACGAGCCGGCCGTGCTCCTGGTGACGCACGACGTCGACGAGGCGCTGCTCCTCGCCGACCGGGTGCTCGTGCTCGCCGGCGGGACGTTCTCGGTGGACCGCACCGTGCCCCTCCCGTTCCCGCGCCGTCGCACCGATCCCGGCTTCGACGAGCTGCGCCACGAGCTCCTGCGCGCCCTCGGCGTCGATGACAGCACCGCCCGCGCCGACCGCTGACCCGGCCCGCGTTCCCACACCCCGTTCCCCGCTCCCTCGGAGGTCCCCGCATGCGCCGCACCGTCGCTCCGCTCCTCGTCCTCGTGCTCGCCGGTGTGCTCGCGATCGCGGCCGTGCTCTCGGTCGCACCCGCGGGTGCATCGCCGACCCGGGGCAAGGTCGACCTCGACGGCGTGACCCTCAAGGTCGGCGACCAGGTGCACGCGCTCGAGACGCTGCTCCGCTCGTCGGGCCAGCTCGACGGCGTCCCGTACACGATCGAGTGGAGCGCGTTCACGTCCGGCCCACCCCTCGTCGAGGCGCTGAACGCCGACGCCATCGACGCCGGCATCGTCGGCGACACCCCGCCGATCCTGGCCCAGGCGGGCGGCGCCGACCTCAAGCTCGTCGCCGCGTCGCAGGGCCCGGCGAAGGGGCTCGCCGTCGTCGTCCCGAAGGGCTCGTCGATCACCTCGGTCAAGCAGTTGCAGGGCAAGAAGGTCGCGTACGTGCGGGGCTCGGCCGCGCAGGCGTTCGCGCTCGCCGCGTTCGACAAGGCCGGCCTCACCCTCGACGACGTCGAGGAGGTCAACCTGCAGCCGACGGATGCCATGGCCGCGTTCAACGGCGGCGACATCGACGCCTGGTTCATCTGGGATCCGTTCGCGGCACTCGTCGAATCGCAGGGCGCCACGGTGATCCTCACCGGCGAGAAGCTGTCCGGCGGGCTCACCTTCGTCGTGGCGCGTGAGGGCGCGCTGACCGACAAGGGCAAGGACGCGGCGCTGCGCGACTTCGTCGGGCGCGTCGCGGCCGCGGGTGTGTGGCGCGACTCCCACCTCGACGAGTGGGCGCAAGAGTTCGCGCAGCTCACCGGGCTGCCACTCGGCATCGCGCAGACGATGCTGGAGCGGGCGCAGTCGTCGTACCTGCCCATCGGGAAGAGGGTGAGGGCGGCACAGCAGAAGACGGCCGACCTGTTCTCCGATTTCGGCGTCATCCCCGAGCGCGTCGACGTCGGCGACACCCTCGACCCCCGGTACAACAAGACCGTCGAGGCGACCCGCAAGGCGGTGACGGTGACCTCGGTGCCCACGGGCTGACGGTTCACGGTCTCGTCACACGGTGGCGCGTGCCCGGGGCCGCCTCCCGACCTAGCGTCGGGTCGTGGACGCGGTCGAGCTGCTGACGGAGCTCGTCGCCATCGACTCGACGAACTCGACGCTCGATCCGGCCGGGCCGGGCGAGGCGGCGATGGCGGCGCGTCTCACGGAGCTGCTGACCGGACTCGGCTTCACCGTCGAGCAGCACGAGGTCGCGCCGGGCCGTCCCGACGTGCTCGGGACGCTGCCCGGCGTTCCTGAGCTCGGGACACTCCTGTTCGAGGCCCACCTCGACACGGTGCCGTCGCCGCCGGGCGGCATCCCGATCGAGCGGGACGGCCGGCGCCTCTACGGCCGGGGCGCGTGCGACTGCAAGGGCGCGATCGCCGCGATGCTCACCGCGATCGAGCGTGTCTCGGCCGCGGGCGCGTCCCGACCGACGATCCTGTTCGCCGGCGTCGTCGACGAGGAGACCGCCATGACCGGCGCGGCCGCACTGCTCGACGTGCTCCCACCGGTGGACGCCGCGCTCGTCGCGGAGCCGACGTCGCTCGTTCCGATCCGGGCCCACAACGGCGTCGTGCGGATGGCCCTGACCGCGCACGGCCGCGCCGCCCACGCGGCGAAGGCACACCTCGGCGTGAACGCGGTCGTCGTGGCAGCGCGCGCCGTCGCCGCGCTCGAGGCTGACCTCGGCCGGCGGCTAGCGGCCATCGAGCACCCGCTCGCCGGCACGGGCCTGCTCACGCCGACGGTCGTGCACGGTGGCACCGCGCCGAACGTGGTTCCCGACCGCTGCGAGGTGATCCTCGACCGTCGCACCGCGCCCGGCACGGGGCCGGACGAGGCGGTGCGCGAGATCGAGGCCGTGCTCGAGCGCCTGCGCGCCGAGGGTGACGACGTGCGCCTGGGCGAGCCGTTCGTCGCGCTTCCCGGCGTCGAGACCCCGGCGGCGTATCCGGTGGTGGTCGCAGCCGAGCGGGCCGCGACGACCGTGCTCGGTCGACCGGTCACGGCCGCGGGCGTGCCGTTCGCCACCGACGCCTGCCGGCTCCTGGGCACGGGCGCCATCCCGTGCGTGGTCCTCGGCCCGGGCTCCATCGACCAGGCGCACACGGTCGACGAGTGGGTCGACCTCGACCAGGTCGAGCTCGCGGTGGCCGTCTACGAGGGTGTGGTGCGCGAGTTCGTCGCGCTCGCCACCGAGGCGGGCTGAGCGGTGGGCCGGACCGGGGTGCGGCGGGTCGTGCCGCTGACCTACGGCTGGGAGCACCTCCCGAAGTCGATCTCGGTGCACGGCGCCGACCCGACGATCCGGCTGCGCGAGCCGGTCCCCGGAGTGCTGCTCGAGCTCGACGGCGGATGGATGCTCCTCGACGTCGGCTTCAACGACCGCCTCGTGCTGTCGGAGGAGTGGGCGCGCCGGCGCCATCCCGACATCGAGGACGAGCTGGTGCGCCCGGGCGACAGCCTCGTCGCCGCGTTCGAGCGGGTCGGCGTCGACGCCGACGATGTTGCCGTGGTCGCGGTCAGCCACCTCCACTACGACCACGCGGGCGGGCTCTCGTCGTTCGCCGGGCGGGTGCCCGTGCACGTGCAGCGCGCCGAGCTCGACTACGGGCGGGCGACACCCGACGCCGAGCTCGAGGCCCACGCCTTCTACCGCGACGACTTCGGCGACCCCGCCATCGAGTGGAGCGTGGTCGATGGCGACACCGAGCTCGCACCCGGCGTGACGGCGCTCCTCACCGCCGGCCACACCCCCGGCCACCAGAGCTTCGTCGTCGACGTCGATGATCGGCACGTGGACGCGGTCGGTGCGCCGGGCTTCGTCTTCGCGTTCGACGCCGCCGACCTCCAGGAGAACCTCGACGACGAACTGCCGGTCGGCGCCACCGTGGGGGTCAACCCGGAGCAGACGGTCGAGTCGATCCGCCGGCTGAAGTCGATCGCGACCGCACGGGGCTACCAGGTGATCCCGGGCCACGATCCCGACGTGTGGCCCGCGTTCACCGCGGCGCGTGGCGTCCCGGGTCCGCCTACAGCCTGATCCGGGGGTCGGCGAGCGACTGCAGGATGTCGATCGTCGAGTTGATGACCACGTACCCGACACCCAGCAGCAGTGTCACACCGGCGATCGCGGGGAAGTCGGCGCGCGGGATGCTCTGCACGACGTACTGACCGAGCCCGCCCCAGGCGAAGATGGTCTCGATCACCACCACGCCCGCGAACATCAGGCCGACCTGCAACCCGGTCACGGAGAGGGCGGGGCCCATCGAGTTGCGCACGGTGTGCTTCAGGAGGACCACCGACTCCCGCAGCCCTTTTGCCCGCGCGGTCCGGACGTAGTCGGAGCGCAGGTTCCCGACGATGCTGCCCCGCAGGACCCGCCCGATCGAGACCGCGGGCCCGATCGCGATGCACATCGCGGGGAGCAGGAGGTGCTGGAACGCGTCCCACGTGACGTCGAGCCGCCCGCTCAGCAGGCCGTCCACCGTGAGGAGGCGCGTCGGCCCGTCGGGCGGGTTGTCGAACGAGGTGCGCCCGGTCGCCGGCAGCCAGCCGAGATTCTTGTAGAAGAAGATGAGCCCGAGCAGGGCGACGAGGAACACCGGCGCGGAGGCCCCCGCGATCAGGATGACGCGGAAGATCCCCGAGCCCCGGAACCGCGCCGCCGAGGCGACGCCGAGGATCGTCCCCAGGGTGATGGCGAACAGCAGACCGAAGAGCGCGAGCTCGACCGTGGCGGGGAGGAACTCCACGATGTCGTCGGCGACGGGTCGGCGCGTGTGGAGCGACTCCTGGAGATCGCCCTGCAGGAGGTCGCCGACGTAGGCGAGGTACTGCTGGGGTAGCGGCTCGTCGTAGCCGAGGCGGGCCCGTTCCGCTGCCACCGACTCCTTCGACGCGTTGGCGCCGAGCTTGGCACGTACCGGGTCGACCGGCGTGACCTGCTGCAGCACGAACATGACGAGCACGAGGACGAGGACGATCGCGATGGCAGACGCGAACCGCGTGAGGACGAACTTGATCATCGGTCCCCGAACATGTCGCGCACGCCGTCACCGGCGAGGTTGGCGACCACGCACAGGAACATCACGGCGAGCGCCGGCATGATCGGCAACCACCAGTACTCCTGCAGGTAGTTGAGGCCGCGGTAGCTCATCGCGCCCAACTCCGGCTGGGGTGCGGGCGCGCCGAGCCCGAGGAACGACAGCGCGGCGAGGGTGATGACGAGCGCGCTCACGTCGAGGCTGGCGGTGACGAGCACTGCGGGAAGCGCGCCCGGCAACAGGTGGCGAAACATTCGTCGGAACGGTCCCGCACCCGCGAGCCGCGCCGCCTCGAGGTGCGGGCGCGACGCGAGCGCCTTCACCTCGCCCCGGACGACGCGGGCGTAGAACGGCCACCACACGATGGCGACCGCGATCAGGAGATGCTGGAGCGACGGACCCAGCGCGGCCACGACCGCGATCGCGAGGATCGGCCCCGGCAGCGCGAGGAAGAGATCGGTGAAACGCATGAGCGCGTTGTCGACCCATCCGCCGACAGAACCGGCGACGAGCCCGATCGCGCCGCCGACGACGACGCCGGACAGGATCACGGCGATGGCGCCGAGCCAGGTCTCGCGCATGCCGAGGAGCACGCGGCTGAAGATGTCGCGCCCGACGTCGTCGGTCCCGAGCAGGAACCCGTCGCTGAACGGCTCGACGAAGGAGTCCCCCGCCGGCTCCGTTCCCGGGTACGGCGCGAAGAACGGCGCCAGGATCACGACCACCGTGAGGCCCACGAGCAGGTAGATGGCGACGCGGTCGAGGCGGCTGATGCGCCGCATCGGCGCCGGCAGCATCGGTGCCCGTCGCCGGCGCGGGAGCGCGACGGCGACCGGCTCGGCGACGGCCACTACCGGCGCTCCGTCACGATGCCTCCACGAGGACGCAGCGGGCCTCGCGCCGGCTCTGCTCACCGAAACTCACCATGAGCGGCACGTGGGTCGAGCACTCGGCACGCGCTTTCGGGCACCTCGGGTGGAAGCAGCAGCCGGCCGGCGGAGCGAGCGGGCTCGCGGGGTCACCTTCGAGCGGCACGCGCACCGCGCCGGCCTCCGGGACGGCCTGCAGGAGGGCGGCCGTGTAGGGGTGCACCGGATCGTGGGCGACGAGGTCGGCCGGGCCGCATTCGACGACGGCGCCGAGGTACATCACCGCGATGCGATCGGCGACGACCCGCGCCGCGGCCAGGTCGTGGGACACGAACAGCACTGCGATGCCGAGTTCACGCCGAAGTCGGCCGATGAGGTTCAGCACGGTTGCCGCGAGCGACACGTCGAGCGCGCTGGTGGGCTCGTCGCACAGCAGGATCTCGGGCGGCACGACGATGGCCCGTGCCATCGCCGCCCGCTGCCGCTGCCCGCCGGAGAGCTGCCCGGGCTTCGCCCGCGCGACCTCCTCGGGCAGACCGACCAGCGTCAGCGCCTCGGCCACGCGTCGGCGCCGCTCCGCGCGCGAGCAGCGCTCCTCTCGGAGCCGCTCGCCGACGAGCTCACCGATCGTGAGCCACGGCGTGAGCGACGCGCCCGCGTCTTGGAACACGATCTGCGCACGCCCACCGGTCCCGTGCACGACGTCGCCGGAGTCAGCCGGGAGCAGCCGGGCGGCGATTCGCAGCACTGTCGACTTCCCGCACCCGCTCTCCCCCACGAGCGCGACGGCCTCACCGGGCTTCACCTCGAGATCGAAGCCCCGCAGCGCCTGGAGCTGCTCCTTGCGCCGAAAGCCCGCGCGTATCGGGAACGCCTTGTGCACGTTGACCAGTTGGAGCGCGAAGCGGTCGAGCGTCGCGTCGGGCGTCTGCGCCGGCCACTCCCGCACCGGCCCCGCGAGCTGCTGCTCGGCGGTCGCGGGCTCCCCGGCGCGGATGCAGGCGACTGTGCCCGCGTGGGTGGGGGCGGGAGCGAGCTCGGGCAGTGCGTCGGCGCACGCGTCGACCCGGCGCGAGCAGCGGGGCGCGAACGGGCACCCGGGAGGGTGCGCCCGCGGGTCGGGCGGCTCGCCCGCGAGCGTCACGAGCGGGCGGTCACGGTCGGATCGCAACGTGAGGCGCGACTCGAGCAGCCCGATGGTGTACGGGTGCGACGGTCGCTCCAGCACGTCCGCCGACGCGCCGACCTCGGCGACCCGTCCGCCGTAGAGCACGGCGATCCGGTCGGCGATCTGGGCGGCGACGCCGAGGTCGTGCGTGACGAAGAGGAAGGACGCGCCGGTCTCGTCGCACAGCCGGCGGATGAGCTCGAGGATCTGCGCCTGGACGGTGACGTCGAGCGCGGTGGTGGGCTCGTCGGCGATGACGAGATCGGGCGCGCCGGCGATCGCCATCGCGATCATCACCCGCTGGCGCAGCCCACCCGAGAGCTCGTGGGGGTACGCACGGAGGCGCCGGCCGGCCTCGGGCACACCGACCGAGGACAGCAGGCGCTCCGCCTCTTCGAGCGATCCCGCCGCCTCCGCCACCTGCCGTCCGATGCGCATCGTCGGGTTCAGCGAGGTCATCGGATCCTGGAACACCGCACCGAGGTGGGCCCGGCGCAGCAACCGGCGTTCCGTGGGTGAAGCCGTGACCACGTCGACGCCCGCCACCTCGGCCGAGCCCGTGATCGTCGGCGCCGGGTCGCCGGCCAGGAGCCCGAGCAGCGCGAGGCCGAGCACGCTCTTGCCCGAACCCGACTCGCCGACGAGCCCGAGGATCTCCCCTCGGGCGATGTCGATCGACACGCCCCGCAGGGCGCGGAGCGCCTGCCCGCGACGCTCGAACGTGACCTCGAGGTCGCGCACCGCCACGAGCGGCGCGCCCCGGGCCGGTCGTGCGACCGGGGGCGCGCCGTCATGACGGCGCGAGGCGAGCGTCCGGACCGCGATCACCCGGTGGTCGACTCCTTCACGTCCGCGAGCCGGATCGTGTAGGCGGTCGGCAGCTGGTGCACCAGCCCCGTGAGCCCCTTGCGGGCGACGACCTCCTCGGTGACGTCGGCGAGGGTGATGTAGCAGCCGGTCTCGGCGAGCGCATCACCGGCCCGGCCGTACGCCGCCTGCATCACGCCGGTGTCGGTCGCGACCAGGCCTTCGTCCATCGCCGCGTCGGCCTCGGGCGACGAGCACGAGAGGTAGTTGATGGCCCCGCCCTCCCGCATGAAGATCCTCACCCACGTGTCGGGGTGGGCCGCGTCCGGGTTGAACGACCACAGCAGCATGTCGGGGCCCTTCTTCGGCTTACCCGGCAGCTCGAAGACCTGCGCGATCGGCATCGCCCGGATCGTCGGGTCGAAGCCGGCCTTCTGCAGCTCGGCGCCGAGGATCTCCGCGAGCCGGGGCAGGGTGCCGCCTTCGTCCTGCGAGTACGCGATGTCGAGCTTCTTGCTCTTGAGCTTCTTCACGAGGTCCTTCAGCGGGGCCTGGTCGAACTCCGAGATGTCCTGGCCGAGCTCCGGCGGCAGGTTGTTCACCGGATACATCTGGGTCGAGACCTTCGCCTGGCCCTTGTAGACCTCGTCGACGATGTCCTGCTTGTCGAAGTAGGTCGTCAGCGCGGTGCGCAGCGCCGGATCCTTGAACGGGCCCTTGTTCGGGTTCGCCGCGAACACCGTCTTCAGCAGCACCGGAAACTCGTGGACCTCGAAGTCCGAGTTGCTCTTGAAGCTCTCGACGTCGGCGACGGGCAGACCGTGGGTCATGAGGTCGATGTCGCCGCTCTCGAGCGCGAGTCGCTGCGTCGAGATCTCGGGGATGATCGAGATCTTCACCGTGTCGAAGTACGGCTGCTCACCCCACCAGTCGGCGTTGCGCTTCAGCACGTACTGCTTCCCGAGGTTGAACTTCGAGATGTAGTACGGCCCGGTGCCGGCGGTGTGGTTCTTCAGGTATCCCTGGGCGAAGTCGCCGCCCTTCGCCTTCGACTCGACGATCGCCGGGTCGACCGCCTTGGGCCCGTACGGCGCGGCCAGGTAGTCGAGGAACGGGCTGACCGGCTGCTTCAGCGTGACGACGAACGTGTTCGGATCCGGCGCGGCCGTGCTGGCCACGTCGGCGAGCATGTACGCGGGCGCGCTGTCGACGTCGGTGCGCCGCTGGAAGCTCTTGATCCAGGCGTCGGCGTCGGCGACGCCGCCGGTCTGGAACTTCACACCCGGTCGCAGGTGGAACGTGTAGACGAGCCCGTCGGGCGACACCTCCCAGCTCTCCGCGAGCGCCCCTTCGATCTCGTTGGAATCGGGCTTGTACCGGACCAGTCCCTCGTAGGCCGACGTGACGACCTCGTTGCCCTCGACCTCGTAGAAGATGTCGGGGTCCGGCACCTGCATGTCGGCGTTGAACGCCATGTTGAGCGTCTTGCTGCCCCCCGAGCCCTGCGCCACCGCCGGGCCGACCGCGGTGGCGACGAGCCCCGTCGTCGCCAGCGCCGTCACCGCGACCGCGGCGACGAGCCCCTTGATCGATGCCCTCGCTCGGATCACACCTTGCTCCTCTCGGATGTCGTCCGGCTCAGTGCAGGACCGAGCCGCCGTTGGTCAGGAACACCTGTCCGGTGACGTACGCCGCCACCGGGCTCGCGAGCCACGCCACGAGCGCGCCCGCGTCCTCGGGCTCGCAGAAGCGGCCGAGCGGGATGGAGTCGAGGTACGACGCCCGCACCTCCTCGGTGGTCTTCCCCGTGAGCGCGACCTCGGAGCGGCGCTCGGCCATGACCATGTCGGTCTCGGCCGTCCCGGGACCGACCGCGTTCACGGTGATGCCGTGTTCGCCGAGTTCGAGCGCGGCCGCCTGCGTGAGACCGACGATGGCGAACTTCGTCGCCGCGTAGGCGCCGAGGTACTTGAACGTGAGGACGGACGCCTCGGACCCGACGTTCACGATGCGACCCGGCCTTCCCGCCGCGACCATCGCGTGCGCAGCCGCCTGGAGGCCGTGGAACGTGCCCATGACGTTGACGGCGATCATGCGCTCCATGTCGGCGACTGGCGTATCGATCACCGGCCCGAGCACGGAGATGCCGGCGTTGTTCACCCACACGTCGAGCCCACCGAACGCTTCCTGCGCGGTCGCTACGAGCAGGTCGGACACCGCCGGGTCGACGACGTCACCCTGCACCAGCACTGCCTGGCCGCCGGCATTCTCGATCGCGGCGACGGTCGCCTTCGCCTCGTCCTCGCTGCGGCTCCAGTTCACGACGACGTCGCAGCCGTCGGCTGCGAGCGCGACCGCGATGCCGCGGCCGAGGCCGCGCGACGCGCCCGTCACGACCGCAGCGCGGCGCGTCATCGCTTTCCGCTCTCGGCGCTTCGCGCCGGGCCGCTCGGGCCCCGGCTCGCTGCGGGCCGGGATACCCGGCCCGCGGTCGCTCGCCTCATGTGGTCCCCGCCAGCCACTCGAACGCCGCGACCTGGCGCGGGTCGAAGTGGAGGAGGCGCTCCGGGTGCCACTGGACGCCGAGGACACCATCGCCCTCGACCGCCTCGATCACGCCATCGTCGCTGCGCGCCGTGACCCGCAGCGCACCCGCGTCCTGCACCGCCTGGTGGTGGATCGAGTTGACCTTGGTCGCGCCGGCCAGCACCAGCTCGGCGAGGGAGCCGGGTTCGACGTCGAGACCGTGCACCGGCTCGTACTGCCGCTCCTCCTCCCAGTGGTGCTGGGCGAAGCCGGCGGCGCCGAGATCCTGGTGGAGTGCTGCCCCGAACGCCACCGCCACCAGCTGAGCGCCGCGGCAGATCCCGAGCACCCGCTTCCCCTGCGAATGCGCGACGTGCACCGCCGCGAGCTCGATCCGGTCACGTGCGTCGTCGACGCTCATGAGCGCCTCGCGCTCTTCGTCGCCGTATGTGCGCGGGTCGACGTCGCCGCCCCCGGTCACGAGCAGCGCGTCGGCACGGTCGACGAGGTCCAGTCCGGCGCCGTGCGTCGGGTCCGGCCCCGCGGGGACCAGCACCGGCGTGGCGCCCGCGGCCCAGAGCCCGTCGAGGTAGCCGCGGTGGACCGAGAACCGCTCGTCCGGCTCGCGCCCGACCAGCACCGCGACCATCGGCGGCCGGTCGCCCATCAGAGGTTCAGCAGGTAGCGCGACCGCTCCCAGTCGCTGACCTGCGCGTGGTACTCGTCCCACTCGAGGTGCTTCATCTCGGCGTACTCGCGCACGAAGGGCTCGGGGAACACGTCGTGCACGAGCGGGTCCGCCTCGAACGACTCGATCGCCTCCAGCAGGTTGCGGGGCAGACGCAGCGCTCCGGGCGGACCCGCCTTCCAGTCGTAGGTGAGGTCCTCGATCGGCTCGCCCGGGTCGAGACGGTCCCGGATGCCCTCGAGCCCGGCTGCCAGCATCAACGCCGCGGTCACGTGCGTGTTCGCGGCCGAGTCGACGCCCCGGTTCTCGACGCACGGTCGGTTGCGCGGCAACCGGAGCATGCACGACCGGTTGTTGTCGCCGTACGCGACCCACACCGGCGCCCACGAGACGGTCCCGTCGGCGAGTCGCGGCGCCAGCCGCTTGTACGAGTTCACGGTCGGTGTGGCAACGGCCGCGAGCGCGCGGGCGTGCTTCATGATCCCGGCGACGAACGCGTACGCCGTCTTGCTCCAGCCCCGCCCGCGGGCGTCGTCGACATCGCGGAACAGGTTGGCGCCGCTCTCGACGTCGGCGAGGCTCATGTTGAAGTGCGCGCCGGAGCCCCATGCGCCGGTGTACGGCTTGGGCATGAAGCTGGCGACGAGGCCGAGCTCCTTCGCCACCTGGCGCACCATCAGCCGGAAGAACGTCAGCCGATCGGCCATCTCGAGCGCGGGCGCGTACTCGAAGTCGAACTCGTACTGCGCGTCACCGCCCTCGGCGTCGAAGCTGAACACGCCGAAACCGGTCTCGTTCATGTAGCGGACCATGGGATCGAGGAACTGCATCGCGTCGAGCTCGGCCTCGATGTCGTACGCCTGCGTCGGCTTCAGCGAGCCGGAGCGCGCCATCGGCTCGAGATAGCCGTCCGCCCGGCCGATCGACTCCTCCTTGAAGACGTAGATCTCGGTCTCGACGCCGAGGTTGAACGTGAAGCCCTCGTCGGCAGCGACCGCGAGCTGCCGCTTCAGCATCGAGCGCGAGCAGTGCGCGAACGGCTCGGTCCCGCCGTACAGCAGGTCGGCCGCCATCCAGGCGAAGCGACGGTCCCACGGCATGATGCGCACCGTCGCGGGGTCGGCCACCGCGACGCACTCGTCCTCGTCCGGCGTCATCTGCCCGAGGTCACCCATGCCCCGCGGCGTGTAGCGCTCGTGCCCGGCGATGAGGTGGGGAAGGTGGTCGACCGGCACCACCTTCGACTTCGCCCGCCCGAGCACGTCGACGAACCCGCCCACGGCGTACTGCACGCCCTGGTCGGCAAGGGAGCGAGCGAGCTCCTCGTGCTCCGGCTGGATCGCACGAACGGTGTCCACGGGTCTCCTCTCGGTCAGGCGCCGGTCACGGGCGCGGGCGGTGCGAAGGGGGGGAACGGCGCGGTTCCGAGCGGTGGCTTCTCGATCCGGCCGCGCTCGACGAGCGCGGCGATCGCGGCGACCGTCCGCTCGAGCAGCCGCGCGCCGAGCTCGGGCGTCGCCTCCGACGGCCGCCCAGTCACGCCGTTGGTCGACAGCGCGGGCGCGGTGTAGCGGAACACGAGACCCTCGGTGCGATCGGGGTCGTCGGCCGCGGCCAGGCGATCGAGGTGGACCAGCTCGGGCGCGATCGCGAGCATCAGCGCGGTCTCGGCGCGGTGCGCGTGCACGTCGTCGCCGTCGCGCACCGCCTCCTCCGCGACCACCGGATCGGCGGTCCACCAGTCGACGCTCGCCACCCGCAGGTCGGGTCGGAACAGCCGCAGGTGGTCGGTGGCGACGTTCAACGACGCGGAGTTGCCGAAGTGCGAGTTCACGAACAGCAGGCGGGTCA